>VYLB01000521.1_pt1 | contig 11906 bp, 6 predicted proteins | sample 5114431 | NCBI WGS metagenome assembly VYLB01 (sample SAMN12291786, study PRJNA351875) | freshwater metagenome | isolation source: freshwater lake | place: USA: Michigan, Gull Lake | collected 2013-08-08
ATATTTCGGGATTTTCGGTTCTCCTAAAAATTTTTCAGGCTGTTTTTTCCAAGCTTTAAAAGCGGCAAAATAACTAATCCAAGCTTGCTCTAATCTTCTGATTATCTGCTTGCTCACTTTCGTGGGTAAAGCTAAATAATCTGAGGTTTTAGATACCAGATGATAGAGTTGATTAAAACCCAGTTTTTGGGAGTTTTCAAAGAAATATTGGCGATAATGGTAGTTAGCTAGATTGAACAGATTTTTTGACAAGAAGGCATAATGGTCAATTTCTGACCATAAGGGATGGTTTTGGGCGATAATATGACGTTCAACTAGCTTCATGTCTTGATTATACCTGATAACGTTCTTAAAATCTATCGGTGGCAAAAGTTACTTATGTTAGTTATCTAGCTACGGAAATGAGTAACTTGAAAAAGTTTTAGGTAGGTTTTTGGTTTCTGTGGTTAACCCTAACCCAAATCCCTGACCATCTATCCGGGCGATCGATTGCCGGAGCTTTTTCAGTGATCAGTGATCAGTAATCAGTGATCAGTGGGAGGTGGGGAAGTGGGGAAATTGAACTAAAACCCCAAAACCCCAACACCTAAAACCTGTCTCCTATCTCCTGAATACTGTCTCCCGACTTGAAAGAGGGTGTGGGGTGTAGGGTGTAGGGTGTGGGGGGGTCACTGCGTGCGCGTTGCGGGGGAAGAATAAATAAAAATAATCTCCTGACTCCTATCTCCTGAATACTGTCTCCCGACTCGGAGAATACTGACTTCTAACCCAATGTTGGTCAAAGATAAGCAAAAATTATTTATTAACTCCAAAAACTTGAGAATATTTAAATTAACATTCCGCAATATTTACAAATTCTTAAGAATTAATTGAGAAAGATTTTTATTTAACAACGATGTTGCAATGGTTACAGCGATTTGATAGAATTTCATAGTGGGCTATTTTGTGCTTTTTTAGGCAGCAACGGTTGAAACCCTTGTCAAACCTAGAAGGTGATCCTAATTAAGACAGGTAAATGAGTCAATTTCAGCCACAACGATGATCTTTTTTTTGTGTAGTTTTATTGCAAAAAAAAAGTTTTTTTGACAAAAAGCAGAAAGTATGATATTACCCAACGTATTTCTGGCTGCGAGTAATTATTGTAGAGGGGGAGAAGGGAGAATAAATAAAAATAATCTCCCTACCCCACACCCTGTCCCTAGGAAAAACTTCTTCAGCCAACCCTAGTTAAGGCCTGCTCGATTCTCTGACTATCGAGGGAGCGGCCGATAAAGACCAAGCGAGTTTGCCGCATTTCCGTGGATTGCCAGGGTCGGTCGAAGAAAGAATCAAAGCGATCGCCGACTCCCTGTAACACCATACGCATCGGTTTATTGGCCACGTTAACAAATCCCTTGACCCGATAGATTTCTTCTAAGGCCACCAATTCTTTGATCCGTTCGGTCAAAATTCGGGCATCTACGGGAGAATCGAGGCAAAACTGCACGGAATTGATATCCTCATCGTGATCGTGTTCTTCCTCGTGATCATGATGACTAGGACGACTAGCTAAATTATCCTCGACGGCGGCATTAAATCCCAATAGCACATCAGGGCTAATTTGTCCATCGGCACAAGTAACTATTTTTACCGTCGATCGCAGTTGCGTTTTCAGCCAATTAATAATTTTTTCTAATTCAATTTCGCTGATTAGATCGGTTTTAGTTAAGAGTACCAGGTCAGCGCAGGCTAACTGATCTTCAAATAACTCCTCAATGGGCGTTTCGTGTTCTAAATTGGGGTCTGCTTGCCTTTGTGCCGTTAAAGCGTCCAAATCCGCCACCAGACGACCCCTAGCGACAGCAAAACCATCCACCACGGTGATTACTCCATCTACCGTGGCACCGTTGCGGATTTCCGGCCAGCGAAAAGCTTGAACCAGAGGTTTAGGTAAAGCTAACCCCGAAGTTTCGATCAGCATACAATCCAACTGTTGCCGTCGCTCCAGCAATTTCTGCATGGTGGGGAGAAATTCTTCCTGTACTGTGCAGCACAGACAACCGTTGGTCAATTCCACAATATTATCGTTGGGGTCATCGTCGCAAATCTGACAACTTTTCAACAAATCACCATCAATTCCCACTTCTCCGAATTCATTGACCATAACGGCCACCCGTCGGCCTTGATTATTTTGCAGTAGATGACGGATGAGGGTAGTTTTTCCCGCACCCAGAAAACCCGTGATCACAGTAACTGGAATTTTGTGCATAGATAGGGCGATCGATCATGTTTCTAGATCAATCTATCAGACTCTCGGTCTAGGGTTGAGGGTTTCAGCGCTAATTCTTTAGGATTGCCCCACCAATTGCCGGACTGTCACAAACTAGCTGAAATTTTCCTAGTTAGTCGTTATTCTGGTAAAAGTTTCAGCCGGCTAAAATAATCGCTGAAAAACTTTTGTGGGAGTGGATCATGTTACAACGTCTTTTTTTAGCCTTTACCCTCGCTTTTCCTCTTTATTTAAGCATTGCTATTCAACAAACTTATCCTCTAGCTAATAGAGTAAATCGCCCTTCTTCTCGCGGAATCAATAAAATTGAGCAGACGGTAAAAACTATCCAAAAGCAATTAAAACAAGAGCATTCGGTTCAATTAGATTAATAAATTTTGGCAACAAGAGGAGAGATAAAACTCCTCTTTTTTACTTTTTACTTGACAAATTAGCGGCTATTTGCTGCGGAGGTTGGTATTCGGGAACTAAATCTTGTAGGGACTTAACTAAGCCCTGACGGTCATTAACTTGAATATAATTAAGCAGTTGCTCTAATTTGATTTGCAATTTGTCCCAAGCAAGAAAGTGTTCATTAGCGCAAAAAATCTTTGGGTGAGAGGTGGGACGAGCTTTATCGGTATCGATTAATAATTCTTCGTAGAGTTTTTCCCCCGGTCTTAATCCTGTGATTTCAATATCGATATCTTGCCCTAATTCCAAGCCACTTAAACGAATCATCTGTAGGGCCAAATCGTAAATTCTTACCGGTTCACCCATATCTAACAGGAATACCTCACCCCCTCGGGCTATTGCTCCCGCTTGTATAACCAAACGCACCGCCTCTGGAATAGACATAAAATAGCGAATAATATCGCGATGGGTGAGGGTGATATTCTTACGTTGGGCGATTTGTTCCCGGAAACGCGGGACCACGGAACCGCTACTATCGAGAACATTGCCAAAGCGGACGATAGCGCAACAGGTGGAAGTGTCGGGTAAAGCGGCCAAAGCTTGTACAACTAACTCAGCACAGCGTTTACTGGCCCCCATAATGTTAGTCGGTCTGACGGCCTTATCGGTGGAAATAAGAACTAAATTACTAACTGAATTCTCGATCGCAGTCTGAGCGACATTTAAAGTCCCCCAAACATTAGTGTAAACCCCCTGACTAGCATTGGCTTCCACAAGAGGAACGTGCTTATAGGCGGCCGTGTGATAAATTGTTTCAATCTGGTGTTGTTGGATGACTCGGGCCAGATGATTACGGTCGAGAACATTGCCTAGATAGGCATACTTGCGTAAATCGGCATAATTTTCACTTAAATCGAGATCGATTTTGTAGAGGGAAAACTCGTTTAATTCGTAGATTACCAAGCATTTTGGCTTGAGGAAGGCGATTTGTCGGCATAATTCCGAACCGATGGAACCGCCACCCCCGGTGACTAACACCGCTTTACCGGTGACATTTTTTGCCAAAAGTTCGGGATGGGGTAGAATTTCCTCCCGTCCTAATAATTCCGAGACATCGACACTGCGAATCTGATTGATGGCCGCTTCTCCCGATAAAATTTTTGAGAGGGGAGGAACGGTTTTAATGTCGATGGGTAAAGTTTCTAGACTTTCGATGATTTGCCGCTTTTTGGCCTTGTCTAGGTTCGGAATAGCGAGAACAACCCAGTCAAAGGCCTGTTTTTGGTGCAGTAGTGCCAATTGAGAGGGGGAATAAACCCTAATGCCTTGGATAACTCGCTGCTGCAAATCGGGATTATCATCAACAAAGGCCAATAAACGATAGTGGGGGTCATTTTGTAGGGAACGTGCTAATTGACAACCCACAACCCCCGCACCATAGATAACAATTGTCGGTTCCCTATCCACACTACTGACGTAAATATTAAGACGGTGAAAGACAGAAAGAATCAACAATCTCACCCCGATAACAAATATTAGGGTTAACAATGCGTCGATAATCAGGACTGAACGCGGCAAAAAGGCATCCCCTTGAAAGTAGGCAAGACTGATTAAAACCCCTGAACTATAGAGAACCGCTTGCAGTACGGAGGAAAGAAACTCTAATCCTGTATAACGTACGACGGGACGGTAAATACCTCTGAGATAGAAAACTAGAAGTTTAATGGCAATTAAGCTGAATATTTCCTCTAAAAAAGGTCTAATTTGCTGATATTCGAGGCTAAGATTAAACCTGAGAGAGAAGGCTAGATAGATGGTTAGACTAAAAATAAGGCAGTCGGTGACCATTAAAAGAGAGCGCTTCGATGACCTAGATAGGGAATTAGCCAATTTCAGGATTTTGCTGGCCAGTTTTCTATACATCTTGATTAATTAATGTTGGGTAAAATAATTTGGCTCCTCTCGACTTGGTGTGATAATCAGTGTTTATCGTTCCTAGTAGTCTTGCTAGGCAAGGCTTTGAAGACTATCTTTCCAGAAAATTATCCCTATTCTTCTTGCTTCCACACAGAAACGAGAAGAGCCAATATTCTCTATAACAGTAGAGCAGCCGAGCTGCCCGTCTTTCCGGAGATGCTATCACCCAAATCCAACTATGTCAAGTGGCGTGATTTGTCAAGACTTTTTTTCCTTTTACCAACTTTTCATCTCTCCCCCAAAATTTTTTGCTCCCGCAAACTAGCCGAAATCACCGCTAGTCAAGGTTAAAATGAAGAATTGACACAAAAATTTATCGAGTCAAGTTATGAGTAATCAGTACGATGCGATCGTGATTGGGTCGGGAATCGGGGGATTGGTGACAGCGACGCAATTAGCGGCAAAAGGGGCAAAAGTCTTAGTTTTAGAGAGTTATCTGATTCCGGGGGGCAGCGCAGGTTATTTTGAACGAGAGGGTTATCGTTTTGATGTGGGTGCTTCGATGATTTTTGGTTTTGGCAAAAAGGGGACGACTAACCTCTTAACCAAGGCTTTAGCAGCAGTGGATATGAGTATCGAAACCATTGCCGATCCCGTCCAGATTCATTATCATCTCCCGGACGGATTAGACTTAAAAGTTCATCGCGACTACGAACAATTTTTACAGGAATTAATTAGCCATTTTCCCGCAGAAAAAACCGGTATCCGGCGCTTTTACGATGAATGCTGGCAGGTGTTTAATTGCCTTAATAGTATGGATTTACTATCATTGGAAGAACCCCGCTATCTGACTAGGGTTTTTTTTCAGCATCCTTTATCCTGTTTGGGATTGGTCAAGTATTTACCCCAAAATGCGGGAGATGTGGCCAGAAAATATATTAAAGACCCGAAATTATTGAAATTTATCGATATGGAATGTTATTGTTGGTCGGTAGTACCCGCCGATCGCACTCCGATGATTAATGCGGGAATGGTCTTTAGCGATCGCCATTACGGAGGGATTAACTATCCCCAAGGAGGAGTGGGACAGATTGCTCTCAAGTTAGTCGAGGGACTGGAAAAAGCCGGTGGTGAAATCCAGTATAAGGCCAGAGTAGCTGAGATTATTTTAGATGCAGGACGGGCGATCGGGGTAAGATTGACCAATGGTAAGGAATATTACGCTAAAAAGATTGTTTCTAATGCCACCCGTTGGGATACCTTCGAGAAATTGCTCCCCCCGGAATCTCTCCCCGGCAGTGAAAAAAATTGGCAAAAACGCTATCAAAAATCCCCCAGTTTCCTCAGTTTGCATCTGGGAGTCAAGGCCGATGTCTTACCGTCAGGAAGCGAATGTCACCATATTTTACTAGAAGATTGGCAAAATATGGAAGCAGAACAGGGAACTATCTTTGTTTCTATTCCTACCTTACTCGATCCCTCCCTAGCACCCCCGGACCATCATATCATTCATACTTTCACCCCTAGCTGGATTGATCAATGGCAAAAACTGCCCCCCCAAGAATATCAACAGAAAAAAGAGGCCGCTGCTCATCGTCTCATCGAGCGCCTGAAAAAACTCTTTCCCAAACTAGATACAGGATTAGATTATATCGAAATTGGCACGGCCCGCACCCATCGCCGCTTTTTGAATAGAATCGATGGCAGTTACGGCCCAATACCGCGAAGAAAACTGTTAGGCTTATTAGGAATGCCCTTTAATCGCACAGCTATTCCTAATCTTTATTGTGTGGGAGATAGTACCTTCCCCGGTCAAGGATTAAACGCGGTGGCCTTTTCTGGTTTTGCTTGCAGTCATCGTCTATCGGTAGATCTCGGTTTACCTAGTCCCAGAGATTAAAAGCTGAAAATCAGGATTTTTACTGGCGAATTCTTAAACCGGAAGGGAATACTTGACAGCGTTTCTCAGATGGATGAAGCGCGTTTTTGCAACTGGAATTTTTACTTCGGCAAGGTTTAATCCATACTTCATCTTGACGAGAAACGCTGTAGATCGGTTTTGCTGAAGGCGCGGGCAGCTTATTTTAGAGGAATTACTCACCAATGCAGCCAATAAAAACTGATAACTGATAACTGATAACTGATAACTGATAACTGATAACTGATAACTGATAACTGATAACTGATAACTGATAACTGATAACTGATAACTGATAACTGATAACTGATACTGATAACTGATAACTGATAACTGATAACTGATAACTGATAACTGATAACTGATAACTGATAACTGATGCTTACTCCTTTTGATTCCCCCAAATCTTTACATTGGCAGCAAAGCTTGCGAGCGCCGATTGTTCGTCAATTGGAGATATTTAGCTTTACAATGCAGTTTTTGACTTTTTTGCTCTGGGATCGTTTAACGGGGGCTAATAGGGGCAAAAAACGGCAAAGGAGAGCGAAATGGTTAGTAGATCGCCTGATAAATTTGGGGCCAACTTTTATTAAAATTGGGCAATCTTTATCGACGCGAGCAGATTTAATTCCGCTCGAATATATCGAACAATTAACCCAATTACAGGATCGAGTTCCCGAATTTAATAGTCAAGAAGCGATCGGAGTTATTGAAACAGAATTAGGACAAACCCTAGATAATTTATTTGAAAGTTTTACCGTGTCTCCCCTCGCTTGTGCCAGTTTAGGACAAGTGCATCGAGCGCGGTTATTAAGCGGGGAAGAAGTCGTTATTAAGGTACAAAGACCGAATTTGGAAGGACTATTTAATCTCGATTTTGAATTGTTGCATCGTCTCACCCGTTGGTTAAATATTTTCCCCGTGGTGAAAAAATATAATTTAGAAGCTATCTATCAAGAATTCTTTGAACTACTCTTTCAAGAAATCGATTATATTCATGAGGGCAAAAATGCCGATCGCTTTCGGGAAAATTTTAAGAATTATCCTCAGGTAAAAGTTCCTTTAGTTTACTGGCAATATACCACCCGCAGGGTACTAACTTTGGAGTATGTGCCGGGGATTAAAGTCGATGATCGAGAGACTTTACTAGCTAATGGTATTAACGTAGATGGGATTATTCAACTGGGGATATGTTCCTATCTCAAACAACTATTACAGGATGGTTTTTTTCAATCAGATCCCCATCCGGGTAATATGGCAGTTAGTCAGGAAGGGGAGTTAATTTTCTACGATTTCGGCACGATGTTCGAGTTAAAGTCCGTCGCTAAAGATCAAATGATCGAAACCTTTTTCGCTATCTTGAGAAAGGATACGGAAACAGTCTTAAAAACCTTGATGTATATGGGGTTAATTGAACCTGTTAGAGACCTGCAACCTGTGCGAAATATCGTGCAGTTTCTCTTAGATGAATTTCGCGATAAACCGGTAGATGTGAGGGCCTTTGAACAAATTAGCGATCAAGTGTATTTAATGTTTAAACAGCAACCTTTTCGCTTACCTCCCCAAATGACTTTTATTATTAAATCTGTCACCACTTTGGATGGGATTGCCCGCTCTTTAGATCCCCAGTATAATTTATTAGCAGCTAGTCAACCTTTTGTGAAAAGTCTAGCGGTATCGGGAGGAACTACCAACACCATGCTTACCCTAGCTAATCAAGCGCGCACTTTTCTTAAACAACAATGGCAAAAAGGTAATAAAAACGAGAGAATGATCCGTCAATTAGAGGAAAAAATCGAGCGAGGAAATTTAGTTTTTCAAGTTAAGTCACGGGAAAATGAACGACTTCTGAAAAGAATTTATCTGGGAATTAAAGTATTAATTAATGTCTGTTTACTGGGATTTAGTATTATCTCAGCCATATTTTTATTAGACACCAACTATAGCAAACTGGCCATTATTCCCTTCAGTTTAGCTGGGTTATTTGCTTTATTTTTTCTGCGTTCTTCCATGGCTTTATTGATTCAGGAAAGATTAGATAAAATGTTAGACAAGTAAATAAGTATCATTTTTATTAGTAGATGGTTTTTGTTATCGGCAACAAAAATTAAAGTTTGACGGGCTGTCTGTTGACAAGATTTTCCAGAAATTATCATAATAAAAATGTTTTCATTGCACCCAGCAGCAAGAGGACAGGAAAATGTTGTTAAAATCTTTAGCCCTTAGTTCCCTGGTCGGATTATCCTTAGTTAGGGTTTGCGGCAAAAAGTTTTTCGGTGGTGGTAGGGTGTGGGGTGTGGGGTGTGGGGTTTTACCCATTTTCACCTGGTCAATTACCTAATTTTCAGGGAAAAAGTCCCGGAATTTTCCCCTCAATCACTCCAATGGTCGGCACTTTTTCTCAAAGAAACCCGTTTTCTGGTAATAAATGTTAATTTATGTTATGGAAGCCTTGAAAAATTGGCGATTGTTGGGCTAAAACTGTTAGCAATAAACCTTTGCAGTTAATGTCATGACTTCTACTCTTTTGCCGATTATTCCTCCTGTTGACGATATTTTGTTTAATTTCGCTCAATCTGATGGTTTTTGGGCTAATTTGGCAACTGCTTTTGGCACAAGTTATGATGTGGTTAAGGCAACAGAATTACAACAGCAGTGTCTCAACTGAGAAAACGGGTTTCTTCGAGAAACTATTTAGAAAACGGGTTTCTTCGAGAAACCCGTTTTCTGGACTTCCAAGGGGTAAGATTGCTTTGGGGGGGGTTTTTAGTGGAAATTATCCCCCTCGCCATCAGCCGCTAAAATTTTCATGGAGAGGAAGTAATTCAGAGATGAGCTTCCGTATATAATATGGGAAGCAAGCAAAAGCTTGGCTAACTACAGATCACCAACGACTGGCTAAACCTGAAGTTGCAAGAGCGATCACCCTCTCACAATAACAATATTTTGAAGGCGTGAATCGGTGACTTGTGCCTTGATGGTTTGACAGTCTTCAACCCTAACCCACACCGGCTAGTTGGAGGGTTGTATAAGAACTGGCTGACTCGGCTGAATAATTAATAGCAAAGCAAATTGTGGGCAATGTCCACTCTACATTACTAAATTATGGTTAAAGCCAAAAGCTTTGCCAATAATTTAATTTTAGATCATTTTCTACAATTGAAAAACATATTACTCAAAGCCATGAGCAACCCAAATATTGATTTAAATCCAGCGCAGTGGAGTTTTAGAGGAAACTCATCTGATATAAGTAATGCTATCAATGCAATTACTTCTCGATTTTCAAGCGATCGCGGCAATGTTATTGATGGATATTCCGCTACGAAGTTAGTTGTTGACAAATTCTTAGCTAATCCGAATGTGACAAACCAGCAACTTATTCAAATTTCTAAAAGTACATTAGATAAATTTTCGGCTGATGACTCGACCAGTTCATCGAGCGTTCCCAAGAAATACTCAGATTATGCCACAAAACCTGGTCATTTGATGGCGGTGGACGCATTTTATATTCTTACTGGCAATTCCAAAGACCAAGTTTCTACACAGCTTAATGGTTTGGGTTTTACTGGTACTTCAAGTCTACTTGTTACTTATGCAGAAAACAATCCCACACTTCTATTGGGAACAATACTACATGATTTAACAGACTATTTTCAAGATGCAGGCGTTGCCAATCTAAACACTTCTCTTTGGGGAACATCAGGGAAAGCCGCTTCTGCTTTGGTTATGTTTGCAGAAACTTTAGTTACTGGATACATACCATCAGAGGAGGAAATGTTCAATGTTATGGGTACGCGCCAGTTGCCAACAAGAGAAATGGAGTTAAGACAAACTGTTACTCGGTTAGGAGATGTCAGTTCAACTCTCGCTACCAAGTTGGCAATGTACTACGGAAGTGAACAGCTAGGGAGTCAAATCCTTGCCTCAACTGCCACAAAAACTCTCGGTGGATGGTTAGGAGATAACTTGGCATATCAACTGGCAAGTGTGGGAAGCTCAGTTCCAGCACGAGCCTTATATACAAGACTTTATGGAAACTTTACTAATACATTATTAGGTTTTGGTAGCTCTGCAATTAGTCAAGCTTTTAGCGAGAGGTTTGATATAGAAGATCCCCTTGCTCAAATTGCGATTGATCAAGTTACTGCTTCACTAACTAATCATATTTTTTCTGGGTTAACTGAGGCTGCATTTGGCAAATCGTTTGCTGTTAATTATTTAGGAGTAGATCCTTATATCAACCTCAGCCTTACAAAAGCATCAATTATTGGAGAGGTTGTTAATACAGGGTTTGGGGCGTTGCAATCTTTTGCCAGCACTCAACTTTTTAATTATGTCGATAAGGTATGGAAGGGTGCTGATTTAAATAATTTTGGTGCTTCGATTGGTGGGGTACTTGGGGGTTTTATTGCTCCCGGAATTGGCAATTTTTTGGGATCGGTGATTGGTGGATGGGCGTGGGATCTTATTGCTAATAAAGATCCTCGTGCTTATTACTCTGTGTACTATAATCCTACGACAGGTAAGTTTGTCAGTCAATTTAGCTTTGAAGCAGAGGGTGGAAAAACAGAAATTGCTCAACAGATGGGGCAATCTGTCTCGGATACGCTTCAACTTATTGCTGGAATGATTGGGGGAACTCCTTTAACCATTACGGCAACGGAGTATGGACATTATGAAAAAGAGTTTGTTTTTAATATTGGGGGTAGTGGTAGAAATTCTTTCTCGAATGCACAAACAGCTTTAAATAATGGCATTATCAGGCAGTTAAAAACGCTGAATATTCAAGGGGGCGATCCTTATATGAAGCGTTTAATCGCTCTATCTTCTTACAGTTCTGATCTCAAAGGTTTGTTTACTGATCTCGGTGTTGCTAAGGAGTATAGTGTTCACAAAGCTGAGCCGATTTTATATGGTCAAGCTATTTTAAATGTTGATAATGCAGATGCACGCAAATATTTACTCGATGATTGGCGTAGGGTACAAACAAGAGCAAAACAGCTAACTCTTGATGCTTTACCTGGGGATGATGGAAGTGAGTTTATTGCTGGTACTGTTGGTAATGATTCTCTTGATGGTGGAGCAGGTAATGATTTTCTTTTTGGTGATCAAGAAAATGATTATTTAAGCGGTGGAGCAGGTAACGATAGACTGCAAGGAGGGGATGGTAAAGATACCCTTTTGGGTGGAGATGGAGATGATACGCTTATTCCTAATTCTGCGGGTGCAGGAGATAGTCTGGACGGAGGAGCAGGAACAGACACGCTAATTCTCGATTACAGTGATTATAATTATGGCAATTACGGTGTTTACAATACATCTGGAAATACTGTCAGAGCTTACTATGGTTCCAGTCTCATTGCTAGTTACAGCAATATTGAACGCTTCAATATTACGGGAACTCAGTTT
>VYLB01000222.1_pt1 | contig 11771 bp, 9 predicted proteins | sample 5114431 | NCBI WGS metagenome assembly VYLB01 (sample SAMN12291786, study PRJNA351875) | freshwater metagenome | isolation source: freshwater lake | place: USA: Michigan, Gull Lake | collected 2013-08-08
CGGCGGCGGTGCAGCCGCGCGCCTGAGCGCGCTCCAGGGCGGCGGCGGAGAGGTCGAAGGCGGTGACCTCATGCCCCGCGCCGACGAGCCGGGCGGCCATGCCGCCGCCCATGTTTCCGAGGCCGATGAAGGCGATGCGGGTCATTGCGGGGTCCTTTCCAGGGGCGACCAGGCCTCGTCCGCCGGCAGGGGGGCGAAGATGGCGTCGAGCAGGTCCTCGCCGACATCCTCCAGCCGGGCCGGATCCCATTTCGGGGCGTTGTCCTTGTCGACGATCACGGCGCGGACGCCCTCGAGGAAGTCGTGCCTCTGCACAACCCGGGCGCCGATCCGGTATTCCAGCTCCATGTTGGCGGCGAAGTCCGGGGCGGCGGCGCCGAGGGCCAGCTGGCGGAAGGCGACCTTCAGGGTCTGGGGCGACTTGGTGCGCAGGGCGGCGGCCTGGGCCTGTGCCCAGTCGGAGCCCGCTTCGAGGGCGGCGAGGATGGCCTCCACCGAGCCCAGGCCGAAGGCGGCGTCGAGCTCGGCGCGGTGCGCGGCAAGGGGCGCGGGGCCCGGATCGACATGATATTTCGCCAGCAGGGCTTCGATATCACTGGGATTTTCAGAAATCTCCGCCTTCAGCTCCGGGAGCCGTTCGGAGGGCACATGATGCGTCGCCAGGCCCGCGTGGAGGCAGTCGGCGGCCTTGATCCGGGCGCCGGTCAGGGCGAGCCAGAGGCCGATCCGACCGGGCAGACGGGGCAGGAACCAGCCCCCGCCGACGTCCGGGAAGAGGCCGATGCCGGTCTCGGGCATGGCGAAGGTGGTGCGCTCGGTGGCGATGCGGAAGCGGGCGGGGGCCGAGAGGCCGACGCCGCCGCCCATGGTTACCCCGTCCATGAAGGCCACGATCGGCTTGGGAAAGGTGAACAGCAGGTGGTTCAGCCGGTACTCTATGAAAAAGAACTCCCGGGCCAGCCGCCCATCGGCGGCGCCGCTCTCGGCCAGCATGCGGATGTCCCCCCCGGCGCAGAAGCCGCGCTCGCCGGAATGGTCGATCAGCACCGCCTCCACGGCCGGATCGTCCCGCCAGGCCTGAAGGGCCGTCGTGCAGGTCGAACACATAACGGTCGTCAGGGCGTGCAGCGCCTCCGGCCGGTTCAGGGTCAGCCGCCCTACCCGCCCCTCGATCCGGGCGATCACCGTCTCGCTCATCGTCCCAGCAGCTCCCGGCTGATGATCACCCGCATGATCTCGTTCGTGCCTTCCAGAATCTGGTGGACCCGCAGGTCGCGCACGATCCGCTCAAGGGGATAGTCCCGAAGATAGCCATAGCCGCCGTGCAGCTGGAGGGCCTGGTTGGCGACCTCGAACCCGCCGTCGGTGGCGAACCGCTTGGCCATGGCGCAGTAGAGGGTGGCGTCAGGGTCGCCGGCGTCCAGGGCGTGGGCGGCGCGGCGCACCATCAGGCGGGCGGCCTCCAGCTCGGTGGCCATGTCGGCGAGGCGGAACTGGAGGGCCTGGAAATCCGCCAGGGGCCGGCCGAACTGGCGCCGGGCGGCGAGGTGGGCCCGGGCGTTGTCGAGGGCCAGGCCCGCCCCTCCCAGGGAGCAGGCGGCGATGTTGATGCGGCCGCCATCGAGGCCCGCCATGGCGAAGCGGAAGCCCTCGCCCTCGGCGCCGATCCGGTGGGCCGCCGGCACCCGCACCCCGTCGAAGTGGACCATGGCGGTGGGCTGGGCGTTCCAGCCCATCTTGCGCTCCTGGGCGCCGAAGGACAGGCCCGGCGTGCCCGCCTCGACCACGACGGCCGAGACGCCCCGGGCGCCGCCCTCCCCCGTGCGGGCCATGACGAGATAGAGGTCCGAGGTCCCGGCCCCGGAGATGAAGGCCTTGGCGCCCGTCAGCACATAGTCGTCGCCATCGCGCACGGCGCGGGTGGAGAGGGAGGCGGCGTCAGACCCGGCGCCCGGCTCGGTCAGGCAATAGCTGGAGAGCATCTCCATGGTGGCCAGCCGGGGCAGCCAGCGGTGGCGCTGGGCGTCATCGCCGAACCGGTCGATCATCCACGAGACCATGTTGTGGATGGAGATGTAGGCCGCCACGGACACATCGCCCCGGCTCAGCTCTTCGAAGACCAGGGCCGCGTCCAGCCGGCCCAGGCCCGAGCCGCCGACATCCTCGCGCACATAGAGCCCGGCGAAGCCCAGGGCCGCGGCGGCCCTCAACGTCTCGACCGGAAACTCCCTGTCCTCGTCCCAGCGGGCCGAGTGGGGCGCCAGCTCGGCCCCGGCGAAGGCGCGCGCCGCCGCCTGGATGGCTGCCTGGTCCTCGGTAAGCGTGAAGTCCATGATCCGGAGCGCTCCCTGCCCGCCCCCGCCGTCTGAAGCCTCGCCGCGGGCCTGTCAACGCACGGCGCGGGACAGGGCCCGGGCTTGCACCCTTCCCGGGAATGCGCGATCTCGCTGAGCATGAGCCCGACGCCCCTCGCCCCCTACCCCGCCCTGCGCCTGCGCCGCCTGCGCCAGGCCGACTGGATCCGCCGCCTTGTGCGCGAGACCGTGCTGACCCCCGCCGACCTGATCTGGTCCATGGTGGTGCACGAGGGCGAGGGCGAGGTTCCCGTCGCCTCCATGCCCGGCGTCAGCCGCCTGTCGGTGAAGGACTGCGCCCGGGCCGCCGTGGAGGCGCGCAAGCTGGGCATTCCGGCCATCGCCATCTTCCCCCACATCGACGGGGCCCGGAAGGATGCCGAGGGCAGCCTGGCGGCCGACCCGGGCGGGGTCATCCCCCGGGCGGTCAAGGCCATGAAGGACGCCGCCCCCGAGGTGGGCATCATGTGCGACGTGGCCCTGGACCCCTTTACCACCCACGGCCACGACGGCCTGATCCGCGCGGGCCGGATCGCCAACGACCCGACGATTGAGCGCCTGGTCGCCCAGGGCCTGATGCAGGCTGAGGCCGGGGCCGACATCCTGGCCCCCTCCGACATGATGGACGGCCGCATTGGCGCCCTGCGCGGCGCCCTGGAGAGCGCCGGCCATCAGGACGTGATGATCATGTCCTATGCGGCCAAGTTCGCCTCGGCCTTCTATGGCCCGTACCGCGACGCCATCGGCTCGGGAAAGCTGGGCTCGGGGCCGGACGACAACCCGGCCGACAAGAAGACCTACCAGATGGACCCGGCCAACACCGAGGAGGCCCTGCGCGAGGTGGGCCAGGACCTGGCCGAGGGCGCCGACATGGTGATGGTAAAGCCCGGCCTGCCCTATCTCGACATTGTGCGCCGGGTGGTGGAGACCTATCGCGCCCCGACCTTCGCCTTCCAGGTCTCGGGCGAGTACGCCATGATCAAGGCCGCCGCCGCCAACGGCTGGCTGGACGAGGACCGCGCCGTGTTGGAAAGCCTCACCGCCTTCAAGCGCGCCGGCGCGACGGGGGTGATCACGTACTTTGCCCCACAGGCGGCGCGGGTGTTGGGGGCGTAGGGGTTCTATTCCCCCGCAAGCTGCGCCGCGACCTTGCGAAAGCGCGCCAGCGCAGCCTCGAGATTCTCGACGATTTCGGCAGCCACCTCGTCCGGCGGCGGCAGGCTGTCGGGATCGATGTGGCCATCGTCCTTCAGCCAGAAGATGTCGAGGTTGAGTTTGTCCCGGGCCGCCAGCGCCGCGTAGGTGAATTTCTGGAACCGTTCTCCCTCTTCCCGCGTGTGACGCAGGGAATTCGGCCTGTAGGCAGCGACAAAGTCGTCCAGGTCGGCCCGTTTCAACGGCCTCTCGCGCAGGGTGAAGCGCTGGTTTGTCCGGAGATCGTAGACCCAAAGCTCTTCAGTCGCGATGCGCTCTCCCGCCGCCACCTTCTCGAAGAAGAGGACGTTCGCCTTCACACCCTGCTTATAGAAGATCCCGGTCGGCAGGCGTAGAAGCGTGTGGAAGTTGAAGTCCTTGAGGAGCCGCCGACGGATTGCCTCGCCAGCCCCGCCCTCGAACAGCACATTGTCCGGCAGCACGACGGCGGCGGTCCCACCTGGCTTCAGGATCGTCATGATATGCTGGAGGAAATTGAGCTGCTTGTTCGAGGTGGTGACAGTGAAGTCCGCACGGACATAGTCCTGCCGTTCGCTCTCGATATCGCCGTCCTGGTTCACGATCCGGTACGACTGCTTCTTGCCGAAGGGCGGATTGGCGAGGACGATGTCGAAACGCTCGCCACTGTCGCTGGCCAGGGCATCGGCTGGGATCACAGGTGAACGATCCCCCCCAATTCCATGAAGGTAAAGGTTCATCGCGCACAGGCGCACCACTTCAGGCACGATATCGTAGCCACGGAACATCTCCTCACGCAGGCGACGCGACACCGCCCTGTCCCTGGCGGCGGGCTTGTCCTTCATGTGCTCGTAGGCGGCGAGCAGGAAGCCGCCCGTTCCGGAGGCGGGATCACAGATGCTCTCGTTGGGCTCGGGATCGACCACCTCGACCATGGCCCGTATCAGCGGCCTTGGCGTGAAGTACTGACCCGCGCCGCTCTTCACCTCGCCGGCATTGCGCTCCAACAGGCCCTCGTAGATGGCGCCCTTGATGTCGACATTGACCCCCATCCAGGTCTCGGCGTCGATCAGGGTGACAAGGCGCTGCAACTTGGCCGGATCGTTGATCTTGCTTTCGGCCTTGAGGAAGAGTGTACCGACGAAATCGGTACGCTTGGCCAGTTCCGACAGCGCCAACTTGTAGTGCCTGTCGAGCGCCTCGCCCGTCTTTCCCTTGATCGTGGCCCACTGATATTCAGCCGGGATCAGCGATGGCTCACCAAGGTATTCAGTGCGTTCCTCGTCCATCTTGAGGAACAGCAGAAAGCTGATTTGGCCGACATAATCGCCATACCCGATGCCCTCATCCCGCAGGACGTGGGCATAGTTCCAGACTTTTGAGACGAGGGTTTGTTCGTTCATGGTGTGGAGCCTGCTGGCAAGGGGGAAACAACACGCTCGTCGATATGGACAGTGTTGCCCACATTGTCGGTATATTCACCGCCAGACAGGAAGGTGATTGACCTGTAATAGTTGTCCAACTCGACCACCCTGATCTGGTCCTTGTACCGAGCGGCCAACCGCAGGAAGTTGCGGCTGAGCTGTAGCCGCCAAGAGATCACATCGACGAACCACCCGCGCTTCAAGGCCCTCTGCACCTGCTGAAGAAAGCTCGTGCCGAATTCCGCTTGGGCACCATCGCCGGTCACGAGAACCAGAGTTTGCGGCGGTTCGTAATCCAGAAGCGCACCAGCGATCTTGGCGTGCATGACCTCGTCAACCGCTTGCTCAGCCAGCCGCCCATTGTCGTTGCGAACACGCTTCAAGAGCGACGTGTTGTATCCATACCTTCGGGCATACTGCCACAGCTTTTCATTGCCCGGGGGAAGCGAACCCGCAAGAACGCGACTGACCGGAAGATAGTCAGCCTCGATCAACTGAAAGAAGTTTCGCCAGTATATGCGGACCGCAGGCCACGGTGCGCCTTCGATGTCGCGCGCAACCTTCTGTGCCCCGCCGATCAGGTTCGAGTTATCGACGAACATGTGGGCCTGATTTCTCATGCGGCAAGCTCTCCCCGGAATGCGGCGGCAAGTATGGATTGGCGGAGCGTGGAGGCTGTACTCTCAGACTGCGAAATTTCCCACAGCATGCCGTCGGCTACTCTCATCGCGTCAGTAACAAGTGATGCGATAAAATCCTGTTCTGATAATGACGGCACTGCAAAGGCCAAAGCACGAATGAACTGATAGTGGCGGCTGTATCCGCGATCTTCAAAATGTGCAGCAAGCAAAGAGGAAATCAAAAAATCTACATTCATTAGACGGTTAGGTGACATGATCTTTATGCCATCTGCACCAATGCAAAACGGAAAATCGACCAGCTTAAAACGCCGCGAATGGTCGCCGAACAAAATGACAGGGAGTTGGTGCGGCTGGATCATATTCGGATCGTTGGAATACCCTGCAACCGGTTTCGCGCCTTGATCGACTATTGGAAACGCCCCTCGCGGAAGATACTCCTTTTCCTTGGTCTTGAGCCCACCGTCGCTCTTCGTTTGAAAGAGCATGTCAAAGCCTGCCCAAACCCATCCCTCGGACAAGTCGGGGAGCCCTTCGGTGTCCGGCCCCACGGGTTCGATGTATTTCTTGCGGGCGTTTTTCGGGTCGGCATGCCAGCGGGCGCGACGGTCGGCGAGGATGCGTTGCAGGAGTTGCTCGCCGGTCTCCTGGGGCGGATTGTCCCTACGCCATTCGGCGGTGAGTTCGCCGGTGACAGCTGCCTTGAGCAGGGCCTTGCGATAGGTCTCCACCCCGACCCGCGCCTCGGCCAGCGCCGCTTCGCCTTCGTCGATCTCGGCGAACAGCGCGTCGATGCGAGCGACGATGGCGTCTTGAACCGAACGCAGCGGGATCGGGAAAACCAGATCCTGCATTGCACCGCCAGACAACTCCTTGAAAGTTGTACCACTTGCATTGTCTTGCAAGTATTGTTGCGATCCCAATATGTAGTATCGGATAAAGAAAGGGTTGATATCTTCCTTTAGTACTAGGCTCTTGAAACCTTGATTTGTCGCGCATTGTGACTCAGCGACGGCGCAGTACCCCACGGGAGCCCTTGATGAAATGAGGACCGTTCCAGCCGGCAAGAGACTTCCACCGCCATTCTTGAACCCAACGTCTGAAAGACTCCGCGCGCCTCGGTTAATGGTCGCACCCTTGTGTCCAGACAGGTCAGCAGGGGTAATCCACGGTAATCCGACGGGATCAAAATTGCTTGGATCAGCCGCGTTGCGAGGGGTGCCGCCACCAACCACATCAGCGAAATCCGATGCTCGCATCCACTCCCAGTCGCTGGGAATTTCCCAGAGCCCCACAACGGGTTCAGAGCCTCTCGACGCCGATCTCAGCCTCCTTGCCAATTCAACCTCCGCTTTGGCGACGCATCATGCCACCAGAACCTTCGGCAACTCATCCATGATCGTATCCAAACGATCCCCAAACACCCGGCGGGCAGCAATCACTCCACCGCGCTCGACAAAGCCGGGCTGCTCCTGAAGATCGCGCAAGCTCAGGTCAATGTTGGCGGCAAGGTGATCGCGGATCGCCTCCAGCCAACCGATCTGCTCAGGCGTGTAGGACCGGCCAGACGTCTGTTCGCGGCCCAGCCACAGGTTAAAACGCCCCGCCATAGCGGCGGAGAGGGGCTGAAGCGTATCCGACTTGCCAAGCGCATATCGGACCAGGACGACAATGTCGGTCAGGACGCGCCCGGGGTTGGCAGTAATTCGGCCCACGGACAAACGCTTGTAGGCGGTCCAGATCGATATCGGCTCCAGCATCCAGGGCGGCCTGGCGAGGGCCTGACGCAGGGCTTCAAGGCTCTCATAGGTCAGCCGGGCGCTACGTGCGGGCTTTCCATACAGCAGGGTCAGGGCTGTCAGTTCATCCTGGTTCTGTTCGAGGAATTCCTGGAACCTGGCGACCGTGGCCTTGGCCGCATTCTCGTCAAAGCCGGTCGAGATCACGGCATCGGGGGTCAGTTCGTCAATGTAGAGCTCCGACTGGGTCTTCAGGTCCACCAGGAGCTTACGCAGCTTGGGGCCGTCGGCCAGAAGGCGCAGGGCAGCCTCGCGCATCTGGCGGCCTGTCGCCTCAATAGCCTTGTCGGTGACAGGCGGAGGCGTGGATGCGACGACCTTGTCGGCATCAATGCTGTCCAGGAGCCGGCTGGCGATATCGTGCAGCGGCACGCCCCCGGAGGCCTTGATGATGGCAGCCTTGTCCTGGTCTGAAAGCTTGCGGTCCAGGACGGCGAGGCGCCCGGCGAGGCTGGAGACAAGATCCGGGTCGCTGCGGCCGCTGGCGACATGTTGGAGTAGCTTCTCGAAGCTGACCTCACGCTTTCGCTCCAGCGGCTTGGCCACCTGCTTGACGCTTTCGGTGACGCCCACGGCGTCAATCAGGACGAAACGTTCCTTCTTCACGGCGTCCGGGGTGACCATCTTCAGGTCGGCGTCGCTGATGGTGCGGACGCCCCTGCCCTTCATCTGCTCGAAGTAGAGGGACGAGCGTACGTCACGCATGAAGATCAGGGTCTCGACGGCCTTGATGTCCGTGCCTGTGGCGATCATGTCCACAGTGACGGCGATGCGCGGATTGTAGCTGTTGCGGAATTCCGAGATCAGGCGTTCAGGATCATCGGCGGCATAGGTGATTTTCTTGGCGAAGGCGTTGTCCTTGCCGAACACCTCACGGGCAATGTGCACGATCTCCTCGGCATGGTGATCGTCCTTGGCGAAGATCAGGGTCTTCGGCACCTCGTTTCGGCCTGGAAACAGCTCTGTCTGCAGTGTGTCGCGATAGGTCTGAAGGATCAGGCGGATCTGGTTCGGCGCTATAACTGAGCGGTCGAGATCACTCGCGGTGTAGACCAAGTCCTCCGTGAGTTCCTCATAGCGCTGGCGGCGGGTATGCCGGTCACGGAGGGGTACCTTAAAGCCCGCCTCGATCTGTCCACCCTGCTCGCCGATCTCAGTACGAATTCGGAAGACCTCGAAGGGCACGTTCACCCCATCGATCACCGACCTATCGTAGGGATATTCGGCCACAAGGTTCTTCTGGAAGTAGCCCAGGGTGTGAACCGACGGCGTCGCCGTGAGACCGATCGTGAAGGCGTCGAAGTACTCCAGCACCTGGCGCCAGTTGCCGTAGATTGACCTGTGACACTCATCGACGATGACGAAGTCGAAGGTCTCTGGCGGCATGGCTTGGCTATAGACAACCTGCTTAGCCGGGGCGCTATCTGCCTCGTAGCCGCTGGCTTCCTCGTCCTCGTCGGTCAGTTCCAGTTCCGCAAGCTGGGCATAGACGCGCTGTATGGTGGAGATGACCACGGCGGCGTTGGGGTCGAGCCCGGCAGCGCCGAGACGCTGGACGTTGTAAAGTTCGGTGAAGAGGCGGCCTGTGCCTGGCGGGCGATAAGCCTGGAACTCGCGGAGTGTCTGGCGACCCAGATTGTTGCGGTCCACAAGAAAGAGGATCCGCTTGGCGCCACCATGGGCGAGCAGACGATAGGCCTGGGTTGCGGCTGTGAAGGTCTTTCCCGCACCCATGGTCATCTGGACGAGCGCGCGAGGCTTTCCTTCCGCGAGCGAGGCCTCCAGCGCCGTGATCGCCTCGACCTGGCAGTCCCGCAGACCGTCCTTAACGAGAGGCGGTAGGCTGGCCAGACGGGAGCGCAGGGAAGAGTTTGCCTTCAGCCACTCATGGAGTGTTTCGGGCCTGTGAAAACCGAACAGGTAACGAGACCGCTGGGCGGGATCGACCCGGTCGCTGAACAAAAGCTCGGAAGCACTGGCTTCGTAATCGAAGCGAAGATTGTCTCCCCAGGCCGCCAAATGATTTGGCAACTCATCCTGGTATCGGCTGGCCTGATCGACGACGCCCGACAAGGTGACCCCCTCGGGCTTAGCCTCGACGACCCCGCAAGCCTTGCGATCTACGAAGAGCAGGTAGTCGCAGGGACCGGTAGCCATCGGGAATTCGCGCACGGCGACACCGAGTCCGGCCCCAAGGCTCATTTCCTCGCGGTCCTGAACAACCCAACCCGCAGCGGCAAGCTGCGCGTCGATAATCTCGCGGGCTTTCTGTTCAGGTGTCGGCATCCAGTCAATTTATGGCAGAGGCAGGATTTCTGAGGCAAATGAATTAAATGCGGGGCGATTGCGTTCATCCGCAATGTGACCGTGATTGTCGTCAGTTTGAGGGAACCCTGCATTTCTCCTTAGGAGTTCGATCACTTCTCATGTCCAAGCCACGCGCCATCAACATCTTCCTGAACGACGGCGACCCCGGAGGGCTGCGTAGCGCGCAGATTTCCCTGTCCACCATCCTGGCCATCGGCTTCCGCAAGCTTCAGCTGAAGGCGGCGCGGGCGGCGTTTCCGGAGTTAGAGCGCCCGGGGGTCTACATCCTGCTCGGCGTCGATGAGGCCCAACCCGACCAGGCCCTCGCCTACATCGGGGAATCCGAGAGCGTCGCCAAACGTCTCCAGCATCACGCCAGTTCCGCCGCTAAGGGATTCTGGCGCGAGACCATCGCCCTTGTCTCCAAAGACGAGAACCTCACCAAATCTCACGCCCGCTATGTGGAGGCGCGATTGTTGGTCGAGGCCGCCGCCAATCCGGCCTGGAAGGTCGACAACACCCAGAATGCGGCCGAGACCGGCAAGCTGCCCTTGGCGGAGCGGGCCATCATGGACGAGTTCATCGACCAGCTGAAAATCCTGGTTGGTGTGCTCGGCTGCGATCTGTTCAAAGTGGTCGCGGGTCCGATCGCGATGGCTGCGGGCGAAACCTCCGCAAGCGCCGCCTCTCCCGGTGCGATCCCGGAATTCAGCTATTCCGGCAAAGGGTTCGCCGGAAAACTCGTTGTCACCGTCGAGGGCGAACTGGTGCTGCGCCGGGGTTCGGTTGCGAGAAGCGCGGCCGTTCCCTCGCTCTCGAAGAGCGTTCTGAAGCTGAGGGATGACCTCGTAAAGACCGGGGCGCTGGCATCAGAGGGCGATTGCCTCCGCGCCGCCACGGACATCAAGTTTTCGTCTCCGTCGGCCGCAGGCGCCGCCCTAAGCGGCATGAGCGTGAATGGACGGGCCGCCTGGAAGCTGGCGAACGGTCAGACCTTCGCTGACTGGGAAACAGCTCAGAACGCCACGCCTGCAGACCTTGCCTCAGATGAGCCCGAAGAGGGGTAACCCCCTACCCCTCCGACAAATAACACGCGCTGTCCTCGTCCTTCCCCGGCAACCTCACCACCCCCGCCGGCTTAAGCCCGATCTTCTTCAGCACCGCCTGCGAGGCGGTGTTGCCCGGGGTGGTGATGGCGACGATGCGGCCCAGGCGCAGGTGGCGGCGGGCGTGGTCGAGGCCGGCGCGGGCGGCTTCGGAGGCATAGCCCCGGCCCCAGGCGCTGGCCAGGAAGGCGTAGCCGATGTCCGGGTCCTTCAGGCCGTCGCGCTTCACCAGGCCGCACAGGCCCACGGGGCGGCCGCCGTCGCGCTCTGTCGCGCGCCACAGGCCATAGCCATAACCGGCGTAGGCGGCGCGGGGGCCCTCTTCGATGTAGGCGCGGGCGCCGGCCAGGTCGCGCACGCCCCGGTCGCCGATGTTCTCCAGGAAGCCGGGCTCGTTCAGGAGGGCCAGGATGAAGTCGGCGTCGCGGTCGGTTTCCAGCTCGTCCAGCACCAGGCGCGGGGTGTGGAGGATGACGCTCAACGGGGGGGCTCCAGCCGGGTGACGAGGCTGGAGGTGTCCCAGCGGGCGCCGCCCAGGCCCTGGACCTCGGCGTACCAGGCGTCGACCTGGCGGGTGAGGTCGAGGCGGGCGCCGTTGCGGGCCGCCTCGTCCAGCACCAGGCCCAGGTCCTTGCGCATCCAGTCGACGGCGAAGCCGAAGTCGAATTTGCCCTCGGCCATCGTCGCCCAGCGGTTGTCCATCTGCCAGGACTGGGCCGCTCCCTGGGAGATGGCGGCCAAAACGTCCGCCGGGTCGAGCCCTGCGCGGCGGGTGAAGTGCAGGGCCTCGGCCAGGCCCTGGACGACGCCGGCGATGGCGATCTGGTTGACCATCTTGGTCAGCTGGCCGGCGCCGGGGCCTCCCATGAGGCGGATGGCGCGGCCGTAAGACGCCAGGACCGGCTCGGCCCGGGCGAAGGCGGCCGGATCGCCGCCGCACATGACGGTGAGCCGGCCGGCCTGCGCCCCC
>VYLB01000223.1_pt1 | contig 11747 bp, 9 predicted proteins | sample 5114431 | NCBI WGS metagenome assembly VYLB01 (sample SAMN12291786, study PRJNA351875) | freshwater metagenome | isolation source: freshwater lake | place: USA: Michigan, Gull Lake | collected 2013-08-08
ATGAAGTTGGAGAAATATCCAAGAATCGCTGTTTATTCTCCAAAATCGAAGCAACCCTGGGACGATGCAGTGACTCTGGTTCTCACCTACGCAGAAATCCCCTATACCGTCATATTTGATGACGAAGTGATGGGCGATGAATTGACGAAATATGATTGGCTTCACTTGCACCACGAAGATTTTACGGGGCAATATGGCAAGTTCTATTCTAGCTACGCCAATATGCCCTGGTACCTGGAACAAGTAAAGGAGGCAGAAGGTCTCGCGCGAAAGCACGGATTTGGTAAAGTTTCGCAATTAAAACTGGCGGTTGCCAAACGGATGAAAGAATTCGTGGCGGGTGGTGGATTTTTGTTTGCCATGTGCTCTGCCACAGATTCGTACGACATTGCGCTGGCAGCTGAGGGTGTAGATATCTGTGAACGAATGTATGACGGTGATGCAGCCGACCCGCAGGCGCAAGAAAAATTAAACTTCGAAAACACTTTTGCTTTTACCGATTTTCACCTCAGTAGAGATCCGTATCAATACGAATTTTCGGATATTGATAACAATGCGCCCGAGCGTGGACTTCGCCAAGACAATGACTATTTCAATTTGTTTCAGTTTTCGGCCAAGTGGGATCCGATTCCCAGCATGCTTACCCAAAATCATTCGCGGGTTATCAAGGGATTTTATGGGCAAACTACGGGGTTTAAAAAACAACTCATCAAACCAGATGTTACTATCATGGGCGAAAACAAAGAAATCAAAGAAGCCAAATACTTACATGGTGTGATGGGCAAAGGTTTTTATACTTTTTATGGCGGTCATGATCCGGAAGACTACCAACACACCGTTGGTGAAGAACCAACCGACCTCCACTTGCACCCCAATTCGCCTGGCTATCGATTGATCTTGAACAACATCTTGTTTCCTGCAGCGAAGAAGAAGAAACAAAAAACATAATGACGATGGATCGAATCTTATTGGCAATAATCATTATTACATTGAGCTGTACTAACAACCGCTCTATCAACCGCTCTATGTCCAAAAGCAATGGCGCGTCAATTGAGACCGAGGTTCAACAAAAACTAGGCAACCGATTTGAAACGATCGAAAGCCCAACTAAAAAGTATACGTTGTATTATCAGAAGCGTGATCCGCAAGATCACGTGAACAGACAATTTCGGTATCTTGTTTTGGAAAATGCTTCCAAAAAATGGGTTCATGAAGGAAGTTTCGTTCAGGGCTATATTATGTGGATATCCGAATTGGAATTAGAATTCACCGTCAAATCAAAGAACATCAACACAGAAAATAGTATCACAAAAGTAAATGTCGCGGCAATAAACAAAAACCTATGAAAAAAATTCTACTACTAACTCTTTCTTTTTGCGCAGCAATCCTCCTCACTGTTAAAATACAACAACCTACCCAAGTCAGAAGTCGTGAAGCAGAAGTGGAGCAATATGAAAAAAATGATAAAGAAAATCGTTTTGACGAACCCCTCCAATTCTTCCAATTTCATCAGGGAATTCGCACAGCAGAAGATCAGCCTCAGCCGCTTTACAAACCGGGCTACAAAACACTCGAGTTAAATGCCGCACAAAAGCGCGCACAGGCATTCAACTTTGCGCGCACCGAACGAACAAATGGACTAGTCGAGTTTAAAGAACGTGGCCCATCGAACGTACCGGGCCGAACACGAACCATTTTGGTTTTGCCGGGAGATCCAAATCAAAATACGTGGCTGGCCGGATCTGCTACTGGTGGCATTTGGAAGACGACCAACGGTGGAACCACTTGGACTGAAAAAAGTGCTGACTTCCCTGTTTACCCGATTTCTTCGTTGGCCATGTCTACATCGGATACCAACACCGTCTATGCCGGAACTGGCGAGTTCGTCTCTTCGATTTATTCAGCAGTTGGCGATGGCATCTTCAAATCAAGCGACAAAGGCGAGACGTGGACGCAGTTATCTTCTACTGCTGGCAATCACAACTTTGCAATTGTTACACGAGTTATTGTAAATCCCGCCAATGTAAATGTCCTGTTAGCCAGTACTGCCCCTTCCAGCCTTTCGACAGGGCAAACTTCTAAAATCATGCGTTCATCGGATGGTGGAAATTCTTGGACAATGGTTTACCAAAATACCAATGAAGTCGAACAACTTATTGCATCACCAGCGGATTTCAACATTCAATATGCAGCGATTAACGGAGTGGGCGTGGCGAAATCGATTGATGGTGGCGCGACTTGGAACCTAAGTAATACTGGCATGGTTCCTACCGGCCGTGTTGAAATAGGCGTATCACCGGCAAACCCAAACAGACTTTACGCCTCCTGTCAAGGCACACGTAGCGGCAATGGATCCGATCTTTATTTGAGTAATGATGCAGGAGCTACTTGGACGCTGGTAGATGTTCGCTTCAACAACAACGTTCTTGACTTTTTGAATGGTCAAGGGTTTTACGATAACCATGTGTTGTGCGACCCTTTTAATCAAGACATCGTTTATTTTGGTGGGGTAGATACTTTTCGCTCAACGATCGGAACGGGCACAACTACTATCGATGACTACAAGTTCACCGAAACGAACACGCAAGGATTTTTGAGTCTGATCCAGTTCAATAATCCAGGGTTTTTTATTGGCGGACGATTGCAGGTAGGCTCTTCAAGTAATAAGCGCACAGTAGAAATAAGATTTGGCCCCGGCATTACGCAAAAAGGTCATCGGTTTTTGACACCCGAGGGCGCCACGAGTGGCGTGCCGGTGACAGGCTATGTCTACACCGATTTCGTGGACGTTCCATTGCAAGCCTGGGATGTGACCACGCCTAGTTCACCAAGACAACTAATGGTTTCGTTCCGAGACCAAAGCAGAAATAGCTTGCTGGATTTCCTTGTTCAAAATTTTGATGCCGCAGTTCCGCTCCAGAATAGTCGCGAGTACGTGTATATTCATAGTGCCGACTACAGTGCCACCACTCCGCTTTTCACACTAGCCTCGACAGGTGGCCAAGAAACTCAACTGGCCTATGCTTTCTTTCCGGGCCTCCCAGCAGGCGGAACATGGAACCCAAGTTCCCTTCCTACCTCAACGCTAAAAATTGAATATGCTGGACTTTCTAAAGTAAATGCGACAACAGTCACGGTATCCGATTCGCGTAGCCAGTATGATAGCAAGAACGTCCAAAGTCAGGTGAACCAAGCGGCCGGTGGAATACATGCTGACAACCATTTCTCGGCAGCCATAATTACCAGCGTCCCTAACAAGACGTACAAAATACTTCTTACAACGGATGGTGGCACCTTTATTTCGAACAACTCTACAACGCCTGGTATCGTAGATGGCGATTGGACATTTACCGGAAATGGATTTAATACGAGTCAATTTTATGGGGCCGATAAGAAGCCCGGTGCTGATGAATACCTCGGGGGCATGCAAGACAACGGTACGCGAATTTCAACTTCTGGTGAATCCGCCAGCAAAACAACCAGCTATCGATATGCGATTGGGGGAGATGGTTTTGAGGTTTTATGGCACAGCATTGATGGTAATAAAGTAATCGGAAGTCTTTATAATAATACTTTTTATCGCAGCACAAATGGGGGCGTTAGCTGGTCTCCTGCATTCTCTGGATTCCCGCTCGTCAGTAGTTCGCCCGATCCTGACAAATACCCCTTTGTATCAAAGTTAGCCCATTCCAGAAATGTTCCTGAAATAATATACTCAGTCGGTTCTGATGGAGTTTGGAAGTCCTCTAACTTTGGCGGCCTATGGACATTAACTCCGATTACAAACAAATGGGGTACTGCCAGTACGTTTTTCGATGTAGAAGTGAGCCGGGCCAACGCGAACATTGTTTGGGGTGGTGCCGGTATGACCACTCAAAGAAATCTGCATGTGTCTACGAATGCCGGTACTACGTTTACCCCCACCAATAATTACACTGCTACTACATTAGGCTTTATTACGAAGCTGGCATCGCATCCCACACAGCCAAATACAGCGTATGCATTGTTTTCTTTTTATGGCAAGCCTAAAATTTTAAGAACCAAAGACTTAGGCCAAAATTGGACCGACATTAGCGGGTTTAATACAGGCAGTGTAAGCACCAACGGATTTCCAGACGTAGCTACATACTGCTTGTACGTGATGCCGGACAATCCCAATGTCATTTGGGCAGGTACAGAAATCGGTATTGTTGAATCGCAAGACGAAGGTGCTACGTGGGCGCTTCTAAATGACTTTCCTAATGTTTCAGTTTGGGATATGAAGGGTCAGGATGAACAAATAGTAATTGCGACACACGGCCGAGGAATCTGGACGGCAAAAATGACCAGTAACCAAAATCCGGTGCAGCGGCCTCAACTATTGTCAATGGGCACTCGACCAAATCAAGATCTGGCAGTTCGGTTTCAATTGCTGAATTCTTATGACTCGCTCCAGGTTTTTATTAAGGGGCAACGAATTGGCAAACTCAATGCCTTCGCGGTTGGAACGTATGATTTGAATGTGCGAAACGTACAACCTGGCACCAACATCGAGGTTAGTTTTGTTGGATTTAAGGATGGCTCCCCAATTCAGTCGGCATCATTATTTGGCAATCATTTTCGACTATACACGCCTTACACAAAGCAATACTCTAATCTAATGACGGCATCCACCGATTTTGTGATTTCCCCATTTGGAGGATTCACCATTTCAAATTTTGGAACTTCGAACCAAAGTCTACAAAGTACTCACCCTTATCCGGGCACCACCGAATCCACCGCGATGTTATCGCAGCCGATCATCGTGGCAAACACTAGTACCAATTTCTTTTACCAAGATGTGGCCATTGTACAGTCCTCACCAGGCGTGAATTTCGGACAGCCTGGTTTCAAAGACTTTGTAGTGGTGGAGGCAACTAAAAACGGATTAGATTGGATACCATTGAAAGATGGGTACAGCGCCTCTGCTAATGCCGCTTGGCAGACAGCGTTTAGTGGTAACCAGCCTGGCACACCGGCCATGCAGGTAGATCAATCGATCGACATCAAAACAAAGTTTGCCACGAATGATACCTTGCTATTCCGCTTCCGCTTAAAGGCTGATACCGATCAAATCACTGGGTGGGGGTGGTCGATCGACAATTTGTTTATTCAACAGCCACCCACAGGTGTAGAGTTGTCGGAGCCTGTCAGAGACCTGACTATTTTCCCTAACCCAACTGGCGGAAAATCGAAAATTCAGTTTACGGTCCTAGAAGACACGCAAATAACAATAGAGACATTGGACGCGAAGGGTAATTCTATCGGCTCACAACTATTTGAAAAATTACCAGCAGGCAACCATGAACAAAATATCGATCTCACCGAACAGGCTAACGGCCTTTACTACGTAAGAATGAAATCAAATAAAAAGTCAACGACAGTAAAGCTGATTAAAAAATAAGCTGATTTTTCTTCACACAAAGCAGGGCGCAAAAATCAATTTTGCGCCCTGCTTTTTTGTAGCCATTGTTATTGCTCTCCACTCGAAATGGGAACAGCTGGCGCATATATTCTAAATGCCAACCCCGCCTGAATGCCCCAAACGGAAATTGATTCGTAGTATCTTTGATAAACTCCTCCAATAGTCAGGTACGTATTCCAATAACCACGAGAGGCTAATCTTTTTTCAAATTGGGCACTGAATTCTCTCCGTGCTGTGACGTCCGTTTCAAAATCTTGAGCCCAACGATACTCAAACGAAATACCCCTCTTCTTGGAGTTCGATAGGATCAACGCACCAACACTCGATTCAAAAAATGTCTGCCTACCTCCAAAATTTTCTTTCATAAAGCCAGCTCCCAGGCGCCCCATCACGTTTCGTGTTGTAACAATATTAAACTGCACTATTTGCCAGTCGATAGAACTCAAGTCGGTGGTTCCACTTACTGTTTCCTCCAACAAGTAGTTGACCCTAAAATCACTAGAGAAAAGCCCCCAATTGCCACGAACTCGTGGATTAACCAAATAGTATCTCGAGGGTTGGGTGGCGACCTGAGTGATTACATCCAATGAAACGAGGTAAGGATTTACTTCTCTCTTCTTGAGTTTATACTGCTGCCAATCAGCCAACCCATTGATCGCATCGGCCATGAAATAAAAGAAAAAGGCACTACCTCCGGATCCACCCCGGTCACCACCTCTACCCGCATTGCTTGACGAAGCACTTTTGATATCGCTTACTTGCGCAGAAGCGATAAGCACCTGCAAGAATACAATGGATGTAAATAAGCACTTCATTGAGTATCCTTAAAACAAAGAAAAGAGGTATCTAAAAATACTGATACGGGCGTTGACTTTGAAAGTTGCTTCCTCTTATTTCTTTTTGCTATAGCTTTCAACCCTCCTTACGCAATACCTGTAGTGGCGGGGTCGAGATAACTTCTCGTGAATTGAACCATCCTATAAAGACAGTAAGTAAAATCACTCCGGCACCAATCGCAGCTAATTCATAGGGATCAAACGAAAATTGTACATCAAAGAAGAACTTGGTTAACAACCAGCCTCCACCTAATGACAATAGCATTCCCGTAAAGGCAGAAAAAACTCCAAGATACCCGTACTCAATCAAGGTTATTTTAGTCAACTGACTGGTGCGAGCTCCAATTGTGCGCAATAGTACGTTCTCTTTCATTCGAACAAACTTACTATTCATTACGGCTCCCGCCAACACAACCAGACCGGTAACGATACTGAACAATGCAAGAAAACGAACCACCAATCCGATCTTTTTAAACAGTTCATCCACGGTGCTCAATATCAAGCGCAAATCTATCAGCGACACATTCGAATAGTCGGTCACCAAGGCGCGTTGAAAGCGGGTTGCCACTTGTGGGTCATCTACACGGGTGCTTGCTACGTAAATCTGTGGAGCGTTTTCAAGAACACCAGTTGGGAAAACAAAAATAAAATTGAGTGGATCCTTTGGCCAATTCACTTTTCGAATGCCACCAATCCATGCCTTCATGGGCACACCTTGCAGATCAAAAACCAGGGAATCACCCACCTTCAATTGAAGTGTCTCGTGCATGCCTTCCGAAATAGTTACAAAAACAGAATCCCGTCTAGTCGGATAGTACTTTTGTAAATTGCCTTTTATCAATTCCTCAGAAGATGTCAAACTATCGCGATAAGTAACACGATACTCCCGAGTCAGTGCCCATTCGGGAATACTGGTTGTATCTTTTTGAATGTCTTCAATACGTTTGTCTTTCAGTTCTTTGATTCGGCAAGTAATAATCGGTACCACCTGATTCACAGGCAACGGCTGATCTTTAATCAACTTTACGACACCTTCTTTTTGGCTTGGCTGAATGTCAAACAAAATGGTATTTGACTGGTTCTTACCACCGGAAAACTCAACCTGATTCAACAAGCTCTTCTCAATCACGTTCAATGTTGAAATAATAAATGCGCCTAGCCCAATAGTTACCATCAATACTCTGGTTTGATTGTTGGGACGAAATAAATTTGAAAGCGCGTGTCTGAAAATAAACGAAGCATTAGTAGGGAAATACCTTCGCACCAAAAACAATAATCCAATAGCTACCAAGGCAAGAAGGCACAATGCTACTGCTAATCCAACTGAAAACAACGCGCCAGTCAGTAGGCTTTTTGTCTGATAAGCCGCAGCTAAAATCGGGAACAAAACAATTAAACCAATGGCCACCCATTTCGTCTTTGAAAAAAACTTACCCGGATCAAAATCAGCCCGCAGTACGGTCAAAGGCGGCACAAATCGAACGGATACCAAGGGCAACAATGTAAACAGAACCGAAACTATCGCGCCCAAGATAATTCCCTCTCCTATTGCGCGCCACGAAATGGCGAATTGAAGTTTCAATGGAATATATTCTTGAAAAACAAATGGGATGGATTGATGGATAACTACTCCCAATCCAGAGCCAACAATACTTCCAACAATTCCAAGAATAAAAATCTGAATAAAATAAATATTAAATGCCTGCCAGCCAGACGACCCAATGCACCGAAGTATGGCCACATCATCTCTTTTTTCCCTCGCGTAAATATGTACGGAACTGGCTACGCCAATACACCCTAGTACAAGCGCCACAAATGCAAGCAAGGAAAAGAAACGATACACCGACTTGAGTCCTTGGCCTAAGCCATCCCTTCTGGCTTGAACAGTCTCATAGCCAAATCCTATTTTTTTGGAGAGAGGCTTTATCCTCTCGATCAACTTATTGGTTTCTATTTCTGACCTTGTCTTTATATACAAGCTATACCCGACACGGCTTCCAAACTGAACCAAGCCCGTTGAATCTAACGCCTCAAGCGAGATATAAACGGCAGGAGCTAGCGTTGAGGTCAATCCACCTCCACCAGGTATCTTGGTCACAACACCCGCCATCTTAAAAATTTTGGTTCCGACTTTTATAGAGTCCTCTGAGCTAATTTGATATTGTGATGCGAGCGACTCATCCATCATAGCATATCGCCCCGTCTTCATCAATTCATACGCGTTTGTTGGGAAAGTCGCCATTTCACCGTAAAACGGAAAATCGCCTTTCATGGCAGTCAACTTCACGAGTCTAGACTGTTGCGTGTTCATAAACATCACCATAGAAGCCATGTCGGCATCTCTGGCAATTTGTTGCCTGGTCGTGTCTATGACGCTATAAATATCAGTCTCAAATTTCTTGTTGGAATTCAACACCAGATCTGCGCCCAGTAATTCCTTTGCGTTGCGATCCAGTTCTTCTTGCAACGAATAGTTGAGAGAACTGATGGCTACCACCGCAGAAATACCCGTAATCAGGGCAGCCGTGAAAAGAAATAGTCGCGATAAATTCTGTCGTCCATCTCGCCATGCCATTTTCCAGACCCAGGGATCCTGAAAAATATTTTTTGTTACTTTTTTAATTTTGATGATGTACTCGATCATTGTCAGAAGAAGGCTGCACTCAGCTCAAGATTAATCCAGTCACTCGCTCATTTACTAATTTACCGCCCTTCATCTGCAGTATCCGCTCTGTCTTTTCAGCTAATTCTAAATTATGAGTGACAAGAATAAGTGTAGTACCCTCTTGTCTATTCATCGTAAAAATAAGGTCGGTTATCTGATGTGCATTTTCTTCATCCAGGTTTCCGGTTGGTTCATCGGCAAACAAAATCCGAGGAGAGGTAATAAAAGCCCTGGCCAGTGCTACCCGCTGCTGTTCTCCACCAGAAAGTTGGGTCGGAAAATGATGAAACCGATCTGCCAGTCCAACTCTTGCCAGTAAGTCCTTCGCTTTGGTAGAAATATTTTTTTCTCCACGAAGCTCCAAGGGAACCATCACGTTTTCAAGTGCTGTAAGAGTAGGTAACAACTGAAAATTCTGAAAAACAAATCCGACAAACTGATTCCGCACATACGCACGGTCGTCCTCATCCATCGCATTGAGTTTGAATCCCATCAAAGACAAAACTCCGCTAGTAGGAATGTCTAAGCCTGCGCATAACCCCAGCAGCGTGGTTTTACCACTTCCCGATGGTCCAATGATGGCGAGGCTGGTGCCTTGTACAGCACTGAAGGAAACGTCATCTAAAACAGTTAATGGTCTTTCTCCAGACTGATATGTCTTTGTGAGATGTTCACATTGCAATACTACATCGCTCATACTATCTTGACCTAAAATTAAACCCTTGCTCAAAGTAATCGTTTATTATCCTAAAATGTTTTATCTCGCAACGATATATTTTAGAGCCTCCTCCGAGCCTTCCGTTGCGCTGTTGGACGTTAACAAATGAATAACAAATTAATTCAGACATGGTCGTAAAAAGCATCTTATTTATTGTAGCCCTGTTTGCTTTTCAAAAATCTGATAGGCCAACCTCTTTGCTGTTTTTTGGTGATAGCTTAACAGCTGGCTATGGACTTTCGCCCGAGGAAGCGTTCCCCGCTCTCATCGAAAAAGAACTGAACAAAAAAAAGCGCGTAGCTAGTGTGACCAATGCAGGCCTTAGTGGCGAAACATCAGCTGGCGGACTAGCTCGAATCGATTGGGTGCTCCGACAACCCATTGATATTTTCGTATTAGAACTAGGCGCCAACGATGGGTTGCGCGGATTACCTCTTGATCAAACACGCAAGAATCTGCAAGGGATTTTAGATAAAGTAAAAAACAAAAATCCAAAGGCAAAACTAGTCATTGCAGGAATGATGGTTCCGCCCAACATGGGGCCGCAGTACAGCAAAGAATTTAGCAAAATCTATCCAGATCTAGCCAAACAGAATAAGGCAACATTGATTCCCTTTTTACTGGATGGTGTTGGTGGAAATGAAAAATTGAATCAGGCGGATGGCATTCATCCAAACGTAGAGGGACATCGAATTATCGCGAGAAACCTGACCGCTGTATTCTTGAAGCTGATCTAGCAATCGCCCAAAGTCGCTTGTTAATGGATATCTAATCCTTTAGAAATAAGCTCGACCCAATACGCATACATTTTGCCTGAAGGATGTAATCCATCAGCGGCAACCAATGACGGATCGCTTAAACCGTCACGCGAAATGTCGGTAATATTAAAATATCGAATTCTATGCTTGTAAGTTATTTGCGCATTGATTTCATTGAATTCATCGATAGCTTTTGAAATATCCTCTTGCTTGGGCTTACCAAAAGGAGTAAAGCCATAATCAGGAATAGAAACCACGAAGACACGTTGCTTTTTTCCTCCCGCCAATCGAATGGCCCATTTCAAGAGTTCTTCAAATTCACTGGCATAAATTGAACTTGACTTTCCCTGATATTGATTGTTAACACCAATGAGCAATGAAACTAACTCATATTCATTTTTTAGGTTTGCATTTGCCATCGCATTTCGTAAGTCATCGGTGCGCCAGCCAGTGGTTGCAATAATCGTAGGCTTACCTAACTGAATGCCTTTCTTTGCCAGGGAATCTACCAGTTGATTTGGCCATCTCTCGGGCTCAGTCACGCTTTCTCCAATGGTATAGGAATCACCAAGCGCTAAGTACTTGATGGGCATTGGTACTTCTTGTGCATCCATACGATAAGATAGAATAAGAAATAATATGATGAGTCTCGTTTTCAAGCTAAATTTGACTTTGACGAAATTGCTCAATATTATAGTAACTAGCAATACCTCGTCAGAAAACTATTGCTGAACTAAAACCCTTTCCACAATGACACCCGACAAACTTTTCCAAATTTGCAACACAGTAGCGCCACTCGGCTGGCTACTATTGATTTTTGCACCCAATTGGAAATGGACGAAAACGATCGTTATATCGGGTATCTTCTCACTTTTATTAGGGTTAGTGTATTTTACGTTAATTGTGTTGTTCTTTGGCAAGCAAGAGGTGATTTCAATTCGTTGCAGGGCGTCATGAAATTGTTGACCAGTCCGTGGGGTGTAACGGCCGGCTGGATCCACTACTTGGCCTTCGACCTCTTTATTGGAAGTTGGGAACTATCTAACGGACAAAAGAATGGTATGCCCCATTATCTCATTGTTCCCTGTCTGATAATGACTTTGTTTTTTGGTCCTATTGGCTTACTTCTTTTCTTTCTTCTTAGAGCATCCAAAACCAAAAAATTTATCCATGAAAATTTTTGAGCTCGTCAGAGCGATTCGCAGACACAACTCACTCCTATTGCTTATAAAGCTATCTTCTCACGGCTAGTAATAGCTCGATGTCCTTGTGCTTCATATCAAACTTTCTAGCCACCGATTCATTGGTCAAATTTCCTTTATACGTA
>VYLB01000224.1_pt1 | contig 11672 bp, 10 predicted proteins | sample 5114431 | NCBI WGS metagenome assembly VYLB01 (sample SAMN12291786, study PRJNA351875) | freshwater metagenome | isolation source: freshwater lake | place: USA: Michigan, Gull Lake | collected 2013-08-08
GGCCCACGCGCGTGCCCGCCCCGCGGATCTCCAGGGCGCGGTCCTCGGCGGCGGCGGCCTTCACCGCCCCGGCGAGTTCGGCCGTCCGGTCGGCGTCAGAACCGCTCGAGGTGGGCAAAGGGCAGGGCTCCGTTGTGGACATGCATGCCGCCGTACTCGGCGCAGCGGGCGAGGGTGGGGATGGCCTTGCCGGGATTGAGCAGGCCCTGCGGGTCGAAGGCGGCCTTCAGGGCGTGGAAGGCGTTCACCTCGGCCTCGCTGAACTGGACGCACATCTGGTTGATCTTCTCGCGCCCGACGCCGTGCTCGCCGGTGATCGAGCCGCCGACCGAGACGCAGAGCTCCAGGATGGCCCCGCCGAGGGCCTCGGCCTTGGCCAGGTCGCCATCCAGGTTGGCGTCATAGAGGATCAGGGGGTGCATGTTGCCGTCGCCGGCATGGAAGACATTGGCGACTCCCAGGCCGTGCGCCTCCGCCAGCCGGCCCATCTCGGCGAGGACGAAGGGCAGGGACTTCCGGGGGATGGTCCCGTCGATGCAGTAGTAATCCGGCGCCAGCCGCCCCATGGCCGGGAAGGCACCCTTGCGGCCCGCCCAGAAGCGCCGGCGCTCATCCTCGTCGCGGGCGATCCGGACCTCCGTCGCGCCGGACGCCCGCAGGAGGGCGGAGACCCGCTCAATCTCCTCGGCCACGTCCTCGGCCTGTCCGTCGATCTCGCACAGGAGGATGGCGGCGGCGTCCTTCGGGTAGCCAGCCCGGGCGAAGTCCTCGGCCGCCCGCAGGGCCGGCCCGTCCATCATCTCGAGCCCCGCTGGCGTCACCCCCGCGGCCATGATGGCGCCAACCGCCTCCGCTGCCCGGCCTACGTCATCGAAGGCGGCGAGGATGAGGCGCGTGGTTTCCGGCAGGGGCTGGAGGCGCAGGAGCACCTCGGTCACCACGCCCAGCAGGCCCTCCGAGCCTGTGAACAGGGCCATGAGGTCCAGGCCCGCCGCATCCGCCGCCGGCCCGCCGAGCGTCAGGACCTCGCCGTCCAGGGTGACGACCTGCACCGACAGGATGTTGTGCACGGTCAGGCCGTACTTCAGGCAGTGCACGCCGCCGGCGTTCTCCGCCACATTGCCGCCGATCGAGCAGGCGAGCTGGGATGACGGGTCGGGGGCGTAGAACAGGCCATGGGGCGCCGCCGCCTCGGAGACGGCGAGGTTGCGCACCCCCGGCTGGACCCGGGCGGTGAGAGCGACAGGGTCGATCTCCAGGATCTTCGAGAACTTGGACATGACCAGCAGGACGCCGCCGGGAAAGGGCAGGGCGCCTCCGGACAGGCCCGTGCCGGCGCCGCGGGTGACAACAGGGACTTCCAGCTCTGCGCAGGCCTTGAGGATGGCCCGCACCTGCTCCAGGGTCTCAGGCAGGACGACGGCTGCGGGAAGCGACCTGTAGGCGGGTAGGCCATCGCTCTCATAGGCGCGCAGGGCCTCGGCGCCGTCGAGATAGCCACCGGCGGGCAGGAGGGGGGCCAGCCGGGCGCGCAGCGCCTGCCGGTCCACCGGTGGAAATTCTGCATCGAGGCGGGGATCAAACTGGTCGAGCATCTCGGCTTTCCCGGGCGGCGAGTTTACATAGCGCCTGGACCGGGCTGCGCCACAAGGAATGCGCGCCCAGAGGGAGAGCGACATGGATCTGGGACTTAAGGGCAAGAACGCCATCGTGACGGGCGCTACCCGCGGCATCGGCCGGGCCATCGCCGACCTCCTGGCTGACGAGGGGGTCAATGTCTCCGTTTGCGCGCGCAAGGCGGACGAGGTTGCAGCCACGGTGAGCGCCCTGGAGACGAAGGGCGTCAAGGCCTTTGGCCAGGTGGTGGACATCGCGGATGGCTCCGCCCTGCAGGGCTTTGTCCGAGCCTCCGCCGAGGCGCTCGGGGGCCTCGACATCCTGGTCTCCAACGCCAGCGCCCTGGTCCAGGGCGCCCGCCCTGAGGACTGGAAGGCCATGTTCGAGATCGATATCCTGGGCGCGGTGAACGCCCTGGACGCCGCCCGGCCCCACCTGGAGGCCGCCGCGGGCAAGACCGGCGACGCCGCCGTGGTTCTGATCTCGTCCATCTCGGCCGCTGAGGCCGCAGCCCCCTCCGCCTACGGCGCGATGAAGGCGGCCCAGATCCACTTCGCCAAGGGGGTCGCCCGGGAGGGCGCGCCCAAGGGCCTGCGCTGCAACGTGGTCTCGCCGGGCACCGTCTTCTTCGAGGGCGGCGTCTGGGGGAACGTGAAGGCGGCCATGCCGGCCTTCTTCGAGCAGATGATCAAGCGCAACCCGACCGGACGCATGGCGTCTCCTGAGGAGATCGCCGCCGCCACGGTCTTTCTTTGCAGCCCCCGCTCGGCCTTCACCACGGGCATCAACATGGTGGTCGACGGCGGACTGTCCCAGAGGGCCAATTTCTGATCGTTCGCATGCTTCAGAAACCGGATCGCATGCCAGGGCCAACATCGGGCGGCGGGTTCCCTTCCAGAAGCATCAGCCGCCCCCGCAACCTGTGGCAGACGACCGCCCGCCGTGGTACGGTGAACACGTGCTCAAGACGGATCAGAGTGATCACCGAAGGTCGGCGGTAGCCCGAATCTAACTACAGTCTGGTTGAGTGCGGGGAGCCGTTGAGTTCGTATTGGCCTTGTGCTGGCGCAGGGTTAAAGCCAATGGCGGCGCACCCTTTTCTCTCCCCGCGCTTTACTGCTGAGTGAACCTGACAGGAAGTGACCGGTGAACACAGAGCTGAAGACCCTCTTTGGACCCACCGCACTGATCACAGGGGCTAGCGATGGTATCGGTCGCGCCTTTGCCGAAGCCCTGGCGGCGCGCGGCTTTGACCTGATACTTGTGGCGCGGCGCGAGCCGGTGCTTGAGGCGCTGGCTCGCGATCTGGCGGCCAGACATGGCGTTAAAGTCGATGCGATTGCCGGCGATCTTTCCGCGCCGGGGACCGTAGCTGACATCCTTGAGCGTACTGCGCAGATGCCAGTCGGCCTTCTGGTCGCCTCAGCCGGCTTCGGCTCAGTCGGGCCTTTTCTGTCGCTGAATCCCGCCTCCGAGGCCAGCATGGTTGACCTCAACTGCCGCTCGGTGGTCGAGTTGACTCATGGTCTGGCCACGAGAATGGCTGAGATCGGCAAGGGCGGAGTCGTGCTGCTCAGCTCAATCTCAGCATTCAGCGGTGCGCCCTATGCCGCCACGTATACAGCCACCAAGGGCTTCATTCAGAGTTTCGCCGAAGGGATTGCCGTCGAGTTGCGCCCGAGTCGCATCAGTGTGCTTGCGGTTGCCCCTGGCCCGGTTGGCACCGGCTTTGCGGCGCGCGCTGGGATGCATGTGGGTCGCTCCGAGACCCCGGAAGCGGTGGCCCGCATCGCCTTGGCGGCCCTGCAGCGCGGCGGAACGGTGCGGCCCGGCTTTCAGGCCAAGCTGCTGGGCTGGCTGCTGGTCGCCATGCCGCGCTGGGCAAGGGTGCGGATAATCGGACAGGTAAAACAGGGCGAGATGTCCACGGCAAAGGCCGAAGCGCCTGTCTTGAAACCGATTGAGTGAGGTCGGAAGGTTGCATTGAGCGCGGTTCCGAACCTGAACGGAGAACACGACAGCTGGGGCCGAGTTTACCCGACGCCGCCAAGGATGGCTTGAATGTTTGACTATCTCGAGCTCACGACCGGGCGCGAGCGTGACGCCGTCCAGGCGACGGCGCGCGCCCTGAAGGCGGCGCCCGTGGCGCCCGTCGCTGTCTTCTCACCCCTCCTGGGCTACCCCTCCAACACCGTCCTCGCCCTGTTCCCCGCGCTGGAGGGCGAGGCGGCCCTGGCGGCGACCCAGGCACTGGGCGTCGTCTCGGCCCTCAGGACCCGCCTGTCCCCGACCGCCCGCCCGGCGACGGGCGCCATCCCCCTCGCCGGGGGGATCTATGTCCACAACTGGTTCAACATAGACGCCACGGCCGTAGACGAGTTCGTCTCCCTGTCGACACAGGCCTGGCCCGACTTCGAGACCCGCTTTGACGCCCGCATCTTCGGCCTCTTCCTGGCCGAGGAGTCCGACCTCGACCGCAGCCAGGGCGCCCGGCGCCTGCTGCTGATGACCCGCTACCGGGACCTTGGCGAATGGCAGGTCAGCCGGGATCCGACCACCGAGGCCATGAAGATCTTCGCCCGGCGGCGGGAGCTGACCCGGGTGTCCCTGGCGCGATCCTGCCTCCTCGTCCCCTGAGCCCTGACAGCCAAGCCCCGGAGCCCTCCATGATCGAGAAACAGGTCGACATCGCCACCCGGGACGGGATGACCACCACCTTCGTGGTCCACCCGGATCGCGGCGGTCCCCATCCGGTCATCCTGTTCTTCATGGACGCCCCGGCGATCCGCGAGGAGCTGCGCGACATGGCCCGGCGCCTCGCCAGCGGCGGATACTACGTCCTCCTGCCCAACCTCTACTACCGCGCCGGCGTCATGGAGATCGGCCCGATCCCGCCGGATCCGGACCATCCCGCCCGCAAGCAGATGTTCGCCCTGATGAACAGCCTGGACATCGACCTGGTCATGTCCGACGCCGATGGCCTGCTGGCCTATGCCGGCGCTGACCCCGCCGCCGATGACAGCCGGGTGGGATCGGTGGGCTACTGCATGAGCGGCCGCTATGCGGTCAGCCTGGCCGTGCGGCGCCCCGAGCGGGTGCTGGCGGCGGCCTCCGTCTACGGGACCCATCTCGTCACCGAGTTCGACGATAGCCCGCACCGCACCGCGCGCCTGGCCCGAGGGGAACTCTACTTCGCCTGCGCCGAAGAGGACGTCTGGGCGCCGCCCGAGACCGTGGAGGCCCTTGCCCAGGCCCTCAGGGCGGACCGGGTCGACGCCGAGGTTGAGACCTATCCCGGCACGAAGCACGGCTTCGCCTTCCCCCAGCGGCCGGTCTACGACAAGAGCGCAGCAGAGCGGCACTGGGAGCGTCTCAACAGTCTCTTCCGGCGCAAACTGGGCTGAACCTCCTTTGACCCCCTCACCGACCTTCGGTCGGAGCTCCCCCTTGGGGGAGCAATTGAGGTCTAATTCCTCCCCCCAGGGGGAGGTGGCGCGCGCATCGGGCCGGAGGGGGTCAACAGCCCGTCAGCTGTCAGTCGCCATGGCGCTGGAAATGTTCTCCCGCGAGGGCGGCGACTTGCGTTAGTCTCCACCCCATGACCAGCGCTCTCAAAGACACCGGGGCCCGGTTCGAGATGGTCGAACAGGGTCTGACCTCCTTCGCCGACTATCGGCGCGCAGGCGACCGCATCATCATCGACCATGTGGAAAGCCCGCCCGCCCTTCGGGGAACCGGGGCCTCGGGCCGGCTGATGGAGGCCCTGTCGGCGGACATCCAGGCGCGCGGCCTGAAGATCACCCCGGTCTGCGGCTATGCGGCGGCCTGGCTGCGCAAGAGCGCCACCTACCGGGGCCTGGTCGACTGAGACCCGGCCTCAGCGCCGCTTCGGACGCCTGCGGGCGGCGGCGGCCTCGGCCCGACTTTCGGCCCTGAGGGACTTGGCCGCGCTGCGGGCCGCACCCGAGCCCTCTTCCCCCTCGCCGGAGCCCAGGGCGTCGGCGGCGAACTCCAGGTCCAGCAGCTTGAGCCGCTTGATCTCGTCCCGCAGGCGCGCGGCGGTCTCGAACTCCAGGTCGGCGGCGGCCTGGCGCATCCGGGCCTCCAGGTCCTTGAGCGTCGCCTTGAAGTTGTCTCCCAGGAAGGGCTGGGAGCCTTCCTCCGCCACGCCCGCCGGCACGGTGACTCGGTCCTTCTCATAGGGACTGGCGAGGATTTCCTTGATCTGGCTGCGCACGCTCTCCGGCGTGACGCCGTGGGCCGTGTTCCAGGCGGTCTGCTTCTCCCGGCGCCGGCGGGTCTCCGCCATGGCCCGCTCCATGGAGCCGGTCACATGGTCGGCGTAGAGAATGACCCGGCCGTCCACGTTCCGCGCCGCCCGGCCGATGGTCTGGATCAGGCTGGTCTCGGAGCGCAGGAAGCCTTCCTTGTCCGCGTCGAGGATGGCGACGAGGCCGCACTCGGGAATGTCCAGGCCCTCTCGCAGCAGGTTGATGCCGATCAGCGTGTCGAAGGCGCCCAGTCGCAGGTCGCGGATGATCTCGATCCGCTCAAGGGTGTCGACGTCGGAGTGCATGTAGCGGACCCGCAGGCCCTGCTCGTGCATGTACTCGGTCAGGTCCTCGGCCATCTTCTTGGTCAGGACGGTGACCAGGGTCCGGTAGCCCTTCGCCGCCGTCTGCCGCACCTGGTCGATGACGTCGTCCACCTGGGAGAAGCCGTCCTTCGCCACGGGGCGGATCTCCACCGGCGGATCGATCAGGCCGGTGGGGCGGATCACCTGCTCGGCAAAGACGCCGCCAGCCTTCTCCATCTCCCAGGGGCCGGGCGTCGCCGAGACGCTGACGGTCGCCGGGCGCATGGCGTCCCACTCCTCGAACTTCAGGGGGCGGTTGTCCATGCAGGAGGGCAGGCGGAAGCCGAACTCGGCCAGGGTGAACTTGCGGCGGAAGTCGCCCCGGAACATGGCCCCGATCTGCGGGATGGTCTGGTGGCTCTCGTCGACGAAGAGGAGGGCGTTGTCGGGGATGTACTCGAAGAAGGTCGGCGGTGGCTCGCCGGGACGGCGGCCCGTCAGGTAGCGGGAATAGTTCTCGATCCCGGCGCAGGAGCCCGTGGCCTGGATCATCTCCAGGTCGAAGGTGGTCCTCTGCTCCAGCCTCTGGGCCTCCAGCAGCTTGCCGTTCGCTACCAGCCAGTCGAGGCGTTCCTTCAGCTCGGCCCGGATGTGGTTCATGGCCTGGTTCAGGGTCGGCCGGGGCGTGACGTAGTGGCTGTTGGCGTAGATCTTCACCGCCGGGAGGTCCGCCGTGCGCTTGCCCGTCAGCGGGTCAAACTCGGTGATGGCCTCGATCTCTTCGCCGAAGAGGCTGATCCGCCAGGCCCGGTCCTCGTAGTGGGCAGGGAAGATCTCCAGGGTGTCGCCGCGCCGCCGGAAGGTTCCGCGCTCGAAGGCCTGGTCGTTGCGCCGGTACTGCTGGGCCACCAGGTCGGCCATCAGCTTCTTCTCGTCAATCCGGTCGCCGACCTTCAGGCTGAAGGTCATGGCGGTGTAGGTCTCCACCGAGCCGATGCCGTAGATGCAGGAGACCGAGGCCACGACGATCACGTCGTCCCGCTCCAGGATCGCCCGCGTGGCCGAGTGCCGCATGCGGTCGATCTGCTCGTTAATCGAGGAGTCCTTCTCGATGTAGGTGTCGGTCCGCGGCACGTAGGCCTCGGGCTGGTAATAGTCGTAGTAGGAGACGAAGAACTCCACCGCGTTGTCCGGGAAGAAGCTCTTGAACTCGCTGTAGAGCTGGGCCGCGAGGGTCTTGTTGGGGGCGAGGATCAGGGCCGGCCGCTGGGTCTCCTCGATCACCTTGGCCATGGTGAAGGTCTTGCCCGAGCCGGTGACCCCCAGCAGCACCTGGTCGTGCTCCCGCCCCTCAAGGCCGGCGACGAGCTCGGCGATGGCCGTGGGTTGGTCGCCCGCCGGGGCGTAGTCCGAGACCAGCCGGAAGCGTCTGCCGCCCTCGGATTTCTCCGGGCGGTCAGGCCTGTGCGGACGCCAGGACATGTCCGCGGCGGCGGCGTCGAAGGCGAAGACCGCCGAGGCGTCGGCGAGTCCGGGCGGGGGGCTGGAAGGCATGGCGGGAGATTAGGGCTCCGCCGGGGACGGCGCCAGTGCGGTGGCGAGGAAAGTCAGCGTTTCCCGCGCGACCTCAGCGCCGCCGCGTAGGCGGCGTCGATCTCCTGGATCGTCATCTCTCCCGCCTTCACCTTGACGCCGTTGAAGAAGAAGGTCGGCGTGCTTTCGACCCCCCGGGAGGTCGCCGCTTCCAGTTCAGCGTCAAGAGCGGCCTGGCCGGCGGCGTCGGCGAGGCAGGCGTTGACGGCGCCGCCGGAAATCCCGCCCGCCGCCGCAGCCTCCGTCAGGACGGCGCGGGCGTCCCCGGTCTCGAACAACGCCTTCTGCCGGCGGAAGAAGGTCTTGATCACGTCATAGTACCCCTCGGGGCCGGCGCATCTGGCGAGCAGGAAGCCCGCCGCGGCGACATTCTGGGGGTTCGTGAGCACCGGCCTCAGGACGAAACGGACCTTGCCGGTGTCGATGTAGTGCGCCTTGAAGGCCGGGAAGACCTCGTTGGCGAACCGGCCGCAGCTCGAATAGGTCAGGGAGGCGAATTCCTCCACCAGAACCGGCGCCTCCGGCCGGCCCATCACGCGATCGGGCCCGACCGGAACGCCGCCCGCCCGGGCCTCAGGCGCCGTAAGGCCAAGAAGGATTGTGGCCATCAGGGCGATGATCTGGCGCATGGGGTTTCTCCTCCGACGCCCCCCAGGGACAGGGGAACGTTCTCCAATTCAGGCCCGGCCCACAATGCTGCACTGCAGTCGGGGCTTGCGAATCTGTCTATCAGAAGGCATATGCTGTCATCAAATTGCCATTGTCCGAGCTCCGGCGTGTAGGAGACGGGCAGGTCGATCCGGTCGCCAGCATGTGCAGGGGGCCTGACCGGCCCAGCTGTCTGGGGGCGCTCCGCCCTCGCCGCACGGGACCCCTTCCTTGTCAGATATACCTCAGGCGCGCGCCCCTTGGCGCGGAGTCATGTTCTCTATTCTGATGGGCGCCGGACTGGGCGCAGCGCTCGGCGGCGCCTACCTCGGCGGCCTGAAGGCCGCCGACGGATCGTCGCCGGCCGAGATCGACTTCGCCGGATCCAGCTTCGGCGTCGGCCCGGACCTGCGTCCGGTCTCGACCGCGGAGACCCTGGCGCCCCAGGGCGGCGGCCGCTCCGCCTCCCGGGACCTCGACTGCCTGACCCACGCCATCTACTTCGAGGCCCGGGGCGAAAGCCCCGCCGGCCAGGCCGCGGTCGCCCAGGTGGTGCTGAACCGGGTCCGTAAGGCCGGGTTTCCGAAATCCGTTTGTGGGGTGGTCTTCCAAGGTTCGACCCGAGGGACGGGCTGCCAGTTCTCCTTTACCTGCGACGGCTCGATGAACCGGACCCGGGAGACGAAGGCCTGGTCCCAGGCCCGGCGCATCGCCACCCGCGCCCTCTCCGGCGCGGTGATGACCGCGGTCGGAGACGCCACCCACTTCCACACGGTGCATGTCTCTCCGGACTGGAGCCGGGACCTGCGCGAGGTGGCTCAGGTCGGCCTTCACATCTTCTACAGGATGGGTCGTCCCGTCGTGACTGAGCCGCTCGCCGAGACGGCGGAGTCTCCGGTGGCTGCGGAACCGAGGGTTACTGAAGCGCGACTGGTGTCCGGCCGGCCCAGCGATCCCGGCGAGGTGGTGGAAGCGCCGCCCATGCCCGCTCTGGCCGCGCCCCAAGGGGCCGAGCCGGTCGCCGGAGCCCCGGCGGCCTGAGCCCTGCGGGTCCCGCCGATGCTCAGGCGGCGTCGAGTCCGATGTCCAGGCTGGGCGAAGAGTGGGTCAGGGCGCCGACGCTGATCACCTGGACCCCTGTTTCGGCGATGGCCCGAACCGTGGTCAGGTCCACCCCGCCCGACGCCTCCAGTGTGACCCGGCCGGCCGTCATGGCGACAGCTTCGCGCAGGTCGCTCAGGCTGAAATTGTCCAGCATGATCACGTCCGGCGAGAGGGGCAGGGCCTCGGCCAGCTGGCTGAGGCTGTCGACCTCGAGCTCCACCTTCACCAGGTGTCCGGCCACAACGCGGGCGCGCTCCAGGGCGGGCCTGACGCCGCCGCAGGCGGCGACATGGTTGTCCTTGATGAGGATGGCGTCATCCAGGCCGAACCGGTGATTGACGCCGCCGCCGCATCGGACGGCGTACTTCTCCAGGCTCCGCAGCCCCGGCGTGGTCTTTCGGGTGTCGGTGATCTGCGCGCCGGTTCCCGCCACAGCCTCCACATAGGCCCGTGTCAGGGTGGCGATCCCTGATAGCCGACCCGCAAGGTTCAGGCCTGTGCGCTCGGCGGACAGGACCGCCCGGGCCGGCGCCTCGGCGCGGGCCAGGATCTGCCCCGGGTCGACCGGATCGCCGTCATGGACCAGGGTCTCGAAGCGGGCCTCCGGCGCCAGGGCGTGAAGGGCGAGGCGGGCGCAGGACAGGCCGGATAGAACCCCTGGACGGCGGGCGGTCCAGCTCACCGAGAGGCGCGCCGCTTCGGGGACGCAGGCCTGGCTGGTCAGGTCCCCGGCGCGGCCGAGGTCCTCCGCCAGCGCCATCCGGACAATGGGTTCAACAAGGAGATCCGGGATCTGCGGGGTCACGCCGCCCTCCGGGACAGGGCCCCGGCCTCCAGGCGGACGAGGGTGCGACGAGCCTCAGCCGCCGTCGCCGGGAAATCGGCGCGGAAATGCGCGCCCCGGCTTTCCCGCCGTTCGAGGGCGCACTCGGCGATCAGGCGCGCCGCGATCACGGGACCAGCCTCCGGAAAGCGGGCGCCGAGGTCGTCGAGCCGGGAGAGGAGCCTTTCCAGACCCGCCGCCTCGCGGATCACGCCGGCCTCCCGGCTCATGGCCTTTCGCAGGGCCTGGAGCGCCTCGTCGGGGAGGAATGAGAGTTTCCGGGTCCGCGCCAGCGGCCGGGGGGCGCCGACGCGGCGGGAGGCGGCCCGCCAAGCACGGGCGCCAAAGACGGCGGCCTCGAGAAGCGAGTTCGAGGCCAGGCGATTGGCGCCATGGACCCCGCTGGAGGCGCATTCCCCTGCCGCGTAGAGCCCGGCGAGCGTCGTCGCCCCGTCGGCGTCCGTGAGAACGCCCCCCATGTGGTAGTGGCAGGCGGGCGCCACCGGGATCGGCGCAATCCGCGGATCCAGCCCCGCGCTGCGGCAGGCCGCAAAGACGGTGGGGAAGGCCGAGGGGAAGTGGGCGCCGACCGTCGGCCGGGCGTCCAGGAAGGCGCCCCGACCCGCCTCCCGCTCGGCATGGATGGCTCGGGCCACGACGTCCCGGGGGGCCAGCTCTGCGTCAGGATGCAGGCCGATCATGAACCGTTCGCCTGCGGCGTTCACCAGCCAGGCCCCTTCCCCGCGAAGGGCCTCCGTCACCAGGGGCGCGGGGTCGCGGCCGACATCCAGGGCCGTCGGGTGGAACTGGACGAACTCCGGATCGGCGAGGGTCGCCCCGGCCAGGGCCGCCGCGGCCAGGCCCTCGCCCAGCAGGGCCGAGGGGGTCGTGGTTTCAGCGTAAAGTCCCCCGACGCCTCCGGTGGCCAGGATCACAGCCGAGGCGCGCATCTCGGTCAGGACGCCGTTGCACTCCATCAGGGCGCCGCAGACCGCCCCGCTGGAGTCCTGCAAGAGGCCCCTCAGCCGCCAGCCCTCAAGGACCTCGATGTGAGCCGACCTGCGGGTGCGCTCGATCACAGCGGCCATGATGGCCTGACCGGCCTCATCGCCGCCAACCCGCGCCACCCGGGCGCGACCATGCGCCGCCTCGCGACTGAGAAGAAAGCCGCCGTCGGGGTCTCGGTCGAAGGGCGCTCCGAAGCTGGCGAGCCGCCGGACCGCTCCGGGTCCGTCTGAGGCCAGGAGGCCGGCCCGGTCGGGATCGACCAGGCCCGCTCCCGCAGCGACGGTGTCTGCGGCGTGCAGGGCC
>VYLB01000226.1_pt1 | contig 11650 bp, 9 predicted proteins | sample 5114431 | NCBI WGS metagenome assembly VYLB01 (sample SAMN12291786, study PRJNA351875) | freshwater metagenome | isolation source: freshwater lake | place: USA: Michigan, Gull Lake | collected 2013-08-08
GGTCGCGCTCGATCGCGCTGGCAAGGTCACGCGCGCCATGCGGCCGCACCTGGTCGAGCGCGTCGCCGGCCTTCGCCAGCGCCTGTTCCTGGTGCGCCAGCACCGGCAATCCCTTCGCCCGCATCCGCTCCATATCAGCAGCGGCGCGGCCATAGCGTTCGATCGCCTTCGCCTGCGAGGGCGCAAGCGGCCGATCGGCTACGACGCGCTCGGCCGACGTCGCCCGCTCCGCTGCCGGCTTCGGCCGGAACCCGTCGAACATGCCCCTGGCCTTGTCGCGGACCTTCTCCACCACCTGGCGCGCGAGTTCCGGGAACCGGATCTCGCGCCGATCGGCGAACGCGCGGGCCTGGTCCTGCTCGGGCTTGGCGTAATCGCCCGCCATGTCCTTGCCCCGGTCGCGCGACAGGGCGCGGACGAGCTGGCGCTGATCGATGAAGTCGTCGCGGCCATAGTGGAGCTGCACGTCGTCACGATGCCGCGACAGGCCGACATAGGCGCTGTGCCGGTCCATGCCGGGGGTGGCGAGGACATGCGCGCGATCCACCGTCACCCCCTGCGATTTGTGGAACGTCGCCGCATAGCCATGATCGACATGGGCATAGTCCTTAGTGTCGAATGAGACCCCGCGCCCGTCATCGAGGCGGACCGCCATGCCCTCGGGCGATACCCGCTCGATCGTCGCCAGCGTGCCGTTCTTGACCCCCATGCCGCGCTCGTTGCGAAGGAACATGATGCGGTCGCCGGTCGCGAACTGTCGCTCGCCGCGCTCGGCCTTCACCGTCACGTCGTCGCCAAGGTCGCCGCTCGCGCGCAACCGGTCGCGCGCCTCGCCATTGAGGCTCTGCACCTCGGCGTTGGTGTGGGTGAGGATGATCCGGGTGCTTCCGGGTTCGGCCTGACGCGCGCGATCCCACCCATCCACCAGCTCGCGCCGCGCCGCCTCGCGGGTGTCGGCCGCGTGGACCATGCCCTTGCCGTCATAAGCGTGGATCGCCTCGCCGGTGCGCCCTGTCGCCAGCGCGCGCGTGGCGTCACGCTGCCAGTCCTCGCGCTGCCGGCGTATCTCGGTGATCTCGGCCGCGCCGTGGCGCTCGGCGACGCTGCGGAACGCCGCGCCGGCCTCGATCGCCTGCAACTGCTCAGGATCGCCTACCATAACCACCTTGGCCCCAGCGTCACGGGCTTGGGACAGCACCCGCTCCATCTGGCGCGAGCCGATCATGCCGGCCTCGTCCACCACCAGCACGTCCTTCGGGCCTAGCTGCTCGCGGCCCTGCCCCCATGCGTGCTCAAGGCTGGCGATGGTGCGGGACTGGATACCGGACCCGCCCTCAAGGTTCTCGGCCGCGATGCCCGACAAGGCCGCGCCACGAACCGTGTAGCCCTGCCCCTCCCAAGCCTCGCGCGCGATGCCAAGCATCGCCGATTTGCCTGAACCGGCATAGCCGACGACGGACGCCAGCCCGGCGTCGCCAGTGACGTGATCGAAGGCGTCGCGCTGCTCGCCCGACAGGACAAGGCCACGCCCCGCGGCCGCGCCGATCGCCGCGTCACGATGCCGATCGGCAACGCCATGCCCGGCGGTGCCCGCCAGCTCGTCGCTGGCCCGCTCAAGCCGGTTCTCCACCGCGATCATGTCGCGGCTGGTGAACCGCTCCTGGTCGCGGCCATCCTTCCCCAATGCGACCAGCTCGGGCGATGCGCGTACCGCCCCCATCACCTGGTCGAACTGCTCCTTGCCGTCGCTATGCCGGAACGCGAACGTCGCAAGGTCGCGGGTGGTGAAGGTGGCCTGCTGCCGCGTGATCGCGTCCAGTGCGATATCGGGATTGGCGATAATCTTCTCGCCGTTCTCGCGGGCGATGCGCGTGTGATCCTCGATCCGCTCGGCCTCAAGTCCCTGCTCCGGCCTGCGCGACGCAGCCGGGCCGATCTTGTGCTGCGGCTCCAGCGCGATGCCCTGGACCTCGTAGGAGCGATGATCGATCCGTCCCTCAAGTCCGAGTTCGGCCATGCGCTCGTTGACGTGCGTGCTCCACGCCTCGCGCCAGTCCTTCAACAGCTCGGTGCTGTTCCAGTCGCGGTTCTTCTTACCAAAGCCCTCCGGCCCAACGTCGCGCATTGCCAGCATGACGTGCGCGTGCGGCTTCGGGGTGCCGTCCTTCGCCTTGTCCCAATGCACATTCAGGTCCGCGACCATGCCGCGATCGACAAACTGGTTCTTCACGAAATCGCGCGTGAGCTGGACGCCCTGCTTCTCGTTCATTTCGCGCGGAATTGAGAACTCTACTTCGCGGGCAAGCTGCGCATCCTTGCGTTTCTCGCCTGCCTCTACCTCGTTCCACAAGATCGCGCGGTCGTTTAAACGCTCCGGTGCTCCCTCGGGCAGCATCACTTCCCGGTGAATCACACCCGCCTTGTTACTAAAATCGTGGTGGCGATTCTTGCCCTCATCAAACAGCCGGTCAGCCGAGCGGTAGGCCGCGCTGGCAACCGCGCTCGCGCCGGTGTTGCGGCTGATGACCTTAGCCGAGAAGTGGTAGATCGCCATGACGCTGCACATCCTGCCTTACTTAGCCCACGTCGGCAACGACGTATAAGCGCGCACTCACCACTCGCTCCGCTCCTGTTGATTGACTTTCGTCCGTTCCCGTTGTGGGTTGCCTGTCCGCTCTCGTTTGCTAGGCTGCGGTAAATCTGGCGCGAAAGGAGAAAGCACCATGCGAAAGGTGCGCGACTATGACGCGGAGCTGAAAGCGCTGGAGAGCCGCGCGAAGGCGATCAAGGCGCGCCGCATCGAACAGCTCGGCCAGCTCGTCACCGCAACCTGCGCCGACGCGCTCGACATGGAAACGCTCGCTGGCGCGCTGCTCGATGCCGTCGCCATGAAGGATGCGGAAGCGAAGGAGGTGTGGCGCGCGAAAGGCGCCGCCTTCTTTCAGCGGCGCGGGCGCAAAGGTAGCCGGACTGCTGGCGGCAACGGCGACGGCGGGAACGCGCAACCGGGCGCTGATCCAGCGTCTGGAAGCGGCGCGGCGTCGTAGCGATACGCGAGGCTGGGTCGTGCAACGCCGCGAACGCACCCGCCACCTGATCGAGCTGGGCGGGCTCGTCCAGAAAGCCGGCCTGGTCGAACTCGCCGACGACGATCGCGCGACGATCTACGGTGCGCTGCTGGAGCTGGCCGCCAAGGCACGGGGCGACGATGTCGGCGACACGCTCGCGCTCTGGAAACGGCGTGGCAAACGCGCATTCGACATGGAAGCCGGCGATGCTTCCCCTGCCCGATCGGAAGGATCGGTATGAAGCCTGCCGTCACCGAATACGCGCTCGATGGCGTGATTGAACGGCTGCTGCTGGCAGACTGGAAGGTTGCGGCGCTGCTGCTCGATGCTGCGGCGCTGGAAGCCGGTTTCGACCGGGTGACGATCGCGCGGCAGGTCCGCCATGTCGGTGCGTCCGGCACGGCCGATCTGGTCGTCCGCTATTGGCTGGGCCCCGCCTGCACTGCGATGCTGCTGGTGGAGAACAAGATCGACGCCGGTTTCACGCCCGACCAGCCCGCCCGCTATGCGATCAGCCGTGACGCGCAGCGCTCCTCGGTGCCCGCTATCGCTACCCTGCTCCTCGCGCCTGACGTTTATCTCGCCGGCTCCAGACTTGCGTCCGGCTTTGATGCTGCTGCGCCTTACGAACGCCTGCTGCCGCTGGCGTCGGGCCCGGACCGCGAGCTGATCGCCACTGCCATCGAACGCGCCGAAAGCCCCTATGAGCCGGTGCCGGTGCCGGAGGTGATGGACTTCTTCATCGGCTATGCGGAGCTGGCGCGGAGCGCCGCGCCGGACCTGGTGCTGAAGCGCAATCCGAACAGCGCCGGCGCACGCCCGGAAGCATCGCGGACGATCTATTTCGATGCGCGGCGCAGCGGCTTCGCCGGCTATGATTTTCTCCTGAAGGAAGGCCGGCCGGCGAGCCTGCGCGTTTCCCATCAATGTTGGGATTCCGGCGCACCGAACCCGAGCGTGAAGGCCATGCTCGACGGGTGGGCGCAGCACCTCCCGATCGTTTCACCTGTCCTTGCCCCTTCGCTGCGCGCCTCCGGCATCTACCTGCGAGCTGCCGGGCGCAGCCTGGCGCTCGTCCTCGATACCAAGCGGCTCGACAACATGCGCCCTGTCGCCGGACAGGAAACGGTGATCCTCGATGCCCTGTCGAAGCTCCAGCGCCTGCGGGATGCCTGGAACGGGCTGGAGGAACCCTTGCGCCGCGCAGCCGCGCTGGTGACGCACAAGGAGGCACCATGACCGCTCTCGACCTCGATGCGATCCGCCGGGAAGTCCGCGCACTGGATTTCGAACGCGGCACGCCGGCTGACGTGGCGGAATGGCGCGAAGCCGATGCCGAATCCCGCGCCAACCTCGCGATCGAGGGCATGACGCTGAGCGCGGATGACGAGGCGCTGTTCGACATGCTGCGCGACGAGGCGGTGCCCCCTCCCCTCGCCACGCAAATCATTCTCAAGCTGCTAGATCATCCCGACGCCGATCCCTCGCTGGCGATCACGCCGCTGGAACGGGTCTGCTGATGCCGGGGCCGCTCATCGGCGGACGTCGGCCGATCAGCTGGCGGCTCGCGATCGTCGTCTCGTTCGTCGCGGCCTATGCGACCGCGCGATGGCTGGAAGGCATCTTCGGCGTCGGGCAGATTTCCGGCACCGTGTCGTTCCTGGTCCTGGTCGGCCTGATCGGCGCGACCTGGTGGATCAATAGCCGGGCCGGCAACCGCAGGAATGAGCTGCTGGGCTCCGCCCGCTTCGGCAACCGTGCTGACGTGCGCAAGCTGGAAGCGAGTGGGGATCTCCTGATCGGCCGCGCCAAGGAATCTGGCAAGCTGCTGCGCTATGACGGCGCAGCGCACCTGCTGACGATCGCGCCCACCCGCTCGGGCAAGGGCGTGGGTACGATAATCCCCAACCTGCTCCTGCTTGACCGCTCGGTGGTCTGCATCGACCCCAAGGGCGAGAATGCCCGCGTCACGGCCCGTGCGAGGGCCAGCAAGGGCCTTGTGTGGTGTCTGGACCCCTTCGGCGTCTCCGGGCGTCCTGCGGCCCGCTACAACCCGCTGGCGCAGCTTGATCCCGCCAGCCCTGATCTGGCGGAAGATGCGCAGACGATCGCCGACGCGCTGGTGCATGATGCGCCGGGGCAATCGGGCGAGGCGCACTGGAACGAGGAAGCCAAAGCGCTGATCGCCGGCGTGATCCTGCACACCGTCGTCCACGAGCCTGTGTCCCAAGCCACGCTCGCGAATGTGCGCGACAAGCTCACCCGCGATCCCACCGGCTTCGCCGCATTGCTTGCCGACATGCAGGGCAGCCCCGGCGCGCACGGCCTGATCGCGCGCGCCGCCAATCGCCAGCTCGGCAAATCCGATCGCGAGGCCGCAGGCGTGCTGTCCTCGGCGCAGCGCCACACCCACTTTCTCGACAGCCCACGCCTGGTCGAAAGCACGTCCGCCTCCGATTTCCGCTTCGCGGACCTCAAGGAGCGGCCCGGCACCGTGTTCCTGTGCCTGCCGCCCGACCGGCTCGATACTTATGCGCGGTGGCTGCGGCTCCTGGTCGCGCAGGCCGTCACCGACATGGCGCGCTCCCCTGCCCGGCCGGAACGCCCGGTGCTGTTCCTGCTCGATGAGTTCGCCGCCCTCGGCCGACTGGAGCCGGTAGAGCGCGCGATGGGGCTGATGGCTGGCTACGGCCTCCAGCTCTGGCCGATCCTCCAGGACATGCACCAGCTGCGCGCGCTCTATGGCGAGCGCGCCGGCACCTTCTTGTCCAACGCCGGCGTGATCCAGACGTTCGGGGTCAACGATCATGCCACCGCCGACATGCTCTCGCGCACGATCGGCGACACGACGCTGGAATACGCAACCCTCAGCACATCGCGCGGCACGGGCTGGGGTGAAAATCGCGCCGCTCCTTCGGAAAGCGTCAGCACGCACGTCACGGCGCGGCGGCTCGTCACGCCCGACGAAATCATGCGGATGCCGGCCGACACGCTCCTGTTGCTGCGCCAGGGCGAACCCCCGCTCTGGGCCAGCAAGGTCCGCTACTATGAGCAGCGCGAGTTCGCCGGCCTGTTCGATCCGGCGTGATCGCACACACCCGTTCTGGAAGATCGAACGGTGAGCTTTGGGGTATCGCCTTCGCCGCCCTCTCCACCGGCGGGACGCTGAAGGTACGCATCGCCAGTTTCGCTTGGCTTCTTTCGGAAGCCCTGCGGCCGTTAGGCCGCTCTGGTGACGGCGATAGCCGTCACGGAACGAAGGCGCATTGGCCGGTAGGCCAATTCCGCATTGCTCTTCTCAGGTCACGGCTCTGGGTGCGTCCTGACGTTAAGAGATTCTGTTAAATAGGAATCGTTAAACAAGTTAAGCCTGTGGATAAGCGAAAATATCGCTTTCGGTACAATCACTTGCCACATCACCCGGTGGGTGAAACCACGTTATTCGGTGTGTGATCCCACGATAGCAGGGTGTGTGAAACCACGAACGGAAGGTGTGTGATCCCACGATAGTAAGTGGCTCCATATTTCCCTTCTCGGGGTCACGACATAGAACGGGCACAGATATACGCTAAGCGCTCGTCGGGGCCGAAACCCCGAGCATCGACCGCAGTGGCCTGAGTTTCCCGAATGCGGTGGCGGGATCGGTCCAGAGGTAATCGCCGGTCAGGTTGATGTGCTGCCAGCCGAGCGGCGACAGGTGCTGGAGAAGGTCGTGCGGCACCGCCCGACCCGCAGTATCGAGTTGGTGTTTGGCGGCTTGGAGATAGGTCGTGTTCCAGATCACGATCGCGCTCGCGACCAGATTGAGCGCGCTCGCGCGGTGGCCTTGGGCTTGGATGCCGGTGTCGCGGATACGGCCGATGCGGTGGAAGAAGATCGCGCGTTTGAGCGCATTTTCGGCCTCGCCCTTGTTCAGCTCGCGCGTGGCGCGGCGTCGCTGATCGGGCTGCTCGATCCAGTCGAGCGTGAACAGGGTCCGCTCCACGCGCCCGATCTCCCTGAGCGCGAGCGCCAGGCCGTTCGCGCGCGGGTAGGAGCCAAGCCGTTCCAGCATGACGGACGCGCTGACTACTCCGGTGCGGATGGATGCGGCGAGCCGGAGCACATCGCTCCAGTGCGCGGCGATCAGCCGCATGTCGATCTTGCCCGCGACCAGCGGCGCGATGTCGGGGCCGGGGTCGATGCCGTCGAACAGATGCAGTCGCCGAGCGGCAAGGTTCGGGATGCGCGGCGCGAACCGGAACCCGAGCAGGTGACACAGCGCGAACACATGGTCGGAGACGCCGCCCCCATCGACATGGTGCTCCTGGATGCTCAGTTCGGCTCCGTGATGGAGCAGGCCGTCGAGCACGTGCGCGGCCTCGCCTGCGGTCGCCGAGATTACCTTGGAATGGAACGGTGCGTAGCGGTCCGACACGTGCGTGTAGAACGAGACGGCCGGTTCGGATCCTTTGTGCGGGTTGACCGCCCCCGTGGCCTGAGCGCGGCGATCGAGCGGGAAATGCTGCCCGTCCGAGCTCGACGACGTGCCCGCCCCAAATACCGCGGCGAGCGGCATCTTGTGCTGAGCGTCGACCAGCCGCGCGAGCGCGCGACCATAGGTGTCCTCGCGCAGGTGCCATGACGCGAGCCAGCCGAGCTGGCGCTGGGTCACCAGGTCGCAGGCTTCGGCCATGCGGGTGTGGCCCAAGTTGGTCGCGTCGGCGAGCACCGCGGTGAGGATAGCGCGCGGGTCGTCCGCGACGCGGTCATTCTGCAGGTGGGTGAAGCAGCCGGTGAACCCTGTCCAGCGATCAACCTCGGCGAGCAGGTCGGTGATGCGGATCGACGGAAGCTGGGCGTAGAGCGGTGCGAGCGCCTTCTCGGCATCGTCGGGCGTGACGGCTTTGAGTGGCGTGATCCGCAGCTTGCCGCCTGTAAGCTCGACGTCTTCCAGGGTATCCAGCTCGGCCTTGCGGCCGACCTCGGCCAGCCGTCGCGCGAGCAGGTCGCGGCGTTCGGCGAGCCACTCGCCAGCTGAGTCCGGAGCCGGAACGGGCAGCGGTCCGGCTGCGCGCATCGCGGCGAACACCGGACCAGGGATGAGCTGCTGCTCGACCGCGCGGTAGCGCCGGCTGCCTTCGACCCACATGTCGCCCGCGCGGAGCCGGTCGCGCAGCTCGACCAGGACGCAGAACTCGTAGGTGCGTCGATCGAGCGCAGCGCGGCCGATCGCCCGTCGCCAGCCCTGGCGGATGAACCCGAACGGCGCGTCGGCCGGGAGCTTGCGGATGCGGCCGAGATGAAGGTCGCGCACGATCGCGACCCCGCGTGCGAGCGCGCCGCAGGCGGGCACAGCGCCGAACGTGAATGCGGCGACGAAGGCGGGCCCGATGCGGCGCAGGATCGGAAAGTTGGTCGCGGCGAGCTCGATAGGGTCGAGCCCGTCTGAGCGGACCAGCCTTCGCGCCTCGTCGACCTCCCGCTCCAGTTCCTTCCAACCCACGGCCGCCTCGACCGCAGCGAGCGGGTCGCCGCCCGACGCCCTGGCCGTAATCAGCGCGTCGCCGAGCCGGGCGAGCAGCCTGATCTTGCCGTTGATGGTGCGGCGATCGCGCTTGAGCGCGGCCTCCTCGCCCCGCTCGACACGCCGGAACATCTGGCCGAGCAGACGGTCGAACATCAGCACGGCGTCGTCAGTTAATGACACGCCCGTTTGCAGCGCGGTCGCGACCAGGATCGCGCGACGACGGGTGACGCCGAGTGTACGAAGGTGCTGCCCGGTCAGCCGCGCTCCTTCCTGGCATAGGCGCCTTAGCCGTTCGGGGTGGATCACCGCGGGCGAGCCGGGTTCGAGGCCGATCGCGCGGAGCAACGCCAGGCGGTCGAGAATGGCGGCAAACGCGCGCTGCCCAGGCTTGCCGGGCGGCTGACGCGTCCAGGCGATCACGCTGAGGTTGGTGCCGGGATGGGGCGAAAGCAGCGCATCCAGCCCCGCGCGCTGGTCGACGGTGAGTTTTCGGGTAAGTAGCTCAGCGACGTGCCGGTCGGCATCGGTCAGCGCCTTGCCAACCATGCGCTCGACCTGAGTGATGCCGGGCACGATGATGCCGCGTCGCCGGAACTCGTCCAGCAGCACGCGCGCGAGGACGGCGCCGCTGGTCGTGGTCAGCGCGATCGGCAGCAGCCAAGCCTGCAATGCTCCGCGCCCGGGACGGCTTAGGGCCGCGAACCCGAACACATCGCGCAGCGTGTCGAGCTGCTCGTAGCGGGTCGGCCCGCGCACCGCATAGTCGGCGAGCACGTCCGGCGCGACGTCGAGCTGGTCGGCGACGAACGCGAGCGGGGCATGGCCGATCAGTTCGCCGGGGCGGAGCAACCGACCGGGGTAGCGCAGCGCGCAGAGCTGGACCGCGAAGCCGAGCCGGTTGTGCGGACGCCGCCTGCTGACGATGACGCGCAGGTCGTCCGCGCTCAAGGTCCAGTGCCGGACCAGCTCGGGTTCGGTTTCAGGAAGAGCGAGTAGCGCGTCGCGCTGCCCTTCGGTGAGAACAGCGCGACGCGGCACTGGATCAGGCCTTGGCCGGGGCGGTCCAGCCCACCCGTTCCAGTGTGTCGAGCAAGGTCGATCGAGCTACCTTGAAGGAGCGGCAGACCGATGCCTTGCTGGCACCGCCATCGAGCGCGGCCCTGATCTGCTCGATCTGCTCGGGATCGATCGTGGGCGGCCGCCCGCCTTGCCGCCCGCGGCGCTTCGCGGCTGCTAGGCCGGCGATGACGCGCTCGCGGGTTAAAGCGCGTTCATATTGCGCGAGCGCGCCGAAGATGGAGAACAGCAGCTCGCCGTGCGGGGTGGTCGTGTCCATCTGCTCGGTCAACGAGCGGAACGCGACGCCGCGCATTTTCAGGTCGGTGACGATGGTGAGCAGGTTCGGCAGGGAGCGGCCGAGCCGGTCGAGCTTCCAGACAACGAGCGTGTCGCCGGCCTTCACGTACTCGAGGCAGGCTTTCAGCCCCGGGCGGTCGTCGCGCGCGCCGGATGCCTTGTCGGTGTGGAGATGCCGGTCATCGACCCCGGCCGCGACCAGCGCATCGCGCTGAAGATCGACCGACTGACGGTCGTCGGCCGAGGACACCCGCATGTATCCAACGAGCATGTGCGGAAAACCTAGAATCCAGAGTTCCCGTGCATCTTAGCATTGCGACAGGGTTTGTCGCGCAGAAAAAGCCGGTTCGCGATAGAGCGAGCCTGGGTCGCCGATCGGGGTGTCGGCAATCATGTGTTTGCCGACACATCAGCTCGTCGAGACGGCAGTCGTCTCGAGGCGGGTCTTCCAGAGTGACCACGCGACTCCGACGGCAAGAATGGCAAAGGTCACCCCAAGCGAGACAGGTGGCGGGATCTTGGCGAGCCCGAGCGCGTCGGCGACGAAGATCTTGGACCCGATGAACACCAGCAGCACGGCGAGCGCGTATTTAAGATAGTGGAACCGGTCGACCATCGCCGCTAGCGCGAAGTAAAGCGCGCGCAGGCCCAGGATCGCAAAGATGTTCGACGTATAGACGATGAACGGATCGGTGGTGATCGCGAAGATCGCCGGCACCGAGTCGACCGCGAACACCAAGTCGGGGGCACCTCAAGGTTTGTCATATGGACAGCGGCAGTCGGAACAAATGGTCAACAAAAGCCTGAGCGTTGCCGCAAAGTATATTAAGTTTCGTGGGTTTGTGAGGTTGGACGAGTTGGAAGTTACCGGATCACCTCTCGTGATGTTTCACCCGCGGAGCTCGTAGTAGACGATCTGCCATCCATTCTTGGGACCGCGCCACTGGGTGATCTGAAAGCTATGGGCTTGTGCAGACCCGTCCAGGACGCGGCTACTCCACCGTAGCGTTTCATCGTAACTGCTTCCGGACGATAACGCACCCGCTATGCGCCGAATGGGCAGCTTGGCGGGGAGCCTGCGGATGCGTCGGCCATCGTTGCCGACAAAGATAACGTCTTCGGCCACGCTTCGTCTTGGAACAGCCAACCAGTCGACCTGTTTGCCGGCCTGCTCCTGTCGCAAAACAGACGCGATCTCTTTCGCATCGCTAACGGCTTGGATTTGGAGCTGTTCATTGGTGAGTTTTGCCGAGCACTCAGGTTCGATCGCTTGTAAACTTTCTGCCGCTAATGCCTTCGATCCATCCCGACGATAGTCGTCGATTTCCCAGCGCCACCCCTCAGCACTGTTCCGCCAAAGCGTCTTATATGATCCAACTCGATTTCCGCCATCGTACAGCCCGCCGATAACAACTGCCGACCCGCTCGGATCACAGGACGGAAAGACAAGTTCGGGTCTGCGCTCGGCATGGCTCTCGACACTCATCATTGTGAGCCACCACCTTCGGCTACTCTCGGCTGCTTGCAACATGCTGGCCACAGATGGAGAGCGCGCGGTTTCGGGCGCATGTTGTATTGGCCAGGGGTCGCTTTGTGGACCGAAACTGTGGATCGGCGTGGAAAAGGGACCCCGGTAGCGGGGTGATCGGCGTCGAAAAGGGACCCCTCATCCCGGTGGTCTAGGCTGTTCGCTTGGCGTGTGTCAGGCGGCGAGATC
>VYLB01000232.1_pt1 | contig 11534 bp, 9 predicted proteins | sample 5114431 | NCBI WGS metagenome assembly VYLB01 (sample SAMN12291786, study PRJNA351875) | freshwater metagenome | isolation source: freshwater lake | place: USA: Michigan, Gull Lake | collected 2013-08-08
CGCCGGGCCAGCGTCATGCCGCGGGCGCCGCGCGTGACCAGCACCGCGGGTGAGGTGGGCATGCTATCCAGCAGCCGCCGCGCCGCGCGCTCGACGTCGTCGTCGCCGTCACATGCCAGCCCGGCTGCGGTCGCTGCCTCGCTCGCATTGGGGGTCAGCAGCGTGACGCCATCGTAGCGGGAGACGTCGATGCTCTTGGGATCGGCGATGATCGGTTTTCCCGCGGCCCGCGCGCGCGCGATCACCGTGTCGAGCAACGCCGGCGTCAGCACGCCCTTGGCATAATCGGACAGGACGATCGCATCGGCCCGCTCCAGCTGGCGTTCGAACGCGGCAAGGAGAGCGGCCGGATCGGCGGTGTGAGTTTGCTCGATATCGGCGCGTAGCATCTGCTGCTGTGCGGCGACGTAGCGGATCTTCTGTGTGGTGGGACGACCATCGACGATGAGATCGGCGACGATCCCGGGCTCCTGCGCAACCTTGGCCCGCATGGTCATACCTGCGGCATCATCGCCTACGATCCCGATCAGTACCGCTTGGCTCCCCAGAGCGGCGATGTTGCGCGCCACGTTGCCGGCACCGCCCAGCATCACGTCCTCACGCTCGATGCGCACCACCGGAATGGGTGCCTCGGGCGAGATACGTGCGCACTGACCATAGACGAAGGTGTCGAGCATGACGTCGCCCAGCACGACGATGCGCCGGTGCTGGAAATGCTGGAGCCGTTCCGGCGGGGGAAGGGACATGGGCGTGATCTCGTGAGCGGGGGACGGGTCAGAAGCCGCGGTGGAGCAGCCGGAACTGGCGGATACGCTGATAGCTGGGCGGTGGCAGCGGGCTGCCAACATCCTCCTCGATCGCGCGCAGTTCCTCGGGCGTGAAGACGATCCCGAACTTCTGGCGATAGGCCAGCACCTGATTGGCGGTCAGCTGCGGGCGCAGATCGGCCCAGCTGGCGGGGACGAAATGCTCCGACATCGTCTTGTAATAGGCATTGGCGAGCGCGATCGAGCGCATGATGGTCGACTTGCGGACCGATTCATTGTCGCCGATCCCCAGATAGGCGAGCAGCTCGTTGAGCCAGTAGAGCTTATATTTCAGCGTAAAGCGGATGTAGAAGAAGAAGTCTGACGCCGGGAAATCCTCCTCGCGATAGCCGCCCAGCTCGATCGCGGTCGCACGCCGGAAAAGGAAGCCCAGCCCGTTGTCCAGCTCGTTGCCGAAGAACAGCTTGCGCGGCGTCGCATGCATCACGTTGTCGCGGTCAAATCGCCAGCGAAAGACGACGCGCTTCAATGCTTCTCGCGCGAACGACTGCGCCACCTTCTTCTGGTCCCAATTGTACAGGATCTTCTTGCATACAAGCCCGTCGATCTCCGGACGACGCCGCAGGATGCGGAACGAGCGTGCGAGGAACTGCGGCAGCAGCAGGTCATCGTCGTTGAGGATCGTCAGCCAGGTACCACGCGCTAGCTCGATGCAGCGGTTCCAGTTGCCGAACATCCCGATATTCTCGCGATTGACGTAGTAGCGCACTGGGCGCGCCGGCTCCTGCGGCAAGCTGGCAATGATCGCACGGTAGCGCGCCTCGTCGGGATCGTTGTCGACCACGATCACCTCGACAGGTTGATCGAAGTCCTGCGCCAGTGCGCTCCTGACGGCTTCGACCAGAAGTTCGGGCCGCCGGAAGGTCGGGATCGCGATGGTGACGAGGGGAGGCGCCGTCGGGTCGATGTCGGGCCCCAGCGAAGCGATCAGGTCGGTCGATACGCCGGCGTGATCGGCGAAGGCGTCACGGTAGCTCAGATCCATTGCTTGAGCTCCTTCCAGGCCTCCAGCGGCCATTTCCAGTTGTTATAGGTCAGCTGCACCAGCCCTTGTGCCGCGATCGCGCCGAACATGCCCCAGCCGATGCCGACCGCCGCGAGCGACATCGCGATCACCGCCGCTCCCGATATGAGCGCTGAAACCACGAACGGTACCTTGTTGTTGGTCGAGAGCAGATAGGCGCAGTTGATGCTGTTGAGCTCCAGCAGCAGGACCAGCGCGAACAGCGCATAGGTGGCTGGCGGCAGCAGGTCGACGTTGCTGCCGATCAGCCGCAGCGCAGGCCGACCGATGACGAACACCGCGATCGCGATCGTCGCGAACGACGCCAGAAGGAAGATGTGGCGCGTGATGAACAGTCGCGCAAGCGTGCGCGTCTGGCCCTGCACGCGCAGCGCGGTCATCCGCGGCACCGCCACCATTGTCGGTAGCTGCGCCAGCGACATCGCCGCGGAGAGAACCTGCAACGTGAAGCCATATTGCGCCGAGGCGGTCAGCCCGACGAAGGTCGAGAAGACCAGCACGTTGGCCCGATTGATGAGGAAGCCGCCGACCATCACCAGCCCGGTCCGGCTGGCATTGTGCCACAAGGCGCCCAGCACCGGTGTGGTGGAGGCGGGGCGGACCGCCGTCAGCTGCGCCATCACCGGTCGCACCGCGACCGCGATCAGTGCCGCGCCCAGCAATACCGAAAAGAGGTTTGCGGCGGCCAGCGCGATCAGCCCACCGCCTACCAGCAGTGCGCCCGCGCCCAGCAGCGCGAAACTGCCGCGGGTGACGATGGTGAAGAGATAGCTTTGATAGACGCGGCCTGATCCCATCAGCAGCGGGCTGGCCCACAGCAGGTACAGATTGGCCGCGGCACCGGTCGCGAACACGCACCAAGCGATGCGGGTCTGTGTCGGATCCAACGCCTCGCCGCGTGCGACATGGTCGACATAGGCGAGGCCGGCAGTCAGCAGCACTGCCAGCACGGCGAGAGCCAGCGCCAGGTACAGCGCGCGCGAGGAAGCCAGGATTTGCTTTGCGAGCGGCAGGTTGGGTTCCGCGTCCGTCGCAGGAGAAATCCCTTCGCGCAACAGCTCGGGCGATCCGGCGAAGGCAGCGGCGAAGGCACGCGCGATATTGGGTTGAAATCCGAAGTCGATCAGCGCGCTCAGCGCCTGGATTGTCGTGAACACGAACCAGACGCCGATCTGCGCGGGCGACAGGCGTGTGGCGATCAGCGGCAGCAGCAGCAGCGCCGCACCATATTGCAGCACCTGCGCGACCGCCCCGACCGCCAGGTCGCGGTGCTTCAGTAAGTGCGTGCGCATTGCGATCAGTCGCGGAAATCCGACAGATAGGCCGCGAGGGTGCGCGTCGGCGACCAGTCGGGCACGCGCTCCCGCGCGGTCGGGGCATAGGGTTCCATGACCTCGCGCGCGCGATAGGGACGGCCGCCGAACGACGCATCGACCGGGCGGCCCAGCACGTCTCCCACGATCGCGGCGAGCTGGCGCACACTCTGGCGCTGGTGCGAGACGTAGAACAGCTCGTCAAGCGCGACGTCGCTGGCGACCAGCCGTTGTGCCGCCAGCACGAACGCCTCGACCACATCGTCGACATGCGTCATGTCCACCACCTGCTCGCCCGGCGACATCGCCAGCGGCTCGCCGCTGCGCGCCGCGTCGATCAGGATCTGGATCAGCTTGCGGCGCTTGTCGCCCTCGCCATAGGTATCGAACAGCCGCAGCGTGACCACCGAAAGCCCACGCGCGTCGGCGTAATAGCGCAGCATGTCCTCCGCGGCCTGCTTCGTCGCGGCGTAGAGGTTGACGGGGCGATAGTCCGCGCCCTCGTAATGCTGCCACGCGGTGCCGGTGTTGACGAGCCGGCGCACGCCCGTCGCCACCATCGCCTCCGCCAGCAGCGTGGGGAACAGCACGTTGGACTGGATCAGCGCGTCCACCTGATCGGGGCGATGCTCGGCGAGATAGAGCGAGGCGAGGTGGAAGACGACGTCGGGCTGCGCGGCGGCCAGTACAGGCGTCAGATCCTGCCCGTCCTCGACGCGGTGGAACGTCACCCGGTCGGCGAACGGCAGTGCTGCCGTGGCGCTGTGCGGGCGCACGATCGCGTCGACCTGCCACCCGTCGTCCAGCAGCCGTTGCGCCAGCCGTCCGCCGATGAAGCCGGTGATGCCGGTGACGAGCGCACGGCGCGACGAACCGGCGTCGGTCATCGCGCGGCCTGCGCGGGGTCGAAGACGAAGGGCGTGGCGAAATCAGCCAGCCGCGGATGGCGCCGGTCGCGGTCCGACAGCGCGGGATCGTCGACCGGCCAGTCGAAGTCGATGCTGTCCCAGGCGATGCCCGCATCCTGCGCGGGCGCATGCACGCTGGTGACCTTGTAATACATGCCCGCCGCGTCGCTCAATGCGACGAAGCCGTGCGCGCACCCCGTCGGCAGATACAGCCCGCGGCCGTTCTGCGCGCTGAGCTCGACCCCGCGCGCCTGGCCGTAGGTGGGCGAACCGCGACGCAGGTCGACCACGACATCGAGCACCGCGCCGGTCAGGCAGAACACCAGCTTGGCATGTTCCGCGGGCGGGGTCTGGAAGTGCATCCCGCGCAACACTCCCTTGGCCGAGGAGGAGAAATATTCCTCGCGCCAGTCGGTGCGCAGCCCCAGCTCGTCGAAACGCCCGGCGTGGAACGTCTTGACGAACGTCCCGCGCGCATCGCCGATGACGCGCGCCTGCACCACGAAACAGCCCGGGATGTCGGTCGGCTCGATATCCATCGCGTCCGCCCTGGCCTCAGAAGTTCAGCCCGAAGAATTCTTCGAGCTTCTCCCCGACATAGTCGAAATGCTCCTGCCCCAGTGCGGGGAAGAGGCCGAGCCAGAAGGTGTTGTTCATCACCTGGTCGGTGCGCGTCAGGTCGCCGACCACGCGATAGTCGACGTGCTGGAAGTACGGCTGGCGCGTCAGGTTGCCCGCGAACAAGAGGCGCGTGCCGATCTTGTTCTGGTCGAGGAAGCGCGTCACGTCGACGCGCTTGGCGTCCACGCCGTCGCGCAGCATCAGCGGATAGCCGAACCACGACGGGTCCGAGTTCGGCGTCGCCTGCGGCAGGATGAAGATCTCCTCCATCCCCTTCAGCCGTTCGGTGAGCAGGTCGAAGTTGCGCCGGCGCGCCGCGACGAAGCCCTCGACGCGGTCGAGCTGCGCCAGCCCGCATGCCGCCTGCATGTCGGTGATCTTCAGATTGTAGCCGAGGTGGCTGTAGACGTATTTGTGGTCGTAGCCGAACGGCAGCGTGCCGTGCTGCTGGCCGAAGCGGCTGCCGCAGGTATTGTCGCAGCCGGGCGCGCAATAGCAGTCGCGGCCCCAGTCGCGGATGCTCTCGATGATCGGGCGCAGTTCCAGGTCCTGCGTGAACACCGCGCCGCCCTCGCCCATGGTGATATGGTGCGCGGGGTAGAAGCTGACGGTCGCGACATCGCCCCACAGCCCGACGTTCTTGCCGTCATAGGTGGCGCCCAGCGCGTCGCAGCAATCCTCGACCAGCCACAGATCGTGCTCGTCGCAGATGCGGCGTACCTCGGCCAGGTTGAACGGGTTGCCCAGCGTGTGCGCGATCATGATCGCGCCGGTCTTCTCGGTGATCGCCGCCTCGATCAGGCTGGCGTCGATATTGTAGGTGGGCACGTCGACGTCGACGAAGACGGGGACGAGGCCGTGCTGGATCGACGGGTTGACCGTGGTGGGGAAGCCCGCGGCGACGGTGATGACCTCGTCCCCGGGCTTCAGCCGGCGGTCGCCCAGCTTGTGGCTGGTTAGGCACGACAAGGCCAGCAGATTGGCCGACGAGCCCGAGGTGGTGGTCAGCACGTAGGGCGCGCCCAGCACCTTCGCCAGTCCGGCCTCGAACTCGGTATTGAACCGCCCGGTGGTCAGCCAGCCGTCGAGCGAGGCCTCGACCATCAGCTCGATCTCGGGCGCGCCGATCACCTTGCCGGCGGGGGGGATCACGCTTTCGCCCGGTACGAACGGCTTGGGCGCGAACTGGGCCTCGGCATATTGGGTCACCAGCGCGCGGATCTGCTTGCGGAGGTCGTCAGCGGTCATCGTGCCAAATCCTATGCGGCGTAGGCGAGCGGCGCACTGGAATAGCGTGCCAGCTCGGTGTTGCAGTAATCGTGCATGTCGGCGCCCGACAGCCAGGCACGGTGCCAGGCGACGATGCTCTCCAGCGCCTGTGCCAGCGTCCAGCGCGGGCCCCAGCGCAGCCCCTCGCGCGCCTTGGAGATGTCGAGCTTCAGGAAGCGCGCCTCGTGCGGCTGGACGCTATCGTCGTGCGTCCACGACGCGTCAGCCCCCCAGGCAGCGCACATCCGCTCGACGATCCATTGCACTGGGCGCGCATCGTCGTCGCGCGGGCCGAAGTTCCACGCCTGCGCCGCGTCGGCGGGGGCGTGCCACAAGGCCTGGCACAGCACGAGATAGCCCGACAGCGGCTCCAGCACATGCTGCCACGGGCGGATCGCCAGCGGGTTGCGGATCAGCACCGGCTCGCCATCGGCGACCGCGCGCAGGATGTCGGGAACAAGTCGGTCGACCGCCCAGTCGCCCCCGCCGATGACGTTGCCCGCGCGCGCGCTTGCGATCGCGGCCTGGCCCGCTCCCGCGAAGAACGAGCGGCGATAGGCCGAGGTCACCAGCTCGGCGCAGCCCTTGGAATTGGAATAGGGGTCATGGCCCCCCATCGCCTCGTCCTCGCGATAGCCCCAGGCCCATTCGCGATTCTCGTAGCATTTGTCGGTGGTGACGATGCAGACCGCGCGCACCGCCGGCGCGCGGCGCACCGCGTCGAGCAGGTGGACCGTGCCCATGACGTTGGTGGCATAGGTGCCGACCGGATCGTCGTAGCTGGCGCGCACCAGGGGCTGAGCTGCCATGTGGATCACGATGTCGGGATCGGCCGCAACCAGCGCGTCGGTGAGCGCCGCCTGATCGCGGATGTCGCCGATGATCGAGGTCATCCCGTCGGCGACGCGCGCGACGTCGAACAGCGCGGGCGTGGTGGGGGGCGTGAGCGCGAAGCCGGTCACCTGCGCGCCCATCCGCTGGAGCCACAGCGCCATCCAACTGCCCTTGAACCCGGTATGCCCGGTCAGGAACACGCGCTTGCCCGCCCAGAAGGCGGGGTCGACGGTGCCGGTGGAGGGGCCAGTGGTAATCACCAAATCCGCCACGGCGCCTTGCCGCTGCCCCACAGCGCCTCCAGGTGATGCTTGTCGCGTAGCGTGTCCATCGGCTGCCAGAAGCCGTGATGCTCGTAGGCGTGCAACTCGCCCTCTGCCGCCAGACGCCGCAGCGGCTCCTGCTCCCAGACGGTTGCGTCGCCTTCCAGATAGTCGAGCACGCGCGGGCCGAGCACGAAGAAGCCGCCGTTGATCATGCCGCCGTCGCCCTGCGGCTTCTCCATGAAATCGACGATCCGCGTGCCTTCCATGTGCAGCGCGCCAAACCGGCCCGGCGGATAGGTCGCGGTCAGCGTCGCCGCCTTGCCGTGGGCGCGGTGGAAGGCGAGCGACTTCGTGATGTCGATATCGCCGACCCCGTCACCATAGGTGAAGAAGAACGCTTCCTCGTCGCGGACGTGATCGGCCACCCGCTTCAACCGCCCGCCCGTCATGCTGTCGTCGCCGGTATCGACCAGCGTCACGCGCCACGGCTCCGCGCGCTTTTCGTGGACAATCATCTCATTGGCGCGCATGTCGAAGGTGACGTCGGACATGTGCAGGAAATAATTGGCGAAATATTCCTTGATCACATAGCCCTTATAGCCGCAGCAGATCACGAAATCGGTCACGCCGTGCGCGGCGTAGATCTTCATGATGTGCCACAGGATCGGGCGCCCGCCGATCTCGATCATCGGTTTGGGACGCAGGCTGGTTTCTTCGGCGAAGCGCGTGCCGAGACCGCCGGCCAGAATGACTGCCTTCATCCTTGTCCTACCCTCAATTCGAGCTGACGAATGCGTCGGAGAAGAAGCGCCGGGCCGGAAGGCCGAGCGTGGTGAGGCACTCGCGCGCGGACGCGATCATGGCGTTGGAGCCGCACGCATAGACGACCGTATCGGCCGGATCAAACCCGTCCGCCACGGCCGCATCGTGGACATAGCCGCGTTTGCCGGTCCAACCGTCGTCCGCGCCCGACAGCAGATGGTGGAAACCGATGTCGAGCCCGAGCGTGACCGGATCCCAGCAGAAATTCTCGCGCTCGCGATTGCCCCAGAACACGCGGATGCGGTGCCGTGCCGCGCGCGCCGGATCGGTCGCGATCTCCTCCAGCAGCGCCTTGACCGGGGCGATGCCGGTGCCGGTCGCCAGGAACAGCAGGTCGCGCGGACCCTCGTCGCGCAGGAAGAAGGTGCCGAACGGCCCTTCGATGCGGATCAGATCGTTGGGCTTCGCGCGCTCGAACCAGTAATCGCTGAGGTGCCCGCCGGGATAGCGCTTGACGAGCAGCTCCAGCAGCCCGTCGCCTCGCGGCGCGTTGGCGAGGGAATAGCTGCGCCGCACGCCGTCGGCGATGACGTCGACATATTGCCCGGCGACGAAGCGCATCGGCGAGGCGGGCGGGGTCTTCAGCACCACCTCGACGATCTCGGGCGCGAGCCGCGTGATCGAGACGATGCGCGCGGGCATCGTCTTGATCTCCAGCCCGGCGAGCCGGTCGAGCGGCTCGATGTCGAGCGCGACGTCGCCCGTCGCCGCCCGGCAGCAGGTGAGGATCAGGCCCTGCGCGGCTTCCGCGGGCGACAGGCTCTCGTCCTCGGCGCGCAGGATCGCGGTGTCGCCCGCCGCGGGCGCCTTGCAGATGCCGCAGCGCCCGGTGCGGCAGCTGTATTCCAGCACGACGCCGGCCGCCCGTGCGGCATCGAGGATCGACACCGCCGGATTGGCGGGAAAGGCGCGGCCGGTGTTGAGGGTGACGCTGGGCATGGGCGTGGCGCCTGATAGAGGATAATGACGGGCAGTCCAGCGTCACGATGCAGATGCGCGCGCTTGTTCTGCGAAGACGTTGCCAATAAGCGCCTGGCAACGGCGGTGGATGTTTTTTCTGCATCGGTCGCCGGCCCCATTTTCTTCCCCGTCGCGGATCGGGGTGGATATCGTCACGGGATTGCACAGATGAAGGTAGCCGTCGTCCATGACTGGTTGACGCTGAAGGGCGGCGCCGAGACGTGTCTGGAGGAATTCCTGCTCCTCTTTCCACAGGCGGACCTGTTCTGTGTGGTCGATTTCCTGCCCGAGCAGGAGCGCGGCTTTCTGGCCGGGCACCGCATCACGACCAGCTTCGTCCAGAAGCTGCCGGGGGCGGCTAAGCGCTACCGTTCCTACCTGCCGTTGATGCCGATGGCGATCGAACAGCTCGACGTGACCGGATACGATCTCGTCATCAGTTCGTCCGCCTCGGTAGCCAAGGGTGTCGTCACCGGCCCCGATCAGGTCCATATCGCCTACACCTACAGCCCGATACGTTATGCCTGGGATCTGCAGCACCAATATTTGAACGAGAGTGGGCTGACGCGCGGGATCAAGAGCGCGGTCGCACGACTGATCCTTCATTACATGCGGCTGTGGGATAGCCGCACTGCCCATGGCGTGGATCACTTCGTCGCCATTTCGGACTTCATCGCGCGCCGTATTCGAAAGGCCTACGGACGGGAGGCGCGGGTCATCTATCCGCCGGTCAATCTTGATCGCTTTGTGCCAGGCGATACACGTGACGATTTCTACGTCACCATGTCGCGCATGGTACCCTACAAGCGCATCCCGCTGATCGTGGAGGCGTTCCGCCACATGCCGAACCGGCGACTGGTGGTGATCGGTGACGGGCCAGAGATGCCGGCAGTGCGCAAGGCCGCCGGCCCCAATGTGACGATCATGGGCAAGCAGTCCGATGCCGTGGTGGCCGACCATCTGCAGCGTGCCAAGGGGTTCCTGTTCGCGGCGGAAGAGGATTTCGGCATCGCGCCGCTGGAAGCGCAGGCGTGCGGAACGCCGGTGATCGCTTATGGCAAGGGCGGCGCGCTGGAGACGATCCGTGGGCACGATGGCGATGGCCAGACCGGCGTCTTCTTTCTTGAGCAGACGCCGGAGGCGATCGTAGCGGCGGTGGAGCACCTGGATCGCCGCCTGCCGCATATTACGCCCGCCGCCTGCCGCGAGAACGTGCAGCGTTTCTCGATCGCGCGCTTCCGGCACGAATTCGCCGCGCTAGTCGACGCGGCGATGGCGCAGCGCGGCGCAGCTGCATCATATCGTGTCGGCGAATAGCCCGTTGAAGATGAAATCGGCCTGGTGCGCGCGGACCAGGTCGACCAGCATGCAGAAATGCGTGGCCCAGGGCGGAGCGGTCCGCCCGCTGCGTGACGCGAGCGGGGCGACGGCGACGAAACGGTCCCGCGGGGGGAGCAGCGTCTGCGTTCCCACGATCGCGGTACGCGTGACAACGGGCACGCGGTTGGCGTCCTGTCCGTCGATCCTGACCCAGGCCGGGGACACGAGCAGCGTACCGTCGCGGCCCGGACGGCGCGGGTCGCGGCGCACGCGGAACCCCGCCAGCACCCCCTCGTCCGGGCGCACCGGCAGTGCCAGCAGCACGAAGGCCGCACCCGAGGTAGCGCCATAGGCCTTGGACGCCAGCAGCCCCGTCTCCCCCTCCAGCCGCGTCTTGGCCAGCCGCAGATTGTCGCGCCCGCCCCCATGGCGATCGACGATGGGCAGCGCGGTATCGGCGATGCGCCAGACCGGATCTTCCCAGGCGTCAGAGCGGAAATCAGGGTCTGACAGCATGGTGCGCGTCGCCTGTAGCCGCGAGGGCAGCGGGCCGAGCTCGAGCGATTGCGTGTCACGTAGCCGGACGGTCCCGGCCCCCGTTGCCCAGGCGGTAGGGCGGCTGGGGTCGGCGGGCTGCAGGACCAGATTGTGCGCGGTGACGCCGTTCAGCCGCACCGTCCCGCCTGCTCCCGCCTCGACGAGGTGGCGTGCCTGCCATTGCGGCGCCTGGTTGAGCACCCAGCCGCCATCGAGGCGGACCTGCGCGCCATCGCCGGTACAGCGAATCGGCCGGTCGCTCCACTCCTTGCTTTCGTGGTGGCATGCCAGTGCCAGCACATTGCCCTGGCGTACATCGTAGAGCCGCTGTGTATAGTCGACCGAGCAGCCGTCCAGGTGGAGCGTCGCGCTGGCGAGGGCCAGGCGCACCGCAAGCCCGGAATTGTATAGGATGCAGCCGATGAACGAGTTGCGTTCGCCATTGTCCTCTGCCGCCGGCCAGTCGATGCAGGTGCCGCAGCGGAAGAGTTCGCAGCGCACGAACAGGCTGTTGTAGGCGCGATCGCCGAAGCGGATGCCGATCCCGCAATCGTGCACCGCCATGTTCTCGACCAGCAACTGCGCGGCGGTGCCCGCAGTGGGGGAGTCGAAGTCGATGCCGATGCTGGCGGTGTCGGCGCCCGCCCCCATCAGCCGGATCGCGCCCGAGATCATGCCCTTGTAGCCGAAGTTGTTGGCGGGCACCCCGCGCGGCGCCAGGCTGGAGGAGACCACGCGCAGATAGCGCCCCGTCCAGCCCGAGAAATCGAGCGTCGCCTGACCCCACAGCGATACCTTCGAGGCATCCAGTACCAGCCCCGCGGCGCAGCGGT
>VYLB01000323.1_pt1 | contig 11464 bp, 11 predicted proteins | sample 5114431 | NCBI WGS metagenome assembly VYLB01 (sample SAMN12291786, study PRJNA351875) | freshwater metagenome | isolation source: freshwater lake | place: USA: Michigan, Gull Lake | collected 2013-08-08
GCGATTACAGCCCGATGTGGTGATTAAATTGCCGGACAACAAAAATCTAATTATTGACTCGAAGGTAAGCTTGGTTGCCTATGAGCGATTTATGAGCGCAGATGATGAAACCGAACGTTCCATTCAGTTGAAGCAGCATATTCTTTCCCTTCGTCAACACATCAAAGGACTCAGTGAAAAAAACTACCAAACCCTCTATAGCGCTGCAAGTTTAGACTTTATCCTGCTTTTCGTGCCTATAGAGCCCGCGTTTAGCGCTTCAGTAAGGTATGATGTTGAAATCTTCAATGATGCTTTTGAAAAAAATATAGTCATTGTAAGTCCTTCAACGCTGATTGCCACTTTGCGAACGATATCCAGTATTTGGAAGCAAGAATTTCAAAATAGAAATACAGTTGAAATTGCAAGGCAAGCCACAGCGCTCTATGAAAAGTTTAGGGGCTTTACAGAAGATCTTATCGAAATGGGCAATCAATTGAAGCGAACTCAATCTTCTTACGAGGGTGCCATGAATAAACTCTCTACCGGCAAAGGAAATTTAGTTAGCAGCGTTGAGAAAATAAGGCTATTGGGACTAAAGCCCACAAAAACTATTGACCAGCGTTTGGTCGAGAGAGCAGATGACAATTCCGATTTGGTTGAATAGCAATATGAAGATTACCCCAGATAACAAGCTGAAAAAATTAATTGTGGTGGGCGACCGCGTGCTCATTCGCCCGGCAAAAGAATCTGAGAAAACAGAAAGCGGTCTTTATCTCCCACCGGGTGTTCAAGAAAAAGAAAAAATTCAAAAAGGATATATTATAAAAGTAGGACCTGGCTATCCGCTGCCCATGCCAGCCGATGAAGACGACCTTTGGAAAGGGAAAGATGAACAGATAAACATCGAAGTAATGTATGAAAATGAAAAGTACTTCATCGTACCTCAGGCATCTATCCTAATGTTGGAGAGAGAAGAATATCTATGATTTTTGTATAAATTTGAATAATGGATTTAGTAACGATAAATATTCCCGAAGAGTACCCAATGACTGATGATGAGTTGTTTGCATTTTGTGCAGCCAACAAAGAGTTAAGAATTGAACGAGATGAACTAGGCCAACTAATAATTATGTCACCATCGGGCGGAATAACAGGGAATCTGAATTACGGCTTCGATTCGGCAACTGGCTTTCGGTTGTCTGATAAATCCATGCGATCACCGGATGTCTCTTGGGTAAGAAAAACAAAGTGGGATGAATTGAGATTAGAAGATCAGGAAAAATTTGCTCCTATTTGTCCGGATTTTGTAATCGAACTCCGTTCTAAATCTGATTCGCTAATCCAGCTAAAATCTAAAATGGAAAAATGGGTGGAAAATGGTTGTCAATTGGCTTGGCTTATAGATCCCATCCAGCAAAAATCATATGTTTATCAATCGGATGGAGCAATAATTGAAGTTACTGGATTTGACAAAAAACTGAGTGGAGAACCTTTGCTTCCGGGTTTTGAACTCGATCTGGCAAGACTGAAATAAGGTATAAGTGTCCGGTCTATCTTTTGGCGCGCTGCGCACTGGCAAAAAATACTTTCTCATCAATTTTGGCGATCGTTATGAGTTTCAGATTGAAAATATCTTGACCAACGGAGACTTCAAAGTAAAAGACCTACACACGTTGGAACGCTACACCATCAAAGATCTGCTCAAGTTTGGTCGGGGAAAAGACTTTGAAATCCGTGAACTAGGCGAATAAATTTTGCAGACGGTACAATCCAACAGGCACAATTTTTTAGCTTGCTGAAAATTGATTTGGAATACCTCGGCTATTTTTCCGCGATCTTTATTGGCTTACTGTTAGGTCTGTTGGGTGGTGGTGGCTCTATCCTTTCAATTCCAATTTTGGTTTATCTTTTTCATTTGGATGCAGTAACCGCATCTGGCTATTCACTGTTTATTGTGGGCACGACTAGCTTTGCGGGTGCCATTCCAAAATACCGAGACCACCTGGTTAATATTAAGACGGGCTTTTTTTTTGGTATCCCGTCTATCATTACCATTTTCATCACCCGGAAATTTATTGTTCCGGCTATTCCCGATCTTCTTTTTCAAATCGGGGAATTTGCGTTTACGAAAAGATTTTTGTTACTGGGTCTGTTTGCGATTCTAATGGTCTTAGCCTCTATTCCGATGATTCGAGGAAGGCGCGACATTCAACCGCGGAGGAAAAAATACCAAACTTTGCTCATTATTGTCGAGGGTATATTGATTGGCTTTTTGACTGGGCTCGTGGGGGCAGGCGGTGGCTTTCTGATTATCCCAGCTTTGGTTCTTCTAACAGACTTACCAATGAAAACAGCAGCTGGCACCTCCTTGTTTATTATCGCCATCAACTCGCTAACGGGCTTTTTGGGAGATGTGCTCAATAGCTCTATGGACTGGACGTTCTTACTAACCCTCACTGCAATAGCTATTGTGGGCGTACATATTGGCAATGTCCTTTCCCGAAAAATACCGGGAATCAAGCTAAAAAAGGCTTTTGGGTGGTTTACTCTTGCCATGGGTTGCTGGATTCTGGCAAAGGAGACTCTTCTATAACTCATACCCGTAACAAAATAATAGAACCCAATCGAAACCTTTTAAGGCGGTTTTTCGATTAATGATAGTAATACTATTATATTTGTTTATATCCGTATCAAAATGCCGACACTTGCTTTCAAACTGAACGACCATCTTTACTTACGAGACCCACAGCACACCCAATTAGGTCAAAAGATAATCCATAGTAGTGTGCTCTTAATAGACCGGTTGGGTTTCGAACAATTTACGTTCAAGAAATTAGCAGAAGAAATCGACTCTACGGAAGCATCCATTTATCGGTATTTTGAAAACAAACATAGGCTCTTGGTCTATTTGATCGCCTGGTACTGGAATTGGATGGAATATCGAATGGAAATATTTACAAGTGCTGTCGTTGATCCAAATGAAAAGTTAAAAACTTGTTTACGAGTTTTAGCAGAAGAAAAAAAATATGATCCTACCTTCGAATTTGTGAACGAAGAAGCGCTTCATCGAATTGTGATTGCTGAGTTGGACAAAACGTATCTGACAAAGGGAGTCGATGACCACAATAAAGAAGGATTGTTTGGTGGGTTTAAAAGTGTCTGTGCCAAAATAGTCTCGTTGGTCAAAGAGATTAATCCAAACTACCTATTTGCCGAATCGTTGGTAAGCACCGTTCTCATTACGGCCAATCAACAACTTTTCTTTGCCTCTCACTTACCTTCCCTAACAAGCCTTGAAGCCAACGAAAATCGCTACAACCGACTTTATAGTTTTTTGGAAAACGTAGTATTCTGCTCCATAAACGGTGACAACAAATATGCTTAATAACCATCAAATTACTCGTTGCTTGCGCGAAGTGGCGCTCGCCATGAAACACAATTTCCCTGTGGAAAGCATTCAGCATGTAGAAGCGAACCAACGATCCTATGCCGAAGATGAGTTTATAGAGTTCAAAAGAGATTTGGTAGAAGCGGGCAATCAAATTCGTGTTATGTTCATGGAAAATCAATTGGATGAAAAAACATTCCTTGAATTTTTTAACGAACAAACGTCACCCGTCCTTACTTTTCTTCGAAGTGAGGGGGCACTTTATCCCGGGCTGATCGTACCCGAAAAAGGCAAGCCAAAACTGATTGGCATAAAATCCAAAAGTACCCAGTCAGATCCTTTTGACCCCTCATTGCTGCTCAAGAATGAAAATGGCGAGATTACCTTTTTTGCTATCTATTCATACGAAAGCCCGTTAAGTATTGAAGGTGACGAAGGCGAAACCCCCAGCCCGGTTCGCAGGCTATTTCAATTGCTGAAAACAGAAAAAAAAGAAATTTTCTATATCCTTTTTTATGCGATCGTGGTGGGCTTGATCAGTTTGATTGTTCCACTGGGCATTCAAACAACCGTTGAGTTGATTTCCGGAGGGGTGATTTTTAGCTCTGTGTATTTAATGATCGGCCTCGTCATTGTAGGGGTGTTGCTCAGTGGCGTACTCCAGATGATTCAAATCAGCCTGGTTGAATTTCTGCAAAGAAGGATTTTTACAAAAGCAGCTTTTGAATTTGCCTTTCGCATACCGCGGATTCGCCTAGAGGAACTAAAGAAAAACTATGCGCCCGAATTGATCAATCGCTTTTTTGATGTGATGACGATCCAGAAAGGATTACCCAAGATATTGATCGACCTGTCGTCAGCCGTTATTCAAATCTTGTTTGGGTTACTGCTCATTTCACTATACCATCCCTTCTTCGTCTTTTTTGGATTGGTCTTGTTAGCTACGTTGGTTTTGATATTCTATTACACGGGGCCACGCGGGCTCAATTCATCTATTCAAGAATCGAAATACAAATACAAAGTCGCACAATGGCTCGAAGAGTTGGCACGAGCAATCCATTCTTTCAAATTGGCCGGCAACACAGATTTGCCACTTCGCAGAACAGATGCTAGTGTAAACAGCTATTTAAAAAACAGGAAAATTCATTTTCAGGTTTTGATCACCCAGTATTCGGCCATTGTGATTTTCAAAGCATTGATTATCGGTGGCCTGTTGATCATGGGTACCTTGCTTGTGGTGGATCGCCAAATTACTTTGGGGCAACTTGTAGCTTCCGAGATTGTGATTATTTTGATTTTGAATGCCGTTGAGAAAATCATCATGTACATGGATGTGGTGTATGACATGCTCACCGCTGTAGATAAAGTAGCGCATGTAACCGACCTGCCCATTGAGCGCTCTGGTGGTTTTGATTTTCCTAAGATCAGAGACCAAGGCTTATCGGTTCGGGTAAAAAATCTAAAATACAAACACCGGGGTTCCAGCGAATATGCCTTACGAGGAGTTAATTTTGAAATAAGCCCGGGTGAGAAAGTTTGCCTAACAGGCTTTGGCGGATCCGGCAAAGCGACTTTGGTCAATATCATCGCGGGGCTATATAGCGATTATGAAGGAGTGGCCACGATAAACAACTATTCACTTCGCGATCTTGACCTCACTTATCTGCGTGATTACGTAGCAAAAAACATCTCGAGAGAAGATCTTTTCGATGGGACTATCCTTGAGAATATCACTGTGGGAAAACCGAGCGAAACGGTGCAAGATGCGCTGGATGCCATGGAGCAGGTCGGTATTCTGGATACGGTTAATGCCATGCCCGATGGCTTGAACTCCCACGTATTAAGCGGAGGGATTGGTCTCTCAGGCTCGTTTTGCTACAAGCTCATTTTGGCAAGGTGCCTCGCGGAAAAGCCCCGGCTTTTGATTCTGAATGATTTCTTCCAAGCGCTCTCTAAAAAAGAAAAAATGGAATTACTCGCCATGTTAAACCACACGGATACCAAACGAACCATGATTTTTGTATCGAACGATCCGCTTGTAATGAGTGCATGTGAGCGAGTTATTGTGCTCGAGCAGGGCGTGGTAAAAGCAAGTGGCACAATGGAACAACTGCTAGAAAATAATGACCTTAACGGAATAATCCACTAATCGATATGCTAAACATATCAAAGAACTCAGTTCAAAAAGAAATGCCGCAGGAGAAACTGTATGCGCTGCGCTCGCTAGATACACCCATGGCGGGAAAGATTTTAGCCAAGTGGATTTTAGGAATTTTTGCTTTGTTTTTCGTGATCTTATTCTTGCCGTGGCAGCAAAATATTCGCGGCAGTGGTAAGGTAACTGCTCTCTCGCCTAGCAATAGGCCACAAACTATTGAGACAACCATTGCAGGGAGAATTCAAGTTTGGAAAATAAAAGAAGGGCAATTCGTAAATCGACTAGATACCATTGCCATTATCAGCGAGGTAAAGGAAAAATACTTCGACCCACAAATGCTCTTTCGTTTACAGCAAGTGATCACAGCTAAAGAACGAAGTTTGATTTCAAAAGAGCAAAAAGCAAAAGCACTGCAACGGCAAGTTAATGCGCTCGAAGACGGCCTACGCAACAAAAGAGATCAGGCGAAAGCAAAATTGGAGGCGGAACGCGTGCGCTTCAACAACTTCAAAAACCAATATGAGCGTAATCAAAAATTATTTGAGGCTGGCAACATCCCATTAACAAAATTTCAGGATATAGAATACAAATACCAAAGTAGCGAGGCGGACTTTGTCAATGCCGAAATTGAAATCGAACGTGTACAGGCTGAATATTTGGACAAAATTAACAAAGCAGAATCAGATCTGAATAATACCCTTGCTGAACAGTTCGACACGCAAGCCGACATTGCCAAAATGCGCAATGAACTATCCAACATGCAAATCCGCGCACAGCAATATTTTATTCTAGCTCCACAAGCTGGCTTTGTGGTGAAAGCCACCCAAGCCGGCATTGGAGAAACCATCAAAGAAGGAGATCCCGTTTGCACGATTATGCCGCAGTCCACAGACGTAGCTGTTGAAATGCACGTAAAAGCGATGGATGTTCCTCTGATTAGCAAGGGCAGACGAGTGCGGATAGAGTTCGATGGATTCCCTGCGCTGCAATTCAGTGGATGGCCTAGCATTTCTGTCGGTACGTTCGGGGGTACAGTAGAAGTTATTGACTATGTGAATACCAAACCCGGTGAGTTTAGAATATTGGTTATCCCTGATCTAAAAGATACTGCATGGCCTAAACAAATCCGTGTGGGGTCTGGCATCAAGGGCTGGGTAATGCTCGATGACGTCAGCGTGTGGTACGAATTATGGCGACAACTTAACGGTTTCCCTCCAAGTCTATATGCCGAGCCTGAAATGGAAGAGCCAAACAAAAAGAAAGAGTCAAAAGATGAAGAGTCGTAGCATGAGAAAAGTACTTCTTCTTCTTTTCTGGCTTGGCACATTTGCTTGCTCGCAAGCGCAAACGGCAATGGACTCTATTTTCATTTTGCCGGATTCGATCAAGGCCTTCTCGCTAGAAAACATGTATGCTTCCATGCTCGAGTTTCATCCGATTGTGAAGCAAACGCGATTGCTAAACGAGGTGGCCAAGCAGGAAATACGTATGGCGCGAGGTGCCTTTGATCCTAAATTGCAGGCGCAAGTAAATGTGAAAGAATTCGAAAATAAGGACTACTACAATAAAGTTAATACATCATTTACTATTCCAACCTGGTTTCCCATTGACCCAAAGATTGGCTACGAACAAAACACAGGGTTGTTTATTGATCCTGAAAATATAGTAGGAGGCTCATCGGATAACAGCCAATTCACTACCGGCATATCGTTGCCACTCGGTCGAGGTTTGTTTACAGACGATCGAAGAGCTGCGTTAAAACAAGCCAAGCTATTTACCCAGATGGCTGAGGCTGAACAAATCAAGCTGATTAATAAAATTCTATTGGAAGCCGCCAAAGATTATTGGCAGTGGTATTTTGCTTACTATAATTATCGTTTATTAGATCGGAACGCGTTGATTGCCCAAGAAATATTCCGGCTGGTGAACCTTGATGCGAGTTTGGGTGAGGCCTCTGCCATTGACACCGTTCAGGCAAAAATTACTTACCAACAACGCCTGGTAGAAAGACAAGAGGCTTATTTGGAATTTTTAAACACAACCATTAAAACATCAAACTACTTGTGGGACAATGCCGGCTATCCCGTTCAGCTATCGCCTGATATTGCACCCGTGTTAGTCCAAAACGATGGACAGCTTTTGTCGCTGGAAACCTTGCAAGACCTGACTTTGCAAGCCAAACAAAATCACCCCGAGCTAGTAAAATTGAGAGTTAAACTCGATCAATTGGATGTAGATCGAAAACTGGCGTTAGAATACTTGAAACCTCGGCTCGACCTGAACTATAACTTTATCAATCAACCGCTAAGACCGGGTGGCGATTTTCAATCTTTTCGTTTCGGGAACGACTATAAATTCGGTTTGGATTTTTCAATGCCTATACTGATCAGAAAAGAACGGGCAAAACTAGCTCAAACAAAAATCAAGATTCAAAGTACGCAATACGAAAAAACACAAGCCGAGCGCGAAATCATCAACCAGGTAAATGCCGTGTTCAACCAAATCGTAAATACAAATGGTATTCTGGTTCAACAAACATCGGTGGCTGCTAACTATGATCGATTGCTAAAGGCAGAATTATTTAATCTGTCGAATGGCGAAAGTGATTTATTCAAAATCAACATTCAACAAGAGAAGTTGATCCAAGCACAATCAAAACTGCTTAAGTTGAAGTCGGAGTACGAAAAAATGAAGGCAACTATTTATTGGGCTGCTGGTGTCCGAAACTTGAATTTTAATGAGGGCAACTAGAACGTCCAGCCTTAAATTCCACGAATCGATTTAACAATTTCCTCCACCACGCGCGCGGCTGAATTTAGTGCACCACTGACAGTGCCTGAATCACCGTCCACATCGGTGGCTTCACCCGCAAAATATAATTTATCAGCCAGGGGTAACGACAAGTCCTTTCGGTCTGCATTGGTGGTACCAACCAACGGATATGAAAATCCACCTTTGATATATTCGTCTTTTGTCCAATCTTTTACTAAATATAATAAGTTGGTGCTATCATTTGGGTTATCCAGATCGCGCCTGATAAATCGCGTTGCTTGACCCTGATAAACCGCATCTAACTCGGCCAGTATTGTCAACACTTTATTGTAATCAGATAAGGCCGACAGCTGCTCGGCCCTTTGTCCATAAATGGTGAGCGCCATTGAGCGAAAAAATTTGCTCCTGCCGACTCCCGAATTAAAATACTGTGGCACCGTTGAACCTCCCCAGATATAGCTGGAATCTAAACCCCAAAAATTGGTCTTAAAATCCAATACAATCCGCATTGCGGCATCCATCTTGAATTTTGCCAGCGCACTGGTTTTCGTGGCATCCAAGCCCGGGGTAAAGGTAATGTCTCCGTTTTTTAAAATAGACAATGGAACTGTTACGATCACTTTTGTTGCGGTATATTCTTTTCCGTTGCTGTCTGTAATGGTGATTAGTGTAGAGCTCCAATCAATTTTCTTCACTACCGTATTCAAAACTATACTTGGAATCACCTCACTGAAACGGGAAATAATAATATCCTGCCACGGATTCGCGCGCGTCATCAGTTGTTTAGTATCGCGCTTGGATAGCTTCAACGATTCAGCGAGACCACGCGCACCGATACGATCGCTGGTTGTGCCGTAAAAATTGCCGGTCTGTGAATTGAGTAACGCCTGTGCCCGCGTGGATACAGCGGCAGCTGTTTGAACGGTGTTTCCGCCAGTAAAATTCGGCAACCCATTTACAAAATTCTGAACCGCATTCCAGTCGCTATCACTTTTCCAATCCGCACCCGTTTTTGCCTGATTATCTAAAATGTAACGGGGCGCGGTTGGGTCTACCTCCACGTTTGGCAAACTTAGATCGCTGATGAGCTTTCCCCATGATGAATTTGATCCGTAAACGACTTCACCTCCCAGTTCAATTGGAAAATCGGCCTGAGAAGCAGTATTGAAAGATTGATACTGCGCATCGGTTTGATTGCGCAACGAACGAATTCTTCCGCCAGGCTGACTGGAAGCTTCCAAGATTGTCACCTTGATGCCCTTCACACGTAAAATGTCGGCAGCATATAATCCGGCCGCGCCTGCTCCGATCACGATCACATTTCCGTCATAGGGGACTTCCGGTCCTAGGTCATCCTTACTGCACGACATGAGATAACTTGGCAATAAAATGCCTCCTGACAATCCCAGTCCTAACTGTTTAAGAGCTTTTCTTCGTTCCACTAGAGGTTATTTCAACTCGAAAGATAAATAAATTTTACTCTGTCACAGTAACCAAGCTTGGTTGCATTGTTGTATGACTCGCTGAATATCCGTTTTAATAGCTATTTTGGAAAAAAAAAGAATATGTCGTTTTCCCAAACCACTGAGTCGACCATCAAAAAGGTATGTGTCATTGGCCCTGAATGCACAGGCAAAACGGATCTTTCAACGTTTCTGGCCAGTCATTTCAAAACCACTTGCGTGGAAGAATATGCGAGAGCTTATCTAGAAAAATTAGGGAAACCGTACACCCAGGCTGACCTGACTAAAATTGCACACGGGCAACTCCGCATGGAAGACGAATGGCTTAGGGAGTCAAACAAGATAATGATTTGCGACACCAATCTTATTGTTGTTAAAGTGTGGAGTGAACACAAATATGGATCGTGCGACCAGGAGATATTCGATAAGATGGCCGGTCGAAAATATGATTTGTATTTGCTCACCAACATCGACCTCCCTTGGGAAGATGATCCGCAACGAGAACACCCGGAGAAACGAGAACATTTTTGGAAAATCTATCAAGACGAAGTGGCAAAAACGAATGTGCCCTTTGTCGAAATTTCAGGTGAGCGCGAAAGTCGCAGGAAAAAAGCAGTAGAGGCCATCAACGCGCAATTTTTTCAATGACGCTACTGGTGCGCGACTTTCGTTTCTTTATTCTCGCTCGGCTGTTTGTCACACTGGCTATCATGGTACAAGCTGTAGTGGTCGGCTGGCAAGTGTATGAAATTACAAGAGATCCACTTTCACTAGGGCTCATCGGCTTAGCTGAAGCCATTCCAGCGATTACCGTGTCCTTGTACGCTGGTCATTTGGCGGATGTGGTGCAGCGCAAAAAAATAATTTTAGTGTGCGTGATAACTCTCATGTTGTGTTCGATGGCGCTCCTTTATTTTACGATGGATCTGGGCGCATTTATCTTAGCCCAGGGGGCACTTCCAATCTACACAGTCATTTTCTTGAGTGGCATTGCACGCGGGTTCTTGTCACCTGCTAATTTCTCATTCATGCCACAATTGGTTGATCGGAAACTCTATCAAAATGCGATTGTTTGGAATAGCACGCTGTGGGAAGGCGCGGCAGTAGGCGGACCCATCATAGGCGGACTTGTTTTTGGTTTCTTTGGGATCACAGCTGCTTACACAGTAGACGTTGCGTTGATTTTGGCAGGATTGCTTTGTTATCTGGCCATCCCCAGTCGTGCGTTACCGCCAGTTAGTGAAGAGCAAGGAATTTTTGACAAGATCAAAGCCGGCATCCAATTCGTTTTCAAAAATCAAATTGTACTCAGTGCTATTTCACTTGATCTCTTCGCGGTTTTGTTTGGTGGAGCGGTTGCACTACTACCCATTTTTGCAGATGAAATTGCAAAGAAGGGCTAGGATTTCTGCGATCTGCCCAAGGTATCGGTGCGGTGATCATGGCCGTCTATCTCACCAGAAACCCCATCAGAAAAAATATTGGAAAAATTTTGTTGTGGTGTGTAGCTGGGTTTGGATTGTGCATGATTGGGTTTGGTCTTTCTAAACTTTTCTGGCTATCCATGGCGCTGCTGATCTTGAGCGGTATGTTCGATTGCGTCAGTGTCATCGTTCGCAGCACACTCATTCACACCCTCACTCCCGAAAATATGAAAGGGAGGGTCTCTGCCGTTAACAGTATATTTATTGGCTCTTCCAA
>VYLB01000238.1_pt1 | contig 11345 bp, 10 predicted proteins | sample 5114431 | NCBI WGS metagenome assembly VYLB01 (sample SAMN12291786, study PRJNA351875) | freshwater metagenome | isolation source: freshwater lake | place: USA: Michigan, Gull Lake | collected 2013-08-08
GGGTTCAACTCAATCGAGCCATTCACTACCGCCCACTCAGGGGATTCAAACCAGTTTTATTTTAACATCAAGCCGTCCTAAAAGGACGGGGCTTTAACCCAAAATTTTGGTAAGGTATGAAATGAGGTCAGTGTGCTATTAAATACCTACGATCCCGAAGGCTTCTACGACGAACTATTCTTAGATGATGGTCAACCTCGTCCCCACGCGTCCCCTTTAATCAAATGGTTGCAGAATCTGCCCCCCCGAGAACTTCAACAACACCGGGAAACCGCTCAGTCGGCCCTGTTTGAATTGGGGGTGACTTTCAATGTCTATAGCGACAATCAAGGGGTGGAAAAAATCTTTCCTTTTGATATTATTCCCCGAATTGTCTCGGCTGAGGACTGGGATTATTTAGAAAGAGGCCTGAAACAACGCATCAAAGCTCTCAATCTTTTTCTCTCCGATATCTACAATGACCAGTTAATCATTAAAGATGGCATTATTCCCCCCGAATTAATCGCCTCGGCAACGGGATTTCTGAAACCCTGTGTGGGACTGAAACCCTCCGGAGGTATCTGGTGTCACATCACGGGAACCGATTTAGTCCGCGATAAAGATGGTCAATGGTACGTTTTAGAGGATAATTTGCGGGTTCCTTCCGGTATTTCTTATGTCCTCGAAAATCGTCGGGTAATGAAAAGCACCTTCCCCGATATTTTCCAGACAATGAATGTTAAACCGGTGGATGATTATCCTTCCCATCTGTTGGAAACTCTCCTTAATTTAGCACCGCCCCAATTGCCTAATCCCACCGTGGTGGTTTTAACCCCCGGAACCTATAATTCTGCCTACTTTGAACATTCTTTTATTGCCCAACAAATGGGGGTAGAATTAGTGGAAGGGCGTGATTTAGTCGTCTTTGATGGTTATCTACAAATGAAAACCACTAAGGGATTAAGACGGGTAGATGTGGTATATCGTCGCCTCGATGATGACTTTTTAGATCCGGCGGTTTTTCGTCCCGATTCGATGTTAGGTGTACCCGGATTATTAAAAGTTTTCCAGGAAGGTCGCGTCGCTTTAGCTAATGCCCCGGGTACGGGAGTCGCCGATGATAAGGTTATTTATGCTTTTGTCCCCGATATGATTCGTTATTATCTGCGAGAAGAAGCGATTTTAAATAACGTTCCTACCTATCTTTGTTGGCGAGAAAAGGACTTAGATTATGTCTTAAATAATCTCGATAAATTAGTTGTGAAAGCCGCTAATGAGTCGGGAGGTTATGGGATGTTAGTCGGTTCTCAAGCTACCCCCGAACAAAGGGCAGAATTTGCCCCACGCATTGCCGCTAATCCCCGCAATTATATCGCTCAACCAGTGTTAAGTCTTTCTAGGGTTCCAACTTTAATTGACACGGAAATTGAAGGTCGTCATGTGGATTTACGTCCCTATATTCTCCATCGTGGCGATGAAATTTATGTGCATCCCGGGGGGTTAACTCGCGTGGCTTTGAAAAAGGGTTCTTTAGTGGTTAATTCTTCTCAAGGTGGTGGCAGTAAAGATACTTGGGTTTTAACCAAGTAATCAAGACAATAATCAAAATTTTGCTGGGTTACTAACCCACCCTACCCTTTCCTTTTTCCCAGTTAATTATGCTTAGTAGAGTTGCCGATTCAATTTATTGGTTAAATCGCTATATTGAACGGGCAGAAAATGTCGCCCGGTTTATGGATGTTAACCTTAATTTAATGTTAGATGTACCTACCAGTGTTTTGCAACAGTGGGAACCTTTGGTTTTAACCACGGGAGATTTAGAAAAATTCAAGGAACGTTACGGCACAGCCACCGCAGAAAATGTGATCAATTTCTTGACATTTGACACGGAATATAGTAGTTCAATTATCTCTTGTTTGCGCTGGGCGCGAGAAAATGCTCGGTCAGTTCGCGAGATTATTTCTTCGGAAATGTGGGAACAGGTTAATGGTTTTTTCTTGATGGTAAAAGATGCTTCCTCTTACCATCCTCAAACTACTTTACCGAACTTTTTTACCCAAGTTAAATTGGCTAGTCACCGTTTTGCAGGGGTGATGGATGCAACGATGACTCATAATGAAGGTTGGCATTTTGGCGTTATGGGAAGATTACAGGAACGCGCCGATAAAACCGCCAGAATTCTTGATGTTAAATACTATTATCTCTTGCCTTCCGCTCAATGGGTAGGAACTTCTCTAGACCAAATTCAATGGATTGCTTTACTGCGGTCGGTGAGTGCCTACGAAATGTATCGTAAATGTCAACGACGGATTACTCCTAGTGACGTGGCCGAATTTTTAATTCTTAATCGAGAATTTCCTCGTTCAATTCACTTTTGTCTGCGGGAATTAGACCACTGTTTGCATCAAGTTACTGGTACTCCTATAGGAACTTGGGGGAATTCGGTAGAAAGAAGTTTAGGGCGACTTGGTGCGGAAATGAGTTATCTAACTATCGAGGATATTATTGAAATGGGATTACATGAATTCCTCGACCATATTCAAAAAAGAGTTAATGATGTGGGAATAAAAATGACAGAAACTTTCTTCGTTTTTAATCCTGAACTTGCCTCACCTCTGCCAGTAAATAACTTTCAATATCAATCCCAATTAACAACTTAATGCGTTATCACATTCGGCATCAAACTAACTATTTCTATAATCAACCCGTGATTTTATCGCCCCATCTGCTGCGCTTGCGACCAAAATCCGATGGTGGGCAAACTTTACGAGAGTTCACGCTCAAAATTAACCCGGAACCTTTAACGATAACTAATATTATCGACCTCGATGGTAATTCTTGTTTACAAATTTGGTTTAATCAACCGACGGAAGAATTATTAATTGATGTGGTCAGTGAAGTAGAAACCCATGGAGTTAATCCTTTTCAGTATTTGTTGGAACCTTGGGCGACCTGTTTACCCTTTGATTATCCCATTTCTCTCCACAGTCAATTACAACCCTACAGACAATTTTATGGGTTAGCTAATGACCCTGATGTGGCAGCATTAGCCCAAGAAGTTATGCGGGAAACCGAGGGACAGGTGCTATCTTTCCTGTTTAATCTTAATGACAAAATTTACCGAAATTGTCAGCAAATTATTCGTCTTACTGGGGAACCCTATCTACCCGGAAACACTTGGAAAAATAAGCAGGGTTCCTGTCGCGATTTTGTGGTTTTATTTATGGATGTGTGTCGCTGTGTGGGATTGGCTTCCCGTTTTGTCAGTGGCTATCAAGAAGGAGATTTAGACCAAGGAGAAAGATATTTACACGCTTGGGTAGAGGTGTATTTGCCGGGGGGCGGCTGGAAAGGCTATGATCCTACCCATGGATTAGCGGTGAGTGACCGTCATATTAGCCTCGTTTCTAGTCCAATTCCCCGTTATTGCGCGCCGGTAGAGGGAAATGCTCGACCGGTTAATCTCGGTCATCAAGTGATAGAATCTCAGCTATCATCGACAATCGCGCTCGATTTGTTATCTTGAGGAAAATTCTTTATGGCTAAAGGATTTGGCACAGCAACAAAAGGACATTTAGGCTATGTTTTATTGTTGTGTCCTACTGCTAATGCCTATGCAGCTAATCATAGTTTAGATGGGGAGGGAGAGGAGTTTATTGGGGTTACTAATATGTTAGAAATGGCGCAAGTTTGGACTAAAAAAAGTGCGGCGCGTGAGGCAATAATCAAATATGCAGATTTTTTGATTGAACAGTTAGAAGAAACTCCTAAAGTAAATATTCAGATTAGAAGTTTAAAGCGTTTAGCCAATGGCAAGTTGGTTACGGAAGTGTTAGAGGAGTTAACTTTTGAACAAAATTCGGCTTCTCCTAGATAGAGAGCCATTTAATTAATTTTCTATGAAGAGTTAAATTATGTCGTCAACTGCCTACGAAACTGATTATAGTCAATGGCTAAAAGAGACGGTAAAACAGTTACGAGGATGCTCTAGCCCTAACTAGCACTGCGCTAAAGCGCAACTATAAACCTATCAGAAGCCTAATATTCCCAAAATTATCGGTAAGGCTTTTTGACAGGCTTGGGCAAGTTTGCTGGCAGGTTCCAAAGCTTTAGCAATTGTTTCAAGAAAATTAACCGCTCGTTGGGCTTTCTTTTGCAGTCCGGCATCATCAGGATTTTGACTAGCTTGGGCAATCTTTTTCACTTGATTGGCGGCTTCGGCTTTTTCTTCTTCATCTAAATGGCTGTCAATTTCAATCGCCTGGGTTAGTTCTTGCAGTAAGGCTTTAAGTTGGGCATTTTCTGGGGAAGCATCGGCTGCAATTTGGTTAATGGTATTAGTTACATCGCCGATAATTTCGCCGAGGTTAACGACGGAATTATTAATATCGCGGATGGTAATATTTGGGGAACTGTCGTTACTGTGGCTCATGGCTTTTGCCTCTACATGGATGGGACGGTTGGCGAGGGTTTTGGTAATTTCCATCATATCAACACTTTGTTGGCGATAGATGGCAATTTCCGTCTCTTTGGCGGTGAGTTGTGCCTTATATTGGGCTTCGACGGCTGCGAGTTGTAGTTGATAATTTTGGTTAAATTCTTGATGAATTTTCTCTTTATCAGTATGGGGGGGTACATCGACTTTTACCACTATCACGCCATCTCCTTTATTGGCAATGCTCTGTATCTGAAGCGGCGTATCTTCATTCTGCACTTGTACTTCTTTTAAGGCAGCAATGAAAGCTTTCCAATCCACCCCATTGCGGAAAATGAGGTCAACGGTGTCGAACATTTCGGCAAACAATTTAGTAAATTCGCCCGGTTGAAATTCACCACTGCTGGGGCGGCGTTCTTTTTGCCCATTAAGCAGGTAAATATACTGGCAGTCAATCTCATCCAGTTGGATGGTGGCATCAATATTCCAATTTTCCACGCAAGCACCCGTCAGAGTAGCATGGCGCAAATCGGTATTGACGGCGTTGACTTCGGTGAGGTTTGCCCCCGCAAGGTTGGCGTATTGCAAGCTGGCTTCACTGATATTCGCTAGGCGCAAGTTGGCAGTTTGCAGGTTTGCCCCGTCTAGGTATGCCCCCCGTAAATTGGCTTGGGCAAAATCCTTTCCGGCTCCGGTGCGGGAATCAATCAGGAAATCCCTAACCTGGGGATTGGCTAACAAGGTATTGCCGGGGCGGGCTAATTCCAATTTAATTGCCTGCTGGAAGCAGGTTTTTTTCAGGATGGCGCGGTTGAAGTTGGTATTTTTCAACCTCGCACCCGTGAAATCTGCCTCGGTTAAATTAGCTTGAAAAAAGGATGTGCCACCAATAGCAGCAAAGGCTATCACAATTTGACGCAACCAAGGATCTCGGCTTTCCTGTTTGAGGGTCAGCCAACCGAGGCAAAAGTAAAATAGCGTCAAGGCTCCGGCTCCGGCTACGGCTACGGCTCCGGCTACGGCTCCGGCTCCGGCTCCGGCTCTGGCTACGGCTAGGGCTAGGGCTACGGCTAGGGCTACGGCTCCGGCTCCGGCTCCGGCTCCGGCTCCGGCTACGGCTACGGCTAGGGCTACGGCTACGGCTAGGGCTACGGCTACGGCTAGGGCTACGGCTAGGGCTAGGGCTACGGCTCCGGCGAAGGCTACGGCGAAGGCGAAGGCGAAGGCGAAGGTGAAGGTGAAGGCTCCGGCTAGGGAGAAGGCGAAGGCTACGGCTCCGGCTACGGCTCCGGCCAAAATATTTTTACGCCAAGTGACAGCGCAAAACCAGATGAGAAAAATTAAGGTGGACCAACCAGTAACTTGGTTTTGTGTACTGGATGAATCAAAAATTAAGCCCACCAGATAAGCGGCTGCGGAGGAAAAAAAACTCGAAATCACAATTAACACCAAAGCCAACCCCAACAAAATCACCACCCACCGGTTCTGCAATCCCGCCGTCGCCCCAGCAAACTTCACCCCCGTCAGATTCGCCCGACTAAAATTTGCCCCGCGTATATCACAGCCACTGAAATCCGCCTCTGCTAAGTCCGTGCCGCGAAAGTTACCGCCTCGCAAGGATTCCCCCCGGAAATCCCGCCGCCCGTTTTTGTACTGTTCAATAACTGCCGCTGCCTTCATCGCCTACGAAATTGCCATACTATGCCCTCAATCTTACTACAAGTCAGAAAGCGGGTTTCTTTAGAGAATCCGATTGACACTCCCACCCCACTAAGCACTTCGGGATTCTTGGTTCAACGAGTCCACGTTCAAAAACCTGGCATTTTTATGGGCAATCGCGTCAGGTTCCACACCTCACGTTCTAGAATATATCTGGATTTCCCCCATAGATATCTACTACAATAGCCGAAAAACCCTATCTATCAATGGATACACCCATTAACCTTTCTTAATCTACTAAGTAATTTTCTATGGAGAGTTAAATTATGTCATCAACTGCCTACGAAACTGATTATAATCAATGGCTAAAAGAGACGGTAAAACAGTTACAAGAGCGTAATTTTGAGCAGGTGGATTGGGATAATTTAATTGAAGAAATCGAGAGTATGGGGAAAAGTGATAGACGAGCTTTAATGAGTCTGTTAACCCGTCTTATCGAACATCTTTTAAAGCTGGCTTATTGGCAAGAAGAAAAAAAACGGTCAGGTAATCATTGGGCGGCAGAAATAGTCAATTTTCGCGCCCAAATTCAGCATCGTTTAGAAGACAGTCCCAGCTTACGGCCAGAATTAGCAGTTATGTATGATAAGGTTTATCCAGTGGCGATTAAATCGGTTTCTCAGCTTTTTTCCCTCAATTCAGACGCTCATATATCCCTCGAACAAACATTAGATGATAATTGGTTTCCCCCGGCTGAAAAATAGTTCTTATAGCAGTTATCTTAATGGTGAGGTATGAAGTTTTCGTTTTGGGGAGATGGGAAATTATTTTTATTTATTCTCCCCAGTCCCAATTCTGGTGCAGTTTAAGAAGTAATTTGGATAGTCAACAGCTTGCCCACTTTGCGGGGGTATTACCCTGATTAATACCCCCTATTTTTGCTCCGGTATAGTGTTAAGCTTCTCCTGTGATTGATAAACCTTCTACCCAAACGTAGGGACAAACACCACTGGGAGTGATAACTGCTTCTGGTTCCAGATAAACAATCGATTTCAGCAGTGTTAAAATATCTCCGGCTACGGTAGCGGAATCGATGCTAACGCGCTCATTTTTGTTAACTAACCAACCATCAAACGGCAAAGAGAAGGAACCTTGCAGAGAATTAACTCCTGCATGAAGTGCCTGTAAACTATCAATTAAAACCACATTTTCTGCTGTTTCCAAAGAATAGCTCTTTGGTTGATTAGCACTAGCAAAAACGTGATAAAAATGGGGACTAACCGTTACTTTTGACCCAATGTTACCGTTGCCAGTGGGTTCCACATTCATCCGTTTAGCGGTAATCGTGCTATGGAGAAAATTACTCAAAATCCCCTCTTTAATTAATTCCACACGATGGGTGGGAGTGCCTTCACTATCAAAAGTTTCGGCGGCAACATTAGCCGGATGGAGGGCATCATCGCACAAATTTAAGGCAGTGGCCGCGATTTGTGTTCCTAGGGATTCTGGAGTAGAAAGACTCTGTTTATCAAGGACATTTTGGGCATTAAACAGATTAGAAAATGCTCCCATTAGACTCAAAAAGGCGCGAGGGGCAAAAACCACCAAATATTTACCCGTGATAATCGGTTGATAGTCCAGATGGCTAACAGTTTTGGTAATCGCTTCCTCGATGCAACCATCGATATCTAATTTTTCCAGGCCCGGACTGACCCGAAAAGCACCAGCGCTGCGGGGTTTTTTGCCTTCCTGTTCGGTTTTGGTGTATAAATACACACTGGCATAACTACGCGCTTCCTGACGCATTGCCCCGTCGCTATTGAGATAAAAACGTCTGACCTGCTGTTGTCCCAAACCGTTATAGGGAACACTGGCAATAGCCGGATGGGCCGCTAGTAAAGATTTTTCGGCGGCTAATAACTTATCGATGAGAGTGGATACAGCTGCTTGATTAGACATTTCGCTGGCCACTTCTGTGGTAGGTGCAGTGGCCGCGGGACTAAAATCGGGGACATTTTCCTTAACACCAAAAAAGCTGGCTTCTTGGGCGGTTTTCAGGGCTAATTGCAGTCCCACCGGGTCCACATCGGTGGTCGAGGTGACACCAACTTGATTATCCCGATTCCAGACGCGAACGATAACGCTGGAACGATTGGAAGCTTGTACCTGTTTGGGTTCCCCTTGAAACACATCCACATCGGTTTCATCGACAGAAGAACCATAGATGTCGTATTTAGCAATTCCTAAAGCTTGGGCGCTAGAATTAGCTATTTGGGCGATATCTTCAACTTTTGGCATAGATTTATGGGGGGTTAGGGGTTGGGGGTTGGGGGTTGGGGTGATGGGGAGAATAAATAAAAGCTGAATCCTGTCTCCTGACGGCTGATAGCTATACTTAGCCTAAATTGGCTAAATTAGGCCAGGTGGTGACAATAAAGACGATAACGGCAGCCGTAGCCAGCATAGCTTTAGCAACGTGACCGATAACTGTACCGACGACGATACCGACACAGACTTTTAGGGATTGTTGCAAACGGGGGGTTAATTCCAAATCGCGACGATAGGCGTATTCTCCCAAAAAAGCTCCCACCACCGGACCGACAAATAAGCCGATAATTGGGCCGCCAATGGGTAAAGCGGGTAAAAGCCCGAATATTCCCGCTAATAAGCCCACTACTAGCCCGATTTGACTCCAATTGCTGGCCCCAACTTTTTGGGCGCCGAGATAACTAGCGAGGAATTCCACCCCCAGACTGAGGAGAAGGATAACAAAGGCCACGGCTAAAGCGACCCCCATCCCCGCGAATTTGGTGACGAAACCCCATACCAGCATGGCGATTAAAATCAAACTCATGCCGGGGACAGCGGGCAGCAGTTCGCCAATTATCCCCACTATCATGATGGCAATGAGGAAATAGTAGAGGATTACTAAAGCCATGATTAACGACCGCCAACGGTAATAGAATCTACTTTTAAATGGGGTTGACCAACGGTGACATAAACGCTACCACTGACGGAACCGCAAAAACCCGCCGCTAGACCTAAATCTTGGGAACACATAGAGATTTTATTCATAATCTCCTTAGCTGAACCGATTAAAGTCGCGCCTTTCAGGGGTTTAGTCAGGTTGCCGTTTTCGATAAGATAAGCTTCCTCGACGGCGAAATTAAATTCACCGGTGGCCCCCACACTACCACCGCCCATTTTTTTGCAATAAATGCCTTTATCAATGGAATTAAAGAGATTATCGAGGGTATATTCCCCGGGAGCGATGTAGGTATTCCGCATCCGACTAGCGGCGGCATAGGTGTAGTTTTGACGGCGACCGCTACCTGTGCGCGGATGACCGGTTTTCATTGAACCAGTGCGATCGGCAATGAAGTTTTTTAGGATACCATTTTCAATTAGGAGAGTACGCTGGGCCGGCATTCCCTCATCGTCCATATCGATAGTACCGAAAGCTTTATCGGATAATCCTTCGTCCCAAGCCGTCAGGTTTTCGTGGGCGATTTTTTCGCCTTTTTTATCGAGAAAGGGCGTGGTTTTTTGTTCGATTTGGGTAGTTTCTAGCAAATGTCCACAGGCTTCGTGGAAGATAACACCGCCAAATTCATTGGCCATGACGATGGGATAACTGCCGGATTCTACATAGTCAGCGTAAAGCATTTTACCCGCCGATGCGGCCACTTCTGCCGCCGCTTCCTCGGCATTCCACGTCCGCAGAAAATCGGGATTACTGGTACTACCCACCCGTTTACCAATGCTAGAACGATTGGTCCCATCGGCACAGAGGAGATTATAGCCCACCGATTGGGTGAGGCGAATATCCCGGGCAAAAGTGCCATCACTAGCGGCAACTAAAACTTCTTGCCAATCGCGAAAATAAGCGGCGCGACGAGATTGGACGTGAGAGGCTTTCTGATTGAGTTGAAGGTTAGCAGTTAGCAGAATATCACCCATTTCTCCCAAAGAACTGCAATTATTCAGCCAAATATCTTTGTTTTTGACCGTGGCATAATCCCGGAACATTTCCAGATTGATTTCGGGAATATATGCGTTAGGACCGGGTAGGTTTAAACCGAGAATCGATAAACCTTTTTCTAGGGCATTTTTTAAGCCTTGGAAGCTTAAATCGTTGGTACTGACATAACAATCGGCTTTACCGCGAAAAAGGCGGATTCCTGCCCCTGTAGATAGTTTCGGTGAGAGACTGGTGATGGTGTCATCTTCGGCTAAACAACTGATATAGTTGACTCTTTCGAGGAAAAATTCGATAAAAGTCGCCCCGGCAGCCCGTCCCAGTCCTAGGAGAGTGGACAAGGGAGCCGCCCAAGAGCTATCAAAGCGCTCCAGACTAGGATTATATTTCAGGGTGGGGAGTTCTTTGGAGATGAGTAGAGTGGGTGACATAAAGCTGGTTTATCAGTTAATCGGCTGGTTTCTAGTCTAACAGCTATCAGTTTTTTCCGTCTGGGGGTGGGTTAGCGTCGCCCAACCCAGCTAAATTTTTCTCCTTCATATCTCTTAATAAAAACCTTGATTCGATCGCTCATCACCAGCAAGATTAAATAAAGAGCGACTCAGGATAAAAATAATGGCCACAGCGACACAATTCTTAAACATTTCTGACTTGACAAAAGATGATTATTGTGTATTCGGTTTAGCGATTTGTTTTCTCAAACAGGAGGGAGAATTAGAAAAAGTGGCGGTGTTAGAACCGATTCCCTCGGCAGCCCTAGAGGCAATTGTCAAAGGAATTCCCACTTCCTACGAATTTGCCCGCGCCATGAGTTTAGGAGAGGTTTTTCAGGACGATAATCCTCAAATACCCAGTAATTTTCCCGATAATACCCAATTATGCGAGAATTTTGTCGAAAGGGCGATTGCGGCCACTCGCACCTATAAAAATCAACCCCACCTGCAAGGGTTAATCTCCTTGGGCAGCCAAAAAGACGATTTAAACTTTTCCCTAGAGAAAAAACGCATCTTGAATGCTGTTCATGTGGTGCGGACGGAGGATAACGTCAAACAACATTCTCACACCCATAAGGTTTTGTAATCAAGGTTAGTTCGGGTTAGGGAAATTTTGCAGTTTTCCCTGATTCCGAACTCAGATGAACCAGTTATCTTAAGGGTGAGGTGTGGGGTGTGGGGTGTGGGGTGTGGGGTGTGGGGTGTGGGGTGTGGGGTTTTACCCATTTTCAGGGGGTCAATTACCTAATTTTCAGGGAAAAAGTGCCTAAATTTCCCCCCCGAACACTCCAATGGCTGG
>VYLB01000729.1_pt1 | contig 11342 bp, 6 predicted proteins | sample 5114431 | NCBI WGS metagenome assembly VYLB01 (sample SAMN12291786, study PRJNA351875) | freshwater metagenome | isolation source: freshwater lake | place: USA: Michigan, Gull Lake | collected 2013-08-08
ATTAATTATTGTGACTAACTCTTTTGGTTAGAGAAAGATAAACTTGAGAATCTTCAGTCAAATTTATTGACTCAAAATCAGCTGTACTTAATTTAAATGAAACAGCCCTACCCTTATCAAGGGGGGCAGGGGGGATCGAACCTAAAATCCATTTTTAGGATTTCTTCATCCCTGAACCGATCGACAAGTTGCCGGGTTAATCTAGGATTAGCTCCTGATGACGGCTGTAGAGAGGACAAAAACATGATAGTGACAATAATCGATCGCCTTACGGAAACCAACCCGCAAATTATGCGAGAATGGCAAGGAAGATTAACCCCGAAAAATATCTCGATCGCCTCGGTTATCTCCCTCGTTGGTCAATTATTAGTTTACTTGTACTATCAAAATCTCTTACCGGTAGGGAGGGGATTTAGTCGTTACTGTACCGCTAATCCCCCCAATAACAACGACTATTATCCCTATAGGGGGCTTCTTAAATACTGTATCCAAGACTTAAATGGTGAATGGATGATTATCTCCCGGTTATGGTGGTTAGATATCTTCACTTTTCTCAGTATTACCAGCATTTTCGCTCTTTTAGTGGTGGGAACCTATCAATTAATCGCCGATCTTTCCGGGGAAGAACGCCGGGGTACACTTAATTTTATCCGTCTGAGTCCCCAACCCGCCAAAACGATTTTTATCGGCAAAATTTTCGGGGTTCCCATTCTCCTCTATCTCGTCTGTCTTCTCGCTTTACCCTTTCACTTGGGAGCGGGTTTATTAGCAGGTATTCCCTTGTCGTTAATTTTAGCCTTCTACGGGGTTCTAATCGCTAGTTGTGCCTTTTTCTATCATGCTGCCCTTAGTTTCGCTTTAGCCACGCCATGGTTAGGGGGATTTCAACCCTGGTTAGGCAGCGCTACAGTCTTATTCTTTGTGTTTTATAGCACTATTTTTACTTTATCGGGCTATGGTGGTTCCCGTACCCCCTTTGATTGGTTAATTCTCTTTAATCCTAGTTTTGTCCTTCCCTATCTAGTTAAATCTACCTTTCTCCCCCCTGATGCGGTACGCTATCTAGGAATTTCACAAATCTTCGACCTTCGTTGGTACGGTCAATCTCTCTGGCAATCGGTTATAATGGGTATTAGCTTAATTTTGCTCAATTTTGCCCTCTGCACCTACGGTTTAACCAGAATTATCCAGCGTCGCTTCCATAATCCCCTCGCTACTCTTGTTAGTAAACCCCAAAGTTACTGGATGATGGGTTGTTTTAGCACTATTAGCCTAGGTTTTGTCTTCCAAACTCTGCAACCGAGCTATATTTTCGATAATTTTGCGATTATTAGCGTTTTTGTGGCGATTTTTGGCTTGTTAATCCTTTTTGCCCTCACTCCCCCTCGTCAAACTATCCAAGATTGGGCGCGCTATCGTCATCTGCAAGGAAAAACGGGCATTAGTCTGGGAAAAGCTTTAATCTTTGGCGAAAAAAGTCCTTCTACCCTAGCCATGGCTATTAACGTCGCCATTGCCATTTTATTCATTCTTCCCGCTATTTTTATCGCCCCTCTCCATCAATATAAACTAGCCACTGCAGCCGGGTTTATCTTGGCAATGAACATGATTTTAGTCTATGCCGCTATCGCCCAATTATTGATGTTAGCCAGCACAAATAAACGCGCTTTGCTGGCAGCCACTAGCATCGGCATTTTGATTATTTTCCCCTTCCTCTGTTTTGCTGTCTTGAGAGTTAATCCCAGTCAATCTCCGCTTTTATGGTTTTTTACTTTTCTTCCCATTGCCGCTACTAAATACGCTACACTTCCCTCTTTCGCTTTGGCAATTTTCAGTCAGTGGTTGGGTTTAACCCTCCTCGGATGGCAAATTAATCGGCAATTAAATCGCCTTGGTGCCTCGGCAACTAAAGCGTTAATGCCGGGCTAAAAAATACCGACTCAAAGGGGAGATTAAATAATATCTCTGCCGACAATTTTCTCCCCTTGAGTTTCGGTTAAATTTTTTTTCCAAAAAAGCTTGACAAAACCCCGCAACTTGACAGATAATTTCTTATATAATGGGAATCCGTGCCTGCCTGCGACCCCCTCTTTTCAGGTCAAATAAAGCCCAAAAAAATTAACCCCAAAAAGTAGGTTGAGTTAATTTCAGTAAACAGTGATCAGTTATAGTTGAGTGAGGTTCGTTGTGTTCAACAATGTCGATTCTGGATTTAATCATGAAGGAATAAACAATCTTGATGTTGTCTTCCAAAATGTATGTAACGTTCTTTTTACTGCCTCAAGCAATGGTTTTCTGGCGACACTTGTCCCAGTTTTCGGGATAAATGCAGATTCTAGTCAATTTCGATCTTTGGTTGAAGACTGGGCGCAAGGGGATTTCAGTCAGCTACCAAGTATCAAAATCTTGCCAAGCTCATCAATGAATGGTGCGAATGGGGGGTTTTCTGACAAAAATCGCACGATCTATCTATCTTCGGATTATCTTTCCCAGGCATCGGCTGATCGTGATCCTTTAACGGGGCTTACTGGGACGCTATTAGAAGAGATTGGACATTTTGTGGATAGCCTTATCGAAAATTTGGGTTAAAACCCCGTCGTTTTACGACGGCTTTAAGCTACAATGGAAAAAGCGATAACCAAGCTAAAAACTGAACCTTGACAACAGATAGTAAGGGGTTTCGAGACTTAAGCAATTAAGCGTTTTTCGGTGAAGCGTCAACCCCATTCAGCGACCACCCTAAAAAAGTGGCGTGGTGAGGAATCGCCGTCCGTTTTACGGCGGCGAGGATGTCAATAATCCAAGATCTGATACTACTGGGGATGAGGGGGAATTATTTTCGGCTATCTTAATGGATCTGTCTCTAAGTCCTCAAGAGCAGGAGCGGATTGCCCAAGAAAATGACCACAGTTTTTTTAGTGTCAATGGTCAAATAATCCCTATTGAACAGTCTCTCCCTGATTTGGCTGGCAATACTTTAGCAACAGCAAGAGTAGTCACAGTAGGCGCAACTGCCACAACCTTTACTGATTTCGTCGGTGGCTTGGATAGAGATGACTACTACAAATTCACCCTTGCCAGCGATAGCCTACTAGACCTGAAACTAACGGGGTTAACTGCCGATGCGTATGTCGAATTACTTGATAGTACGGGTGCGTGGATTACAGGGTCTTACAACGATGGCATTGTTAATGAAACCATTCAACGGGCATTAACTGCAGGTACCTACTATATTCAGGTTCAGCCAGAAGTCCTAGCTGATTTCAGTGGATGGGAGAATACCAACTACAGTTTGAGCTTGGTAGTGACTTCTCTACCCGCAGACAATGCGGGAAATACCTTAGCTACAGCCCGTGTAGTGACATTAGGAACAACAGCATCTACCTTTAATGATTTTGTCGGGAATTGGGATCAAGACGACTACTACAAATTCACCCTTGCCAGCGATAGCCTACTAGACCTGAAACTAACGGGGTTAACTGCCAGTGCTTATGTCGAATTACTTGATAGTACGGGTGCGTGGATTACAGGGTCTTACAACGATGGTATTGTCAATGAAACCATTCAACGGGCATTAACCGCAGGTACCTACTATATTCAGGTTCAGCCAGAAGTCCTAGCTGATTTCAGTGGATGGGAGAATACCAACTATAGTTTGAGCTTGGTAGCTACTGCATCGCAAACCCTACCAACGATTACAGTAGCAGCCACGGATACATCAGCCGGAGAAACCCTTACAGGACAAACAGCCAACCCAGGGGCATTTACCCTAACACGGACAGGCAACCTAACCCAAGCACTAACGGTGAATTACACCCTAAGTGGAACTGCAACAAAGGGAACCGATTACAACAATCTGACGGGGACAGTGAGTTTTGCCGCGGGGGCAGCCACAGCGTTAGTCAACATCAATCCCATAGACGACACCTTAGCAGAGGGTAGTGAGACAGTAATTCTCACCTTAGGGACAGGAACAGGTTACACCGTTGGCGCAACCAATACAGCGACAGTCACCATTGCCGATAATGAGGTATTACCCGTCATCACCATTGCCGCAACCGATGGAAGTGCCGGAGAAACCCTTACAGGACAAACAGCCAACCCAGGGGCATTTACCCTAACGCGGACAGGCAACTTAACCCAAGCCCTGACTGTAAACTACACCGTAGCCGGGACAGGAACCAAGGGAACAGATTATAACAATTTGACAGGGACAGTAAGCTTTGCCGCCGGTTCAGCCACTGCCCTAGTCAACATCACGCCCATAGATGACACGTTACCCGAAGGCAATGAAACCGTCATTCTGACCTTGGCAGCAGGAACGGGTTATACCGTTGGCACGGCTAATACGGGAACAGTGACCATTGCGGATAATGAAGCTCTGCCTAATAACCTGCAAAAAATTCTGCAAGGACTATCATCAGCCGCAAATATTTTTACAGCACTGGATAATGTTTTTGCTCAAAACTCCCTATTACTTCAGAAGCTCGATTTACTAGGTAAACGGATTGACATTAATACAGCAAAAACATTTTTAGGAGATGCTAAGGGTCGCCTTGATCAAGCCATCATTAACTTAAATACCTTGTCCACCTTGAGCTTGAAAACAATTGTTGATCAAGTGTCGAATGGAATTAACAATATTGGGACTGTAACGGTTAGCATTGATGGACAGTTGATTGCATCTAGTCTTCTTGGTAGTGTCAATTTAAAGCCCGATAGCGAAGTTATTTTCAACTTTGATTTTGCAAAATTATTTACAATTGCTGAAGGCCTTACTGGAACTAAGACTTTTAGCATTGCTGGTATAGACACGAATGCTACTGTCACTGGTAATGCAAATGGTTCTGCATCCCTTAGTTTTAAGTTTAGTCTTGGTATTGACAAGTTAGGCAAGGCTTTTGTTAATGAAGGTGGTCTTCTCAATGCCGGTGTTGATTTGAATACCGCATTGGTAGGAAGTGCTGCTGTTAAAGGACTGGCTAGTGGAAGCATTAATGGAACAGGAAAGTTAAATCTTAATACCCTATTAAAAATAGATGATGGCGACACAATTGTTAATGAGCGACTTTATTTAACAAGCGGGACTTTGGCAACGCTCTTTGCGTCTAATGGTGTATCCTTCACAGGCGGAATTAATCTCAATAGTGTCACAATTAAGGGAAACATTGCGAGTCTGTCAGGATTTGAAATTCTTGTCGCTGCTACGGGTAGTTTGAATTTTGTCACGGGCAAAGCTGAGTTCGTTATTCAGCAGGATGCCCTTTTAGATGCGTTAGTGAATGCGGCAGAAAAAGGAATTGGCTCCCTTGCCAGTCAAAGTAGTAAGGTTGCCCGATTCACAAATAATATTCCGTTGATTGGCAATAATTTATCCACTGCATTAACATCAACTATCACTAAAGGGCTCGCCTTTGATGCTCCCAATACAGGAACAAAAGCGTATCTAGCATCCCGGAATATAACTGTTGAAAAAATTATTACCCCTCAACAATTCTTCAGTGGTAATTTTCTTACGAGTGATGTGTTGTTGTTACGCTACAATCCCTCGGTTAGCGACACATTGCAATTAGCGAATACTTCTGGTGGTTTTGATGCAGGATTAGCGAAGTTTACTCTTAACGGTAATCTACAAGCTACGCCGAATCTCGCTCTTGATCTAAAATTTGGTCTCGATCTAGCAAATGGTCCCTTCATCTTGGAAGGAGGAACAATTAACGCACAGTTACCGATCAAGGGCAGTTTTAACGGCACAGCAAGTATTGGAAAATTTCTTACGGGTCAGGTAAGTATTGCCAATGCCAACCTGAGTCCGATGGCAAAGTTTACTTTTAGTGACTTTGATAATGTTGTTGATGAGCGTTTCTATCTGTTGGGTAGCAATAATACCCTTTCTTTAGATACTATTCTAGGCAAAAAAGAAGCTATCGCTTTAACAGGTAATTTAGCTTTAGATGCGGCTCTCACGGTTGCAAATCCTGCTCAAAATCTCAACGTTCCCCTTCTCAACAAGCTCAATCTAGGCAGTTTTACTTGGAACGCTAGTGTTCAATACGATCTAGTAACGGGTCAAACTAACTATACTATTAAGCAAGATGCTAGTCTTACTGCAATTGTTAGTCTTTTTCAGGGCAAACAGGGAGATATTATCAATTTATTTTTAGGGGATTTGGTTAACTCTAACCCTATTCCTAAAGATATTCGTACAATTCTTACAGAAAAAATACCTCTACTAGATAAGAATCTACTAGATATTATTGGCGCACCGAAAGGGCTTCAGCTTTTGATTAACCCAGATCAGTTTAAAGGGAAAACTCTTCAGCAGATCAATGATAAAACAGGACAACAGGGACTTGATATTCTAGATTTGAGCTTAGATTTAATTAAAGCTGATAACGTTTTGAATCTCCTCACTGGGAAGGAAATCAATCTCGTTAGCTTGGATATTAGACAAACTCTTGCTTCGTTTGAAAAGAAATTTACGGTATTGCCCAGCACAACCGTGTTCACTTTTTATGGGATTGCAGGTGTCAGTGTCGGGGTTGACATAGAAGCTATCATTTCAATGCTAGTCGATACTACTGTAGGGTTTGATACGCAAGGTTTTTATGTGATTGAAAGTGGGGCGAAAGCGCCTTCAGGTCGGACTGTAGGGAATATGTTATTCTCTCTCAATCCTACGGTCACTGGCATCCTAACGGGAACCCTAGATTTAATAACAGTCATACGATTAATTGATATTGCTGGAAGAATTTCTTTAATAGGACAACTTGGACTTCGCCTTGATGATACTCCTTTAGGGATTGATTCTGATCCCAAAGTTCGTTTATCGGGGCTTAATGATACAAATTTATTTCCGACGCTGACTATCGACCTTGGATTAGGTTTGACTTCTACCTTGTTCCCTATAGGTAATTTGGGTCTGCCTTTGATTAAAAAAGGAGAAGTTGAAAAGATTGTGCCTCTTTATAACAAGAGTGCAGGCTCTCTCGCTGATGTCAAGAATGATGTTAAGGCTTTTATTGATAAAACTAAGGGAGAAGGAGGATTAAAAATTTATGCACTAGGCGTTATTACTGGCGACCCCACATTACTCACTGCGGGTACTACCCTTTTGGGGACTTCTCCTCAAGTAACTCAAGCTTTTAATGAATTAGCGACTGGCTTGAAGGAAAGTGGTCGTGATATGTTGGGCGCTGCTAAAGACGTGGCACTGGTAACGAAGACCTATGGACTTAAGTTGGGAGAAACGGCAAAATTCCTGTATGATAATTTTACGGGTGGGATTACGGGTGTTGCAAGTGCTTTATATAAGGAAGTAACTCAGGATATTAGTAATATTGCCAATGGCTTATATAATGGAGTTACGCAAGATTTGCGAAGTATTGCTAGAGGGCTTTATAATGGTGTTACAACAAATTTAGATACTATTGCAAAAGGTATTTATAATGGTGCGCTTCAGGATATTGATAAAATTGCTAAAGCCATCATAGATGAGTTTGGCAAAGGATTTTTGTTCTTGCTTGATAATTTAATTACGGAATTTTTGCCAGATGGTAGTAAAATTCGCAATACGTTTATTAATGGGGTAAATACCTTTAGAGAAGAATGGCTAAGTGGCGGTAAGAAGATTGAAACTGCCTTTAGCAATGGAACTAGCTATTTACGCAATACGTTTATTAATGGGGTAAATACCTTTAGAGAAGAATGGCTAAGTGGCGGTAAGAAGATTGAAACTGCCTTTAGTAATGGAACTAGCTATTTACGCAATACGTTTATTAATGGGGTAAATACTTTCAAGGAAGAATGGCTAAGTGGCGGTAAGAAGATTGAAACTGCCTTTAGTAATGGAACTAGCTATTTACGCAATACGTTTATTGATGGGGTAAATACCTTTAGAGAAGAATGGCAAAGTGGCGGCAAAAAACTGGAAACTGCCTTTAGCAATGGCACAAGCTATTTACGCAATACGTTTATTAATGGGGTAAATACCTTTTAGAGAAGAATGGCAAAGTGGCGGCAAAAAACTGGAAACTGCCTTTAGCAATGGTAAAAGCTATCTACGAAATACCTTCGTCAATGGGCAAAATGTTTTGCGTCAAACATGGGAATCTAGCGGTAATTACATAGAAGATAGTTGGGATTCCGCCGGTAAGTATCTTGGTAGAAATGTTTGGAATTCCGCAGGTAACTTTATTAGCGGGGTAGGTAGCACTATAAGCGGATGGGTTAATACTGTGAAATCATGGTTCTAGTTAGGCATCAGCTAATTAACATAGCGTGAGCTGGTTGATGGGAATGAAGGCGTGATCGTTGTCTTGGGGAATGTTGGGGGTGTGATCGCTTTTAGGATGTGGGAGGGGCGATCGCTTTTTTCTTGTTATAAATAATTATTAACCAATAGATTCCATTTCACCTGCATCATTGATGAGTACAGATTGTCCTATTGGTAAAGATGAGAGTATTTCACTAATTTTTGACATTAGAGGAAGTAAATGATTAGGATAAGTGCTACGAGAGTCTAAAATAATAATTCTCAAAATTCTACTGGTCAAATTTTGCTGATAAGGAAGATTTTTATCGGCTGTAATAAAAGCATCAAAAGGATGTTTTTCCGCTAAATCAAGAATTTCTCTATCCTTTAAACCACGCCATCCCATATCATTAACGTTATAAACCATGTCACCTTTCTTTAAAAAAGGTTGTTTGAGTTTTGTACTCAAAAGATTTTCGTCTAGTAATATAATCATTAAGCACAACGTTCCTGAGCAATGAGTAATTTAGCTGCGTTTTCTAAAACTTTCATAGTTTGAGTCTCCAGATAAGGAAAATCATTAATAAACTCAGCTAATCCTCCCTCTCCTTCGAGATAGTCGAACAATGTTTGTAAAGGAACACGAGATCCCACAAAAACCGGAACTCCACTCATAATTTCAGGATCGCAGTGAATAATTCCTTGAGTTTCTAATAAATTATTCAGCATCATGTTTCCTTCAAGATATAACGTGTATCATCTTTAATTATAGCGTTTCTGATTCACAAGAGGTACATTCCCGATCCTGAACAGCTTAATCAGCAAAGGTTTAAGTGTGCCGCACAGATGCGAGAAACGATATATACCTTAAGATATCAAGTGCGACTCTTTTTTGGGGATGTGGGAAGGTGCGATCGCTTTTTTGAGAGATGTGGAAGGGCGATCGCTTTTTTTAAGTGGAGATGCGATCGCCTATGAAATGGAACATCTGGATAACTGCCAGCGATCACCGTTTAAGATTCCATGACGAAAAGGGGTTGATGTTGATAGCATAAATAGAGTAATAGCAATCAAAACCCCATGACACCTATCCGCATTGGCAATGGCTACGATATTCACCGCTTTGTTGGCGATCGCCCGTTAATTTTTGGGAGGGTCAGGATTGACCATAGTTTGGGGTTAATGCCAAGCTGAAAAATACCGACTCACGGGGGGATTAAATAATATCTCTGCCGACAATTTTCTCCCCTTGAGTATCGGTTAAATTTTTTTCCCAAAAAGCTTGACAAAACCCCAGTACTTGACAGATAATTTCTTAGAGAATGGGAATCAGTGCCTGCCTGCGAACTCCTTCTTTTCAGGTCAAATAAAGCCCCAAAAAAATTAACCCCAAAAAGTAGGGGGAGTTAATTTCAGTAAACTGATAACTGATAACATTTTTAGCCCACCACCGATAAACTATCAACAATTAGCGAGGGAGTATAACAGGAACCATTCCATTGATTATCGGACCCCAGAGCGATTAAATTCTGCAAAGCTGTATAAACATTTCCCGTCACCATTGTATCTTTAACTCGTCCAGTGATTTTGCCCTTTTCTATGCGATAACCCAGATCGATATTGACAGAAAAATCGCCAGAAATATCGGCCCCATGACCTAAAATTTGGTCGATAACTAGGCCTTCATCTATTTGCGAGATTAAATCCTCTAAAGTTCCCTCTCCCGGTGCAACGATTAAATTAACCAAATCTGGCATGGGATAAACCCCCAAACCAGGACGAAAACCGTTTCCCGTCGGAGGAGTTTTTAATAATCTGGCCGTGGTAAGATCGCTATAGAATTCCTTAACTCTACCTCCCTCAATTAAAGATAAAAATTTGGTAGGAGTTCCCTCATCATCAAAGGGACAACTATAGGGTTCTCGCTGGGGTTGTTGGGATAAAGTCAACTTTTCTGACATCACCAATTGACCGATTTTATCACTCCAGGGCGAAGACTTTTCTAAGATATGTTTCCCATTTAAAGCCATCGCCACCGTACCCCATAACAGGGTAACTGCATTAGCGGTCAATAAAATTGGTAATTTCCCCGTGGGACTATCCACATTATTTGCTGCCCATTGTAGTCGCTGCAATAACTGTTTAATTACCGTTTCGGGATGAGGTGTACTGCGAGTATATTCCCCATCATAAACCGCTAGAAAATCCTCCCCCCGCACCCATTCAATCCCCACATAATAACTCAAAGCTGTATCGGTATATTGACAATATAAACCCTGAGAATTAACTAAACGGGTGATTTCCCGTTCACATTCCCATTCACCACTACAAATAACCTCAGGGTAAACTTGGCGAATTTGGCCAATCATTTGATTACCCATCTCGATTAAAGATTCTACCGCCACATCTTGCCCAATCGGGTCATAGATTGCCTGTCGTGGTGCCGAAAATTCGATTTCTTCCGGGGCATTGAGATAGGATAAATTTAACGCCGTTTCTACTAAAATTTCAGGTTCCACATCACCATAACCCACCGCTAACCCTGGACAACCCTCGCGCCATAATCTTAAGGCAGTTCCCACGGATTCGGAACTTTCTAGCTGTTTGAGACGATTAGCCTCAAAAAAAACGGGATGGGAAAGGGAGGAAGATTGATAAACTTCGGCTGCCACCGCTCCCGATTTGAGAGCTAGTTCGATGAGTTGTTGCGGATCGATCGTCATGGTGATAGTTTTTGAGATAATAGCTATCTGATTATCTCAAGCCCCGGCACTTCGGCGCAAACGCTGCTAATAAGACTGCGGCGAGTTAAAAAATTTTTGCTTATTGATCAATATTTTTGAGCAAAGATGATCAAGTGGGCAATGAAGTTATCATCGAAAATTTTGGGTCTGAAACCCCGTCGTTCTAGGTTGGCTTTACCGTTAAATATTAGCACATTTACGAAATATATGCTAAAATGTGAAATATGGAGAAAGCCTATTCGTTTCGATTTTACCCCACACCCGAACAAGAGTCGCTATTGCGGCGCACTTTGGGCTGTGTAAGATTAGTTTACAATAAAGCTCTCCATCTCAGAACACAAGCT
>VYLB01000239.1_pt1 | contig 11325 bp, 8 predicted proteins | sample 5114431 | NCBI WGS metagenome assembly VYLB01 (sample SAMN12291786, study PRJNA351875) | freshwater metagenome | isolation source: freshwater lake | place: USA: Michigan, Gull Lake | collected 2013-08-08
TACGTATAAAGGAAATTTGACCAATGAATCGGTGGCTAGAAAGTTTGATATGAAGCACAAGGACATCGAGCTATTACTAGCCGTGAGAAGATAGCTTTATAAGCAATAGGAGTGGGTTGTGTCTGCGAATCGCTCTGACGAGCTCAAAAATTTTCATGGATAAACTTTTTGGTTTTGGATGCTCTAAGAAGAAAGAAAAGAAGTAAGCCAATAGGACCAAAAAATAGAGTCATTATCAGACAAAGAACAAGCAGGTAGTGAGGCATGCCGTTCTTTTGCCCGTTCGACAATTCCCAACTTCCAATAAAAAGATCGAAGGCCAAGTAGTGGATCCAGCCGGCTGTTACACCCCACGGACTTGTAAACAATTTCATTACACCCTGCAACGAATTGAAATCACCCTCTTGCTTACCAAAAAATAGTACGATTGATGTAAAGTACACCAGTCCCAGTAAAAGCGAGAAGATGCCAGAGATGACTATCGTTTTAGTCCATTTCCATTTGGGCGCAAAAATCAACAGTAGCCAGCCGAGTGGTGCTACAGTGTTACAAATTTGAAAGAGTTTGTCAGGAGTCATCGTAAAAGGGTTTTAGTCAACAATAGTTTTCCTTCTAAATATTGCTAGTTACTATAATATTGAGCAATTTCGTCAAAGTCAAATTTAGATTGAAAACGAGACTCATCATATTTTTTCTTATTCTATCTTATCGTATGGATGCACAAGATGTACCAATGCCCATCAAGTATTTAGCGCTTGGTGATTCCTATACCATTGGAGAAAGTGTGACTGAGTCCGAGAGATGGCCCAATCAATTGGTAGATTCTCTTGCGAAGAAAGGCATTCAGCTTGGTAAGCCTACGATCATTGCTACAACCGGCTGGCGCACCGATGACTTACGAAATGCGATGACAAAGGCATATCTTAAAAATGAATATGAATTGGTTTCACTACTCATCGGTGTTAACAATCAATATCAGGGAAAGTCTACTGCGATGTATGAAAGTGAGTTTGAAGAACTATTAAAATGGGCCGTTCGATTAGCGGGAGGAAAGAAGCAACGTGTCTTCGTGGTTTCTATTCCTGATTATGGCTTTACTCCTTTTGGTAAGCCTAAGCAAGAGGTTATTTCAAAAGCCATCGATGAATTCAATGAAATCAATGCGCAAATAACTTACAAGCATGGAATTCGATATTTTAATATCACTGATATTTCGCGAGACGGCTTAAGCGATCCAACCTTAGTTGCTGCTGATGGATTACATCCTTCGGGAAAAATGTACGCGTACTGGGTAGAGCTAATTTCTAAAGGCCTGGATATTCGCTAACAAGCTTCCTGATTGGTCACGGGATCAACTTCGAGAAAATGACGGTCAGGTTTCTGGCAATAATTCGGTGCCCCTCTACATTTGGGTGAATGCCGTCCGCCTGATTCAATTTTTCATTTCCACCAACACCATCCAATAAAAAAGGAATCAATGTTGCCTTATTCTTTTTGGCTAGATCAGGATAAATTTTGCTAAATTCTTTGCTGTACTGCTGCCCCATGTTGGGCGGAACCATCATTCCTGCAATAACAAGTTTAGCCTTTGGGTTTTTGCTTTTGACTTTGTCCAAAATTCCTTGCAAATTCTTACGTGTTTGATCGAGAGGTAATCCGCGCAACCCATCGTTGGCGCCTAGTTCTAATATGAAAATGTCAATGGGTTGTCGGAGCACCCAATCGATTCGAGCTAGCCCACCAGCTGATGTTTCGCCACTAAGGCCTGCATTCGTCACACTAACCATGCGCTTTTTTTTATTCAGTTCTTTTTCGATGAGTGCGGGAAACGCTTCCTCAGGCGAAAGTCCGTAGCCGGCCGTAAGGCTATCGCCAAAAAAGAGCAATGACGTTGGTTTATCAGTTTGGAACGCATACAGTGCTACAATAAATAGAATGCTTTTAACGACCATGTCTTAAGTAATTTGTTATTCATTTGTTAAATTCGGTTGATCCAGTTGTGCGAACGACACCTACACAGAGTGTGGTAGATAGCTGCAAAATATATTGTTACGAGACAAAACATTTTAGCGTAATAAACGATTACTTTGAGCTAGAGTTCAATTTTATGTCAAGATAGTATGAGCGATGTTGTATTACAATGTGAAAACCTGACAAAGACCTACCAGTCTGGAGAAAGACCACTGACTGTTTTAGATGACGTTTCTTTTAGTGCCGTACATGGCACCAGTCTTGCCATTATTGGACCATCAGGAAGTGGTAAAACCACACTTCTGGGGTTATGCGCAGGCTTAGATATACCTACCAGCGGAGTTTTATCTTTGATGGGATTCAAACTCAATGCCATGAATGAGGATGACCGTGCGTATGTACGGAATCAATTTGTTGGGTTTGTATTTCAGAATTTTCAGTTATTGCCAACTCTCACAGCACTGGAGAACGTGATGGTTCCGTTGGAGCTTCGTGGAGAAAAAAATATTTCTGCCAAAGCGAAAGAGTTACTTGCACGGGTAGGGCTTGCAGATCGCTTTCATCATTTCCCCACTCAACTTTCTGGTGGAGAACAGCAGCGGGTAGCACTGGCCAGGGCTTTTATTACCTCTCCCAGGATTTTGTTTGCCGATGAACCAACCGGAAATCTGGATGAAGAAAATGCACATCAGATAACCGATCTTATTTTTACGATGAATAGACAAGAGGGTACTACACTTATTCTTGTCACTCATAATTTGGAATTAGCTGAAAAGACAGAGCGGATACTGCAGATGAAGGGCGGTAAATTAGTAAATGAGCGAGTGACTGGATTAATCTTGAGCTGAGTGCAGCCTTCTTCTGACAATGGTCGAGTACATTATCAAAATTAAAAAAGTAACAAAGAATATTTTTCAGGATCCCTGGGTCTGGAAAATGGCATGGCGTGATTGTCGTCAGAATCTGTCGCGATTATTTCTTTTTACAGCGGCATTGATAACAGGCATTTCTGCAGTAGTAGCCATCAGCTCTCTTAATTATTCGCTGCAAGAAGAACTTGACCGGAATGCGAAAGAGTTGCTCGGGGCAGATTTGGTCTTGAATTCTAATAAGAAATTTGACGCTGGTATTTTTAGTGTATTAGACACAACGAAACAGAAAGTGGCTAGGGACGCGGACATGGCTTCTATGGTCATGTTTATGAACACACAACAGTCGAGGCTGGTGAAGTTGACTGCGATGAAAGGTGATTTTCCATTTTATGGTGAAATGGCGACTTTCCCAACAAACGCGTACGAATTGATGAAGACGGGGCGGTATGCAATGATGGATGAGTCGCTCGCTTCTCAATATCAGGTTAGCTCAGAGGATTCCATAAAAGTTGGGAACAAAATTTTTAAAATGGCAGGTGTTGTCACAAAAATACCTGGTGGAGGTGGATTGACCTCAACGCTAGCCCCGGCTGTTTATATCTCACTTGATGCGTTGGATTCAACGGGCTTGGTTCAATTTGGAAGCCGTGTCGGGTATAGTTTGTATATAAAGACCAGGTCGGATATTGAAACCAATAAGTTGATCGAGAGGATAAAACCTCTCTCTAAAAAAATAGGATTTGGCTATGAGACTGTTCAAGCCAGAAGGGATGGCCTAGGTCAAGGACTCAAGTCAGTGTATCGTTTCTTTTCGCTGCTTGCATTTGTGGCGCTTGTACTAGGGTGTATTGGCGTAGCCAGTTCCGTACATATTTACGCTAGGGAAAAAAGAGATGATGTGGCCATACTTCGGTGCATTGGCTCGTCAGGCTGGCAGGCATTTAATATTTATTTTATACAGATTTTTGTTCTCGGAATTGTTGGAAGTGTTGTTGGCTCTGGATTGGGAGTAGTTATCCATCAATCCATCCCATTTGTTTTTCAAGAGTATATTCCGTTGAAACTTCAATTCGCCATTTCGTGGCGCGCAATAGGGGAAGGAATTATCTTGGGCGCGATAGTTTCGGTTCTGTTTACATTATTGCCCTTGGTATCCGTTCGATTTGTTCCACCACTAACAGTGTTGCGTGCAGATTTTGATCCAGGCAAGTTCTTTTCAAAAACGAAATGGTTGGCCATTGGGTTGATTGTTTTGTTTCCAATTTTGGCAGCCGCCTACCAGACAAAAAGCATCCTAACAGGGGCATTGTTTTCAGTGGGGCTAGCGGTTGCATTGGGGCTTCTCGCATTAGTAGCCATCGGATTGTTGTTTTTGGTGAGAAGGTATTTTCCTGTCAACGCTTCGTTTATTTTCAGACACGCGCTTTCGAATTTATTTCGTCCTAACAATCAAACCAGAGTATTGATGGTAACTATTGGGCTAGGCGCATTTATTATTTCAACATTGAATGTGATTGAGAAGAGCTTGTTGAATCAGGTTGAGTTTTCCGGTGGTAAGAACCAATCAAATACCATTTTGTTTGACATTCAGCCAAGCCAAAAAGAAGGTGTCGTAAAGTTGATTAAAGATCAGCCGTTGCCTGTGAATCAGGTGGTACCGATTATTACCTGCCGAATCAAAGAACTGAAAGGCAAAAGTATTGAAGACATTCAAAAAGATACAACTAGTATTCCCGAATGGGCACTGACTCGGGAGTATCGTGTTACTTATCGCGATAGTTTGACATCTTCTGAGGAATTGATAAAAGGCAATTTACAAAAATACTATCCGGCTATACGGGATTCTGTTTTTGTAACTATTTCGGAAGGCATGCACGAGACACTTCAATTGAAGGTGGGTGACTCCCTGGTTTTCGATCTGCAAGGTGTTCCCATGAAGGCATGGATTGGTGGCATTCGAAAAGTGAATTGGCCAAAGGATCCACCCAATTTTATTTTTGTTTTCCCAACTGGTGTTCTTGAAAACGCGCCACAGATTTATGTAGCAAGCACCCGTGTAGATGACCCACAAGTGGCAACCCGCTTTCAACGTGCCTTGGTGATTGATTACCCCAATGTATCACTGATAGACTTACGCCTGATTTTAAGTACTGTAGATGAATTGTTCAAGAAGATAGGATTGGTCGTTCGTTTTCTTGCGTTGTTCAGTATTGTTACCGGTCTGGTAGTCTTAGCGGGAGCTGTGATGAATAGTAAATTTGTTCGAATGAAAGAAAACGTTTTACTGCGCACGATCGGGGCCCGCACTAGTCAGTTGACCAAAATAACCCTCATTGAGTACGGGTATCTCGGAGTTTTTTCTGCCTTTACGGGAATGTTATTGTCATTAGGTGGAGGCTGGTTTTTAACCAAGTTCTTCTTTGATGTACAATTTTCGTTTGATCCCTATGAATTAGCTGCGATTGGTGCCGGAGTGATTTTTCTTACCGTCTTTATAGGATGGTTCAATTCGCGAGAAGTTATCTCGACCCCGCCACTACAGGTATTGCGTAAGGAGGGTTGAAAGCTATAGCAAAAAGAAATAAGAGGAAGCAACTTTCAAAGTCAACGACCGTATCAGTATTTTTAGAGACCTCGTTTCTTTGTTTTAAGGATATTCAATGAAGTGCTTACTTACATCCATTGTATTCTTGCAGGTGTTGATCGCTTCTGCGCAAGTAGGCGATATAAAAAGTGCTTCATCAAGCAACGCGGGTAAAGGCGGTGATCGTGGTGGATCAGGAGGTAGTGCCTTTTTCTTTTATTTCATGGCCGATGCAATAAATGGGTTGGCGGATTGGCAACAATATAAACTCAAGAAGAGAGAAGTTAATCCTTACCTCGTTTCATTGGATGTAATCACTCACGTGGCCACCCAACCCTCGAGATACTATTTGGTTAATCCACGTGTTCGTGGCAATTGGGGGCTTTTCTCTAGTGATTTTCGAGTCAACTACCTGCTCGAGGAAACGGTTAATGGAACCACCGATTTGAGTTCTATCGACTGGCAGGTAGTGCAATTTAATATTGTCACAACACGAAACGTGGTCGGGCGCCTGGGAGCTGGCTTTATGAAAGAAAATTTTGGAGGTAGGCAGACATTTTTTGAATCGAGTGTTGGTGCGTTGATCCAATCGAGCTCTAAGAAGACGGGTATTTCATTTGAGTATCGTTGGGCTCAAGATTTTGAAACGGACGTCACAGCACGGAGAGAATTCAGTGCCCAATTTGAAAAAAGATTAGCCTCTCGTGGTTATTGGAATACGTACCTGACAATTGGAGGCGTTTATCAAAGATACTACGAATCAATATCCGTTTGGGGCATTCAGGCGGGGCTGGCATTTAGGATATTTGCGCCAGCTGTTCCTAATCCACCGACCAATCAACAATAGTGATAAAAAAGGGGGGACAAAAATTGATTTCTGTTGCTCCCCTTTATAGCTGTTGAGTCGAATTCCCCAAGCTCGTGACAATTTATTTTTTAACGACTTTGATAACTTTTGATTCTCCTCTTGTTTTCACTTTTATGTAGTAGAGACCATTACTTTGAGCAGTGAGATCAATTTCTTTTTCATGTTTACCCTCAAGAAATTTTTCAGTTAGAGGAAATCCGACAACGCTTCCCTTTGCATCAATTGTTTCAATCGACACCGTTGACTCTTCCAAGAGCATAAACTGCAATTTTGCTTTGCCGGTTGTAGGGTTGGGGAAAAGTGTAAGATCTCTTACGGTCTCGATCAGTTCAATACCTGTTGGTGCTTGCTGGATAAAAAGATTATCGATCGACCAGCCCCAGCCGGTGATTTGATCCGCATCAGCTTTTAGACGGAAGCGGAATAGCAAAGTATCAGAGGCCTTGAATTTCGATTTAAGATCAATGTTTTGATCTACAGATAAAGAAGGGTTTCCGGTTTGATTTGAACTGTAAGCAGCCAACCATTGTGCATTTGCAGAAGCATTATAGCCGTCTTTTAAAGGGATCCAAGTCAATCCGTCTTTTGTTGCTTCTACTACAACAAAATCTTTAAATCCAGGCTGCCCGAAAGAAACGCCCGCTGCGGAAGGTTGGACAAGAGCTACATCTTGATAGAAAAAATTGGAGTTAGTGCCATCTACAATAATGGGTTGAAGTAAAATAGCAATCGCCTCTTGGTTGGGGAAATAATCGTGTGCTGTTTGTAGACTTTGATTGGATGTTCCAAAGTTTGACAGGAGAAAATTCTCCACTGAAAAATCAGAGAGTGTTTTGAATACACTAAAGTACTGTTTTTGAAATGGGCTGATCAACTTCAATTGTTTTCCTGGGAATGTAAGTGACGTAGCTGGTGCTTTGTCTTTGAACCCAACGATTCTCACATTCGCATTTCCTGGGTTTGTCCCGATAATTTTTACTAAATAAGTTCCTGCTTCCTGTTGGCTAATTTTTCCAATGTTTTGACTGTTGACAAAAACGTGCGAGGAGTCAGTCGCAGCAATCAATTTGTATCTCACAACCAATTCGGATTTTGGTGAAGTGCCTACGATTTCTATGATTGGTCTCTCCAATGAACTTTTTTGAACTGCATCCAATTTAGCTGTCCAAATACCTCGGCCATGTGTGGCAATAATCAATTGGTCATCTTGCGCTTTGATATCCCATACTGATACTTTTGGGAAATCATTTAGTAGAGCCCACGTTTGTCCATTGTCAAGAGATTCGACAATACCAATCTCTGTGCCTGCCCAGATAATATCAGGGTTATCAGTCCGCACATACAAACAATATACGGCAACGTCCGGGAATCCGTTTGTGCTGGGCGCGCCACCACTAAACCCTGAGATGTCTGTCCATGTTTGACCAAGATCCGTTGTGCGCAATACTTTTGGTCTGCCTGCGAAAGAAAACAACGCGTAGGCCGTATTCTGTTCAGTAGGATGAGAAGCTAATTTAGTAATTGCGCCTAATGGTGTTGTGGTATAATTATTTGTCGGGACAAACGACACGCCACCGTTTGTCGACACTTGGATGTTCCGCAACGTGCCCGTGTTTGCCATTCCATTACCTGCCCAAACAATATTTGCGTTGGCGCGCGAGACTTCTATGTCCATGAGTGAAGATGAGCCACCCCATTTATCGGTAATCGAGGTTAGCACCCATGATTGCCCAAAATCAAGTGAACGAAAAACACCAGCAGAGGAAAGAGTAAAAAGTACGTCTGGATTATCGCGCGAGTTAGCTAATTTTGAAATGAACGGATGTGTTCCAGATAGGCCACTGGTTGCAGCTGTCCACGAAGCACCACCATCCAATGACCGTCTAAAAATGTTTCCCTGTGCACCACCAATTAGTTTTTTATCGTCAAAATTATTCCATATAACTTCAAATCCGTCACCGCCTATATTGAATGAATAACTTGTCGTTTTGTTAGCCACAATTCCGCTAGGCGACTTCCAAGTGCCGTTGTCTTGCATACCACCGAAGTATTCCTCGACACCGGGGCGCTTGTCTGCACCATAGAACTGACTAGTGTTGTAAGAGTTTCCAGCAAAACTCCACTCGCCATCATTTAGCCCCGGATTAGACGAGGTATTTGAAACAAAAATACCGCCATCATTTGCGTTTAAAATCTTATAGGTTGTTGCTGTCATGGGAATCATAACAATATTATGGTGATCCACGTGTACTATGCTGTTCTTATTTGGATTTCCGTATTGCGCCCTACCATCTGTAATAAAGGTTGTTGTCGAATTAAATTGTTGTTGAGGATTAAATTTGAATCGGAGTGTTCCATTTGTACTTGGCGGCCATGAAGCTCCGCTAGCCAAGAATGGCCAAATATTAAACATCATATTAAACAGATGTCCGCCATTGGTGGAGATATTTGTGCTGGGAGCCGCTGAATTGTAGGCTAAGTTGGTAATAAAGATATATTCTCTTGATTGTAAATTTGAATTGGAGTTGTCAGAATTGAATGGGATTAGACTAAACACTCCATCTCTTCCCTGATCGCGAAAAGAAACCATCAATTGTCGGTTGTTCGTGACGTCCCAAATCTCAAAAGGTACGTTTACGTAATCTTGATAGCTATAGTTTGCAGCCAAAACTCCTGAGGTGGCACCTTCAGGAACCAAAAAGCGATGTGCTTTTTGTGAACGAGTCGGCCCAAACCTAATCTCAACTGTAGTTCCATTTGCGGAAGCGCCCACGTCAAAATTCCCGTTAGTGAAACCACTACCACCAGGGCTGAATAAAGTCATAAAACTTGAATACCCAGCATCTTCAAGGGAGTAAACGCCACCTGTTGACGCAGCTGATTCTAATTTTGCACGAAAAAGGTTGATTCCTCCAAAGTAGATAACATCTTTATCAAAAGGGTCGCAGGCAATCGTATTATCATACCAGCCTTGCCCATCATTTGGTTGTGTACCACCCAAAAAATCGAGGGGGACGTTATTCAGCGCAAGATTTACAATTGACCATGTGAGGCCCGCATCATCACTCATCAACATTTTTGGTGAGTCTCCATTCTCACACGAAGCAAAAATTCTGTTTGTTTTTGCTGGTGAGATGTCGATCTCACAGCGTAATACTTGGCCCATGCCAACATTTGAAAGTACCCAGCTATTCCCAGCATCAATTGATTTGAGGACGCCTACCCCCCTTTGTGTGGCGTATTGAATGCTAAAATTTCCTGGAGTAGCTTTCAAATCCTGAATAATTGTTAGGTTTAATACTTTAGTCCAGTTGCTTCCGCCATTGATGGTTTTGTAGATGCCTGAGTTGGTTGCTACGACAGCAATGTTTTCGTTACCTGGATCAACGATGGCACGGTTAACATCATCAAAGTTGCTAGTATTAGCAAGATAATTCCATGTTTGGCCACGGTCTGTTGATTTGTACATTCCGTTACCTTGAACTCCGTCAATGTTGCCAAAGCCTTCTCCAGTGCCGACATAAATGGTATTGGGGTTTGATACAGACATCGCAAGAACCGTTGTGGCAAGATTTGAAAGGTCGGGCGTTATGAGTGTCCAGCTATTGCCAGCATTAATAGTTTTCCATACTCCTCCACTTGCAGATCCTGCAAGCCATGTATTTCTGGTGGGGTCTGCCGGGTCAACCAATAGGCCACGAGTCCTCCCAGGTACATTAGATGGGCCGCGTTCTTTCCATTCGAGAACACCATTTGCTTGTGTTCTGCCGTTTTTTCGCGCTGCTTGAGCAGTATGCTGCGCGGTTCGCAACTCGGAAATCAAGAACCCATTTTTATACTGCGGTGAACTAGCATCTTCTGGAGTTCTTATCTCTTTATGAAATTTGATAAACTCTTCAGGGCCATCGGCTGCCGGCTCGCTACTGGTATTCTTTTTTGTTGTTTTTGGATATGGTTCCTTAGTTTGGATTGCGATCAAAATAGAAAAGCAGAACACGAAGACAAACGAGAGTAGTTTCGATAGTTTCATTAATTATTCTTAGTAGATGATAAATTGATTTTTCTGGTATAAGAAGACAAGTCCTCTCCTGCTTTGATCATTCCGGGCGCGTTCAACATCTCAAGTGTGGATGCGTCAATCCACTTGATATAACCAGGAATAAAAGACTCCTCAGCAACAATTTTTTCAGTTTTGACTTCTATAACAACTGCGCTAAGCATTCTTGTCGGATGTTGGGTGTCCTCTTTTTGAACGTACAAAATAAATTGTCCTGAAGAATTTGGGAAGGAGTCAAGTTTGACTCCTAACTTTCGCGTGGCGATTTCAAGTGGATTGTTCGTTTCCTGAACTTGCTGTTTTGCCTTGCAGCCATTGAACACAATAAAAACTAAAAACAACAACAGAGATCTCATTCATTTAAAAATTATGTTTTTTGTTTCTTCTTCTTCGCTGCAGGAAACAAGATGTTGTTCAAGATCAATCGATAGCCAGGTGAATTGGGATGCAAGTGCAGATCCGTTGGTTCTTCCCCAACAGTATGCTGGTAGTCTTCCGGATCATGACCGCCATAAAAAGTATAAAAACCTTTGCCCATCACACCATGCAAGTATTTGGCTTCTTTGATTTCTTTGTTTTCGCCCATGATAGTAACATCTGGCTTGATGAGTTGTTTTTTGAACCCCGTGGTTTGGCCATAAAATCCCTTTATAACCCGCGAATGATTTTGGGTAAGCATGCTGGGAATCGGATCCCACTTGGCCGAAAACTGAAATAAATTGAAATAGTCATTGTCTTGGCGAAGTCCACGCTCGGGCGCATTGTTATCAATATCCGAAAATTCATATTGATACGGATCTCTGCTGAGGTGAAAATCGGTAAAAGCAAAAGTGTTGTCGAAGTTTAATTTTTCCTGCGCCTGCGGGTCGGCAGCATCACCGTCATACATTCGTTCACAGATATCTACACCCTCAGCTGCCAGCGCAATGTCGTACGAATCTGTGGCAGAGCACATGGCAAACAAAAATCCACC
>VYLB01000241.1_pt1 | contig 11231 bp, 9 predicted proteins | sample 5114431 | NCBI WGS metagenome assembly VYLB01 (sample SAMN12291786, study PRJNA351875) | freshwater metagenome | isolation source: freshwater lake | place: USA: Michigan, Gull Lake | collected 2013-08-08
TGCCTCCCCATATTTTTGATGCCAACCCTCACCAATAATTCTACTATCCGCAACGATCACGCAGCCTACTCGGGGATTTGGGCTTACCGTGCCAATACCCAATTGAGCCAGCTCCATGGCGCGCAACATGAATCGTTCGTCTGTTGTCACAGAATATAATTTACTTTGCAAAGGTAAGGATACAGCGAAGTTGTCAGTAATAGGCTCCCTGACAATTTTGTTCCCACAAGACCAAATGAGATATGAATGCCGAACCTTCGCATTTTTAAGAAGAGTCGTCCACCGAATTGCTGCGCACATTTGGCGCTTGCCAATTACCGCGCATTCTTCAGCGACACCAAAGCAATGGCAAGAGCCAAATACTCACCCACATTTACGAATAAAGAGTCTCGAAAAATTTAAACTTGTAATTAGACGCTATTTCCAAGGAAGACCTCTTTAAGGAAGCAGCAACTTTAGTATTACTCTCTTTTTGCAACTCTGCACTAAGATTATAGTAATGCATCAAACTAAAATATTTATTGTTAACATCAAAGTGCGAAACTTCAATACGGTTGAAAATAGTTCGGCTATCTTCTTTTCTTCCAGACTTTAAAAGTGAATCTGCATAGGTAATCCATAAAGCACTTAGAATACCTTGGGTATGGTAGTTCAAATCAGTTTTGTACGAATCAAGTGCCCGCTTAATTATTAAAAGTGACTCATCATAGTAACCCGCCCAACAGAAGGCCTCTGATACTAATACATGATAGGAAGGTAAATTCTTACCCAATGAACCATCTCTTGGCAATTGTTTCTCGAGGTCAAAAATCTCTCTAATCAATCCGCTCTTAACTTCCCCAAAATAATAGGCTTGAAACAAAATATTACAGGCCATTCTCCTACCGGTAGGAAAAGGATGTAAATCATTTGATAACTCAATATTATTGATGCGCTTAATTAAATCAGAACAGCTGACTCTGTCTTTCAGTAAGAAAGAATGTAAAAAGAGGATACATAGACTAAAAAGTTGTGCTTCATTATCCTTTCTAATTTTTGAATATGACCTAATAGCCTTGTGATGTCTGATAGTAAGAAAATCATAATCAACAAAACATTCGAAGTAAAGTGCTTGTGCCACAGGACTATTCACATAATGATTTACAAGCACATCAAACATTTTTGGACTTGATTGTAACTCCAAACCAAAACTCATTAAAGGTTTCTTAAAATCTCCTTGTGTGTAATCGAACTTTCCTTTAAAGACATCCAAATCAAAAAAGCTTTTTAGAAAGGGTATATTGCCATCTCTGAACGCATACTTGATCAGCCACGAAAGTATCGTATAAAACTGAGGAGTTTCCCCAAAAGCTTGATAAAGATCATTTACAGCATCCGTGGTCAGGTCAGTCTCTGCAGCCTTATCTGTTTCATTCAAAGAATGCTTAAAATCATAGAAATCTGCATAGCCACAAAAAGTCGAAAGTATATTTAGGGTTTCCAGTGATGGCTTACCAGAGGAGGGCATCACATCAAAAAATCTGCGGAGAGTATTAACGCTTACAACTCTACGCGTTCTGCTTTCAATTAGCTCAGTCAGCTTATCGCAATCAGTCTTCGTTGAAATAGGTTGCCCATATTCCTTTGACGCTAAGTCAGTTAACGCAGCTATGTGCCTTTCCTGAAAATCTGAGAATGATGATGGCATATTCAAAAATAGTAAATATTTTCATTTTGGGCTCGGTTTGGGCAACTCAGTCGTTCAAAAAAAGAAGTCATTTGGAAATCAAAACATCAGGTTATGAAAGGAAGAAAATTATCATTCGAGCGATTCGCTGAGTTATCAATCCTGGCTCTTTCAGTAATTTCTTTACTGATGGGGCTAATTTTAAGCCTCGTTTATATTGTCAGTATTATTTCTTGTAATGACAACACACTGTGTAACCATGTATTTGGCGAAACAGACCTGAAACTGATTGCTATATTAATAATTGGCGGACTTCTTGGAAGTGTGTTGGATTTTGTACTCAAGAAAATAGTCAAAGAACATATCAAAAAGTATATTGACGAAGGTACACTTGATGACCTATTGAGTACAATAATTGAAGAAAATGAATCCTTAGAGAAGGAAGAAGACGAAGAAGCAAAGAAGGAAGAAGAAAACCCACGTAGTGAACTTGATACAGTTATTGTGCCCGTTGCGAAATCATACGCCTCTGTCTTAAAAAATCGCGAATACAGATGCCCCGCGGAAAGAGCCTTAAAGGCAGGTATCAAATACATCGCCTTTTATAAAAACAAGGAAGTAATAGGTGTTGGTGAAATTCAAGAAGGGTATCCCAAAAAAGAAGGGGGTGATCAGGTTTTTAAATTTAAGTATACATCTCTCTCAATACCTCACAATAAAAAGGGTGCTTTCGTACAGAATAGATTGTACTGTACTTATGAAAATTTGTTGAAAGCAAGTAATACGGATGAAATTTGATACTAACATTTATGAAAGGATATTTTAAATGTGCTTGGGCAATTGCATTGTCATTTATAGGTAACCTTGTAATTGCCCAATCATGGCAAGTGGTAGGTAGCGCTGAATTTTCCAATGGTCAAGCTACGTTCACATCAGTTGCCATTGACGGTAACAACACAGCTTATGTAGCCTATGCTGATGGAGGGTATCAGGATAAGGCTACTGTAATGAAGTATAACGGCACCAATTGGGTTAATGTTGGTTCTCCCGGATTTTCAGTAGGTACTGCATATTATATTTCACTGTCTATTTTAAACAATATTCCATACGTTGTTTACCAAGATGGTGGAAATTCTAACAAAACAAGTGTGATGAAGTATGACGGCATCAACTGGGTAGCTGTTGGAACACAAGGGTTTTCTGTTGGTGTCGCAAAATATACATCAATAAGCACATCATCAGGCTCAATTTATGTTTGCTTTACTGATGGCGGATATGGCGATAAGGCAAGAGTGATGTATTATGATGGAAGCAATTGGATTTCTTTGGGTTCAACGACCCTTACATCAGGGGCAGTAACACAAACTAAAATATCTAAAGCATTTAACGGCCCATTTTATTTGACATACCTCGATGCCAATAGTTCCCTACAGGTAATGAGACGCGCCTTTGTTAGTGGCGTTGGGGCTACATGGGCTTGGGCTTACCAAGGAGGAGGTCAAATTAGTAATTACGTATCGGTTGCAACAAGTCCAGTAAATTCAGGGTATGGTAAGTTTTATGTTAGCTTTTCTGATGGTAGCTATTCTCAAAAATTATCAGTTTGGTATGAACAAATAAGTGGTGTTAACCCAACTACTGGTGACGATACCTATACCTCCGGATTCATAGGCGGCAGAGGCTTTTCAGACGGACAAGTATTATTCAAAGGTATTGCAGAAGATCAAAGTGGAATACTGCACACTGTTTTTTGGGATGTTGCAAACTCTTCAAAAGCTACAGTTAAAAGATTTAATGGTGCTAATTGGAATAACGTAGGCTCTACAGGTTTCTCTTTGGCACAACCTGGTTATGTGGGTATTGCAATAAATTCAGCAGGCACTCCATATGTTGTCTATCAACAATATAACGTAAACAGCCAACCATTCAGGGCGACCGTTCAGGCCTTCTTGCCAAAGCAAAATCAAACCATCACTTTCAATCCGCTTGCTACTAAAACTTATGGAGAGGCTGCATTTACACTTTCGGCAACTGCTTCATCTGCACTCCCAGTATCTTATTCATCTTCAAATACGTCAGTTGCAACAGTTTCTGGTTCATCCGTAACAATTGTTGGGGCTGGCACAACAAACATAACCGCTTCACAAGCTGGTGACGCAACTTTTAATGCCGCCCCGAATGTAGTGCAGTCCTTAACGATCAACAAAGCAAGTCAAACGATTACGTTTGCACCTTTGCCAAATAAAGCGGTTGGCGATGCACCGTTCAATTTAACTGGAAGTGCTTCTTCGGGGTTGACTGTAAATTACACAAGTTCTAATACTGCAGTGGCTACCGTAAGCGGAAGTACAATAACCATTATAGGCGTTGGCTCAACAACGATTACCGCAGCGCAAGCAGGAAATTCAAATTATAACCCAGCAACTTCCGTTCAACAAACATTAACTGTGACAACGGCCAAATTAAATCAAACTATAACATTCAATACGCTTGCTGCAAAAACGTTTGGCGATTTGCCTTTCAATTTAACAGCAACGGCCAGCTCTGGATTAGCGGTTTCTTACACAAGCTCAGACCCAACCACTGCCACTATTTCCGGAAGTACTGTTACCATTTTAAAGGCAGGGACAGTAAACATAACCGCTTCTCAACCAGGTGATGCAACATATAATGGTGCCTCTGACGTGATTCGATCCGTGACAATCAACAAAGCAAATCAAACAATCACATTCAATGCCTTGGCAAGTAAGAATGTCGGTGATGCACCTTTCAACTTGTTAGCCACCGCTTCTTCAGGCTTACCTGTGACCTATACAAGTTCAAATCCGGAAGTTGCTACTGTAGCAGGAAGCACGGTAGCCATTGTTGGAGGGGGCATCACATCTATAACAGCATGGCAAAATGGAGATTTGAATTACAACGCAGCTTTCATTGTCATTCAAAATTTGACAGTAAATAAACTAAACCAAACTATATCTTTTGCAGCGTTGTCAAACAAAACCGTTGGCGATGCTCCATTCAATTTAACAGCTACTGCTTCTTCGGGTTTGTCTGTGAGTTACACAAGTTCCAATCCTGAAGTGGCAACCGTAAGTGGCAACACTGTAACGATAGTGGGTGTCGGGATCACTACGTTTTTCGCATCGCAAGCAGGAAATAATATGTATAATGCAGCAATTTCAGCTTTTCAGAGTTTAACGGTAAATCCCGCCAAGCAAAATCAAACTATTACATTCAATGCCCTTACTGCCAAAACATTTGGTGATGCTTCATTCAATTTAACAGGTTCGGCAAGTTCGGGCTTGTCAGTTTCATACACCAGTTCCGATCCGACTATTGCCTCAGTAGCAGGATTCACGGTTACAATTTTGAAAGCAGGCACAATAAATATTACCGCCTCTCAATTTGGTAATTCTATATTTAATGCTGCCTCTGAGGTTGTGCAGTCCTTAACAATCAACAAGGCGAACCAAACCATTACATTCACTCCATTTCAAGTTTCCAATACATTTAACTTGGTGGCAACAGCGTCCTCGGGCTTGCCTGTTACTTTTACCAGCAGCAACCTTGCGGTTGCAACAATCAATGGTAATGTCGTAACAGTTGTGGCAGCAGGGTCGGCAACTATAACAGCAGCGCAACCAGGAAATAGTAACTTTAATGCCGCACCGAATGTAACACAGCCCGTAGTGGCAGTTGTAACGGGATTGGAGCCGGAGACAGCATTATTTGCCGTTTACCCCAATCCGGTTTCAGAGTACCTGATAATTGGCACTGAACACACTCAGTCTAAAAATATTATCGTTTATCAATTGGACGGAAGAATGGTTGAGAACCTTAATACAAGCGATCAGGAAATTAAACTTAGTGTTGCCCATTATAGCCCGGGAATGTATTATGTGAAGGTTAATACCAAGCAAGCAACATCCATCCTGCGGTTTGTAAAAAAATAAACCCTGCTTCAATATTTAAATCTTATGGGCAAAATAAAATTCATCTTATTGGTATGCTTTTTAACTCTTTCAGCCTCATGTGGCAAAAATAACGACATTACATTGACGGCTGAACAATCAATGGCTAAACAACTTGAATTGAATACTTGGAAAATTGTCAGCGTTAAAGTTGATGGTACTGACCAGACAGGATTATTTAATGGATTTACCATTAAATTCAATGCTTCTTCTTATACAACAACAGGAATGACACCAGTTTGGGCAAGGTCTGGCACTTGGCAATTTTTAGTCAATTCAAATGCCCAAGTTTTCACTCGCGATGATGGAACTAATGTTACCATTGAAAATATTACAGATAGTTCCTTGGTTTTATCCCTGACATGGAACGATGCAAGTTTTGGTGGCGGTCGTTTCAATTCTGTGGTAGGAAAACATATCTTTACTTTTAACAAATGAACTTGGCATACTTGGTAAGTGGGCTATTTATTAATTTCTCTTAGCATCCTCTCCTTCGGCCTCGGTAACTGCCTGTGGATTTATCCCCTCAAGAAGTTTAATTTTTCGCAGGTCATTGTTTTTCGCAGTCTTTTAACCACAGTTCTCTTTGGTTGTCTTTTAATAATGGGTTCGCTCATTGATTTTGACATTGAGGCAAAGGGCTCGGCTCAAATTGTTGAAATACCTGAAGCACTTGCGCTATGTGCTTTTTCGTTTTTCGGTCTTTACTTCTATGTTCAGTCGCTGAAGTTTGAGAAAGTGAGTCTGGCTGTACCCATATCGAGTATAAGCGGAATATTTGGTGTACTCACGGGGATAATCGTTCTACGAGAAGCTGTGACTATCAATTTTATTGGTGTATTACTGCTGGTTTTAATTGGTGTTATCTTCGTTAACCCAACCCCATTTGGCTCCTATAAACTTTCTAAGGGAGTCAGGTACAATTTTCTGGCAGCATTTTTCTGGGGTGTCAGCTTTGCGCTATTCGCCATCCCAATAAAATCATTGGGAGCAATTTCATTTGCGTTCATTCTGGAGATAACAGTTTTTACATGTAGCCTTATTTTACTAAGAATAGAAAACTTAAAATGGTCGTTTCCTATCCATAAGATATTCGACAAATACATTTTGGTGTTGGCAATCCTTGGGTTTTGTGGCGTACTGTTTTATAATCTTTCCCCACTCTATATCCCGGCAACAGAGGCAAGTTTATTGGGAGTGCTTACAACTATGGTTTCGATTATTATCGCATCACTTTTATATAAGGAGCGACTGACAGTAAAACAGTATCTTGGTATTGCATTGATACTTGTTGCCCTGACATTACTAAACATTAATTGAAGCGAATTAAGCACTTCTTAATCTCACACAAGTGCTACTCAATTAAAAAGCTAATTTTTCTAGATTTGAAGATGAGCAATATCAAACTTTTTCAAAGTACAGAAATACGTTCAGTCTGGAGTGAGGAGAATCAGCAATGGCATTTTGTCGTTACGGATGTGGTTCAGGTTTTGACTGATACCCCAAACCCCACAGACTATATAAAGAAGATGAGGAAACGGGACGAGCAGCTTTCCCAAGGGTGGGGACACATTGTCACCCCCCTTCTAGTCGACACCAAAGGAGGTAAACAAAAGCTGAATTGCGCCAATGCCAAAGGTCTATTGAGGATAATTCAATCAATACCATCACCCAAAGCTGAACCATTTAAGCTATGGCTGGCTCAAGTTGGAGCAGACAGACTTGAGGAAATAGAAAATCCGGAATTAGCAGCTCAAAGAACAAGGGAACTTTACAAACTAAAGGGTTACCCTGACAACTGGATAGAAAAGACGATGAGGAGTATTGCCATTCGAGAGGAATTGACTGGAGAGTGGAAGAACAGAGGGATAAAAGAACAAAAAGAATATTCAATACTGACAGCCGAGATTTCAAAGGCGACTTTCGGATTAACACCATCGGAATACAAAAAACTGAAAAAGTTGAAGAGAATTTACGAGACCACATGACTGACCTCGAATTAATATTTTCAATGTTAGGAGAAGCCTCAACAACGGCAAGAGTAAAGTCGAAAAATCCGAAAGGTTTTGTAGAAAATAAAATAGTGGCAAAATAGGCGGCAAAATTGCCGGTGACGCAAGAAACGCGTTGGAAATAAAAACCGGGGAAAGGGTAATAACATCAGAAAATTATTTACCCGAAGCAAAAAAGGCGAAACAGATAAAAGGTAAAAAGAAAAGTTAATTTCTATAATTGCACACACATTGCCAAGCGCACTTGCAGCCCTTCTAACTAAAAAAGATTGGTGTTAATTAACGAGAGCCAAAAGATTGGGCTACGAATAGAGTGAGGAGAGAGAGCTCTACTACTGCCAACATTACGTTTATTCCATCTGCGAGTGCTAATTTGCAGTTTAGTTTTTATATTTCGTTCCCGCCACATGGGGCAAAGACCCGCTTCAAAATCCACAGTAGCCATAAACACGGGCCGATTAGAATGATAAATTCAAAAACACTCTTTCAACAGCTCACCCAGCAAATTCATCTTGCAGAAGATCCGGATGAAATCAAGAAAATACTTTATTTACTTTTTGAAAAAGAATTTGGATTGAGACGGACGGACATTCTGGCAGAAAAAGAGATTTCATTTATTGATCAGGAAAGGATGGGCACCTTAGTCCAACGAATTAACAGCGAAGAACCCATTCAGTACATTTTAGACGAAGCCGAATTTTATAGCAGGAGATTTTATGTGAATCCTTCGGTGTTGATTCCTCGGCCTGAAACTGAATTGATAATTCAACTAGCTAAAGCAGAAAAGGTCCTACCCTCGTCTATCCTTGATATCGGAACAGGAAGTGGTTGTCTTGCCATAACGCTGGCATTGGAGATTCCGAAATGCAGGGTTTATGGATTGGATATCAGCGAAAAGGCACTTGCTGTTGCTCGCACCAATACAAAACTATTGCGAGCTGATGTCCATTACATCCACTGCGATATTCTAAAACAAACACCTGATCTCTTGAATTTAGATCTCATTGTAAGTAATCCACCGTATGTGATGGAGAAAGAAAGGATACAAATGAGCCGTAATGTTGTGGCCTACGAGCCTGAGCTCGCCTTGTTTGTGCCCGATAGTGAGCCACTTGTCTTCTACAAAGCCATTGCCCTGAAAGGGAAACAACTTCTTCGGCCAAAAGGAATCGTGTTGGTAGAGATCAACGAAAAGTTGGGCGAGGAAACGAATCACCTTTTTCAACAAGCTGGTTATACTACCAAAATAGTAACCGATATAAACGGGAAAGATCGAGTAATACGAGCTGAGTTATGTTAGTTCTTCGCCTACCCAGAAGGATTTCGCGCTCTCTAGTTTCACTTTCCCATCTTGCATTGAAACAAGATGTTGATCTAAGTTGATCGATGTCGTTTGAACGATGGGATAAATTGACAATTGATTTCCCTGCGGCAACCATTTTTCAAATCTTCCGGATTCAATATATACCCACCTCTTTTGATCGAAGAAAACCTCCACGTCTATGAAACTAAAACGTTGAATTACTTCAAGGTCTGCTAATCGTTCGACCAAAACGTTAACGGCTTTGTAGTTCGAGTTTCTTAAAAGATCATACCCAACCGAAAGGATATTCATTTCTTCAGCAAAGGTGATAAAGCGAATAGGAACCTGATCGGCCAAATTTACCGCCAATTCTTCTTGCTGCCCTTCCAAACAAAGCACCGCATCCATTTTGATTCCCCACCCTTGCACGGTGATTATCGCTTCAGCACTAACAATAACGGTAGGACTCCATTCTAGTAGTTCTTGAATTTTTTCGAATGAGATGGCTGTTGGATTGACTATCAACAGAGCCGGCTCCTGATCTTCCTTGACAAAATGGTGCGAGGACATAAATTGAAATTATGAGGAGTCAACTAAATTGAAAAGATCTATCGCTCAAAGAAACAGACCGTTCCGCCAACCCATGTTTTATCTTTGTTGTACTTCACACCGATCATGTCTCCACGGCTCAGTCGCGCCAAGTTGGTCACCAACTCGGGCCGCATTTTTCCCTCTTCCCAAACATAGAGAAGCCGAACTTCTGCCTTTACCAATCCATCCACTGCTTGTACAATTGGTTCGTAATGCACCTTTCGTTGAATCATAAAATTATGACGCTGGTCGATTGGAATGGCTTCGATGTCTTCGGCTTTCACATGAAAAATGACGCCACTTCCTGAAAAGGAAAACAACGGCTTCAACACATAATTCTCTAAGTCATTAGGAATGGTAGATACTTGATGAAGAAATTGAGATTCAGGCACGGCAGCCCCCTTTAAAAAAGGCATCGTGTATTTGCTGATTTTGAAGAACCAATTCGGATGGCCGGCCCATTCAACATCTACATCTTCTGTCAAATGGAATTGCGTTTGCAAATCCTTTTTCTGTAACAGCTCGTCAAAAATCACCCGGTTATAAATTCGATGAATGGGAATTTCTTTACCCTCTTGCTTGTAGTACAATTTTTTATTGCGAATGATTACATCTCCAATATGCACCAATGGTGTTCCCAAATGTGCCTTTGTAATCAAAAAATCAATCGTTGTATTTTGTTTCAACGGATCGATTTCAAGCAGTACTACATTTTCCGGATCGTGATCGTTTAAGATGTTTCTCTTGAGCAAATCCCAATACTGGCTTGAGGTTCGACCAAAATGAAAATTCCAATTGTCGTCAATTTGATAGTGCTCGCGAAATTTATTTCCGAGGAAATCCTGATAGCCGAATAACGAAGGAAACCCCTGCATCTCAATAAGTTTCGGAACGAGCTCGTTAGTTTCTGTAGAGCAAATCGCAAAGTCTAACGCCAGGAATAAAGTGTGATTTGTTTCGCGAGGCACGGCCAAAGCCACTGGCAAAGCTGCCGACATGCGATCTCGAAATCCCGGTTGAACAATAAAATCGATGATCTCATTTGCACCGGATATCAGTTTGTCTTTAAACTCTTGGCCGACAAAAATGGGGGTTTCAGCAACACGAAAGGGAATTGTATGGCTATAGCTGGCATTCAGATCGTCAAGGAAATCACGGTATTTTTTTTCTGAAAATTGCTTGTTGAAATGGTCCCGGGCTAACGCAATCATACGCCCACAGATTTTAGTGTTGGCTGTAGAGCCATCATGAGAAAGCGAGGTAGCACCGCGTGATTCGTTTGCATGATCTTATCGGGATCATTCAGATGATCCAACATTTCCCAATATTTCTTCTCCCCATGTTTTTCTATCACCAGGTGTTTCTTGTCTTCGCGCAACAAATACATGCGCATACCCACTGCGTCTGCTTCGGGATGAAACTGTGTGCCGAAAAAAGCCTCATCAAATCGGATGGCCATCACAGCTCGCTCCAGTTCCACTGTCGGGCGATACTTCTCGATACATAAAATAGCACCCCCGCGGGCTTTGATCTTCTCGTCATTCGGCTCTGTAATTTGATAGTCACGCGAGTCGACTGCCCAAAACGGATCGCCCAATGAACGTAGCAATGGATCATGTATTCCCTCAAAGGTTTTATGCATCGGCATCACACCAAAAGAAGTAGATTTTCTTCTACTCACCAATCCA
>VYLB01000780.1_pt1 | contig 11135 bp, 9 predicted proteins | sample 5114431 | NCBI WGS metagenome assembly VYLB01 (sample SAMN12291786, study PRJNA351875) | freshwater metagenome | isolation source: freshwater lake | place: USA: Michigan, Gull Lake | collected 2013-08-08
TCTGTTCATGCTGCTTCTATAGGCATGGAGTACCCAATGATCTGCTTCAATTTTGGAAGACCAAAGAAGGACGGAACCTATGATGACGCAACACTGCGCAGAATGTTAGGTGTTGTTATTCACGAAGTGGGTCATAACTTTTTCCCTATGATTATCAACAGTGACGAACGTCAAACTACCTGGATGGACGAGGGCATCGACAGCTTTGTTCAGTTGTTAACAGAACTAGAGCGTTACCCAAATTTAGATTGGAGTCGTGGCAGGCCTGCGGGTATTGTACCTTATATGAAAGGCGACAAAAGTATCATGAGACCATTGATGACTGGTGGAGAGCAGGTAGTTCAGGCAGGCTCTGAGCAATACGCCAAAGCAGCCACGGCACTATTTATTCTTCGCGAGACAGTGATGGGAAAGGAACTTTTCGACAAGTCATTTAAAGAATATGCGCAACGTTGGGCGTTCAAACATCCAAAGCCATCTGATTTTTTCAGAACGATGGAAGATGCATCGGCCGTTGACTTGGATTGGTTTTGGAAGGGCTGGTTCTACACTACAGACAATGTAGACATGTCGCTAGATAATGTGAAATGGTACAAGGTGCGAAACGAAAAAACGAGCCTTGAAAACAAAGAGAAAAAAGTTGCCAAAGGTGATCTTCCTAAGGAGGGCGATGGTGAAAAAAAACCAGACGACTTTAGCAATGGCCCAGAATATTTTACGGTGATCCCTACAGATAATCGTTTTTACGGAGAGTTTGCTAATCGTATAGATGATAAAGCGGTAATGGCAAAAATGGAAAATAAAAATTTCTATGAGATTACACTCACGAACAAAGGCGGTTTGGTAATGCCCGTAATCATTGAGTGGACATTTAAAGATGGCAGCAAGGAAATTGAACGCTTGCCAGCCGAGATATGGAGGATAAACGAAACGAAAGTGACCAAAGTGTTCTCTAAAGAAAAAGAAGTGGTAAGCGTTGTGTTAGATCCAGAAAAAGAAACAGCCGACATTATGTGGCGCGATAGCCTTTTGGAAAATAGCTGAGTAAAAGGGTTTCTTGTATTTTTTCAAATTCCTTTTTTTCAAAGCCCAATCTGCCGCTCCGAGGATTAGTGATTCTTCGACCCCGTTGGAGATAGCAGTTGCGCTTGGCATGAGTTTTTGAGATTCGATGTCTTCTTTTTTATAAGTAAGATTGAAATCTCTTAGGCTGTAAAAAACAACGTCTTTACCGCTGCCTTTTTCCCAATCTAATCGAACAGTGGGATTCACTAAATGGATTTCAGTTCCGTTGACTTTCTTTATTTGGAGCAGCGGTTGTCGTAAAATAATCTCTTCGTTAGTTTCGTTCTCTATTTTCACGGCAATGAGCTTGAGTTTTTTATTCGAAGATTTGATTCCAAATCGTTCGGACGGAATGTATTGAATTGTGACACCCTTTAGAAGCAGTTGCCGCTCCTCTCCATCATAGTTCAATTTTTCCGGTGAAACAAACTGATCTTGTGATTTGCAACTTGCAAGAATGATTGCTAAAACTAGTGGGTAGTAGATTTGGTTTTTCATGATCGTTTAATTTGTCCACGGAACTAATTTAGAACGATAGAAATCAATATTCATTGCTTTGAATCTTGGTGCGTGTTTGCCGAGTCTTACTTTATATTCCTCCCAATTTCTCCCTGTTTCCTGCGACCACCCAATTTCTGCATAGCCTGGTAGTCGTGGAAACAATAGATATTCGACTTCATCCATATTTGAAATTGTTTCTGACCAAAGCGGGGCTTCAATCCCAATGATGTTTTCTTTGGAAATACCATCTACGTAAGTCGCGGGATTCCAACTATAGGCGCTATCTACCTCAATGAAGGCAGCCCAATGAAGGCCAAATGAAGAGGTAGAATCATAACTCATATCTAGATAGGCTTTTTTCGCGGGAGACATCAGTAGTTTACTTCCTTTCTCAACAGCCATCATTGCATACTTGGGTAAGTTCCAATGTTGTACAATTGTATTATTTCCAATTTCGCCCTGTGCAATTTCTTCCCAACCCATCATCGTCTTTCCGTTGGCTTTTACAATCTGTTGGAAGCGGTTAATAAACTGCACGTAGTCTTCTTTTTTTGTCACTTGTGCCTCGTCACCGCCAATGTGAAAGTAAGGGCCAGGCGTGATCGCAGAGATCTCCCGGATCACATCCTCCACAAATCGAAAAGTTGCCTCTTTCTCAAGCCGAAGAGTGCTCCAACCCACTTCAACACCTGTATAGAGTTCTGTCGGTTTTGATTTTCCATCTAAGATTTTATTGGAGTTTGCAACATTTGTTAGTCTGCCTTCTACCGGAACGATGGTTCCCCCATTTAACTCGCCATACGAAGCCAAGGCAGAATTGATGTGACCGGGCATATCAATTTCAGGAACAATCGTGATGTATCGCTCTTGAGCGTACTTAATGATTTCCTTGTATTGTTCTTGTGTGTAATAGCCACCCTCGCCTCCACCTACTTCTGTTTTACCTCCGTGCAACGTCAAATTGGGCCATGATTTTATCTCGATTCTCCAGCCCTGATCATCCGACAAATGCAGGTGCAAATAGTTCATTTTATACAAAGAGATTAGATCAATAAATCGCTTCACCTCATTTACTGAGAAAAAATGACGTGCTACATCTAGCATTGCGCCACGATAGGCATAGCTTGGAAAATCTCGAATTACACCGGCTGGTATCTTCCAAGACATATCCTGGCGGGAGGTCAACTCAATGCTGGTGGGTAACAGCTGTCGGATTGTCTGTATCGCTCTAAAGGCGCCTTGTGCAGTATTGGCCGAAACCGTTACAAACTTTTCGGTTATGTCGAGACGAATGCCCGGCAATGTTGGTTGCTGTGCGACCGAAATGTTCATTGCAAAGCCGGTAGAGGGTCTGATTTTCTCAGCTAATGCTTCGGCTATAGAAAGCCATTCTGGTGTGGCTGTGTCAACATAAATGATCGAGTTCTTGGTCAGTTCAAAAACACCTCGACCCGATTCGACATAGGCGGGTTGTGGAATAATTGGTACTACGCTCAATTCTGAATATTTATTCTTCTTGTCACAAGAGAATAGGAATAAAGTAAAGAGGAGGATCGTGGGAATGCGCTGGTACATAAAGGAACAGTAATCAACTCTAAAAATAATAATTATTTGTGAGGCTGGATCCTGACAGGAATTGCAGCCGCTTACGGAATAATTGTTTTGCTGTTAGGCACTGCCTGGTATGCTGACCAAATGGTACAGCCCTTTCATTTTTTTAATGACCTGCCGGAATGGAAGCAACTGGACAAATTTGCTCACGCACTTTGGGCATTTCATGTGTGCGCGATTTCTTCCAGGCTATTGAAGTGGGGCGGGCTGGATCAGCATCTAATAGTCGGTGTGATAACTGGGTTCTTAATCGTGTCTTCTATAGAAATATTAGATGGTTTTTCGGTAGGCGTTATTTCTGGTACAAACAAAGTACTGGAACCGCATTGCAATTTTCCCAAAGTTCTCTTTTCATTTTACTTCTTTTGCCGTGCTGCGACCTAGCCTATTGGGCGATGGTTTTTTTCAAGAAATTTTGAAGGACTATAACGGCCAGACATTTTGGTACACTTGGTCCCCACAAAAAAAATGGTGGCCCTCTTTCCTATCAATCGCCATTGGAATCGGGGCGGAAGGCATGGTGTATGGACGAGATGCTGAGAATACAGCACACAATTTTTCACCCTATCGAAAATTTTTTCTCTCCGTGGATTTGAATCCGAATTATTTTAATCCTACTAAAAAATCGCTTAAGGGAATTGCCTATTTACTCACAATGGTTAAATGTCCTGCTCCAACCATTGAAATTTCAACACACGGTATTCGATTTCACTGGCTCTATTTTTAGTAGATATTGGTTATGCACGTTTTTTTTGAGATTTCTGCCTGCATAAAAACCATTCGGCATTCTAACAACTTTGGTTACTTTTGGAGCCTAAAAAACCACATCCATGAAGCAGTTAATTGTTTTCGTATTCGTCATCTTTGCAGTCCCCACTTTTGCCCAACAAAAATGGCAAGGCAAGTTTGAGCAGCTCGACCAAGTTTTGCCTACACCCAACAGCTATCGTTCTGCTTCTGGTGCGCCAGGTGTCAATTATTGGCAGCAACGCGCAGATTATGATATCGATGTGGAGTTGAATGATGAGACTCAAGTGGTAACAGGAAAAGAAACGATTACCTATTTTAATAATGCTCCGGAAACCATGAAATATTTATGGTTGCAATTGGATCAAAACAATTTATCTAAAGGCAATATGACGGATAAGTCGGCCACTAATCGTGTTCGCGATTCTATTCCCGCCAAATTTTTTCCCTTGGCAGAAGACACCTACGGCTATGAAGGTGGCTTTAAAATCAAGTCGGTGAAAGACGCAATCACAAACAAAGACCTTCCTTTTATCATTAACAATACAATGATGAGGGTAGATCTGCCAACGCCCATGAAAACAGGGGATAAATATAGTTTTAAGGTAGAATGGAGCTTTACCGAAAAAGACCGTGTTAAGTTTAGTGAGCGCGGTGGGTATGAATATTTTCCTGAGGATGGGAACTATCTTTACGCAGAGGCACAATGGTTTCCACGTATGTGTGTATTTGATGATTATGAAGGATGGCAGAATAAGCAGTTTTTGGGTCAGGGCGAGTTCACGTTGACCTTTGGAAATTACAGAGTGCGTATTACTGTTCCCGCTGATCATATTGTTGGAGCAACCGGCATGCTACAGAACCCTAAGGCTGTATTGAGTAAAGAACAAATTGAGAGATTTGAGACAGCAAAAAAGACGTTTGACAAACCCGTATTTATTGTAACAGAAGACGAAGCTAAAAAGAGAGAAAAAGAGCGCTCGAAGAAAAAAAGCACCTGGGAATTTTATGCGGAAAATGTGAGAGACTTTGCTTTTGTTTCTTCGCGCAAATTCATTTGGGACGCGATGGCGGTCAAATTGAACGGTAAAACGCCATTGGCACAGTCGCTTTATCCTAAAGAAGGAAACCCTTTATGGTCAAAAGAATCTACCATGGCCATTAAAAATACATTAGAGGTTTATTCTGCTCGGACGTTTGACTATCCCTATCCAACTGCCTACTCGGTCCATACCGCCAATCAGGGAATGGAGTATCCCATGATTTGTTTTAATGGTGGACGACCAAAGGCGGATGGAACGTATTCGCACAGAACGTATGAGGGCTTGATAGGCGTCATTGTACACGAGGTCGGCCATAATTTCTTTCCGATGATTGTCAATTCAGACGAACGTCAATGGAGTTGGATGGATGAAGGATTGAATACGTTTTTAGAACGAGAAACAACAAGGGAGCGTTATCCAACTGTAGACGTGGCTTGGGGCTCTCCAAAAGGAATGGCTAATTATATGAAGGGCGACAAAAACATGATGCGCCCTATCATGTGGGATTCAGATAATATCCCTCGCGGTGACTTTGGGCCTAATGCGTATGGAAAACCCTCTGCTGCTTTAACATTGTTGAGAGAAACGGTTATGGGTCCGGAGTTATTCGACAAAGCATTCAAAGAGTACGCGCAGCGGTGGGCATTTAAGCATCCAAAGCCAGCTGATTTCTTCCGAACGATGGAAGATGCATCGGCAGAAGATCTGGATTGGTTTTGGAGAGGTTGGTTCTACACGGTAGATAATGTAGATGTGGAGTTGGATGAAGTGAAATGGTTTAAAGTGAAATCGGAACAGAGGGATCTTGAGAATAAAACAGTGAAAGCGAAAACTGGCGACCTCGCTAAAGATACCAAGACAAAAGAGAAAGCGACTGATTTTAGTGCCGGCCCTCAAGAGATCACCCTTGTTAACACAGATGATAGAGCTTACGGAGAGTTTAAAAATAAAATCAACGATGGGGACGTACGGAAAAAACTGACCGACAAGAATTTGTATGAGATTACATTAAAAAATAAGGGGGGCTTGGTAACACCGGTAGTCATCGAATGGACATACAAAGACGGCTCGAAGGAAACAGAAACTATTCCTGCGGAAATATGGCGAATCAATGAAAGTGAAGTGAAGAAAACATTTTTGAAAGAGAAGGAAGTCGTGAATGTGATCATCGACCCAACAGGCTGAATCTATAAGCCAACGCATCGGTATTCTAGGTGGCGGCCAACTGGGGCGCATGCTTATCCAATCGGGAATTGATTTTAATATTAATTTTTCCGTACTCGACCCAGATGCCACAGCACCCTGCAATACTATTTCAGATTTTACGCAGGGCAAGCTGTCAGATTATCAAACGGTGATTGACTTTGGAAGTGCTTGCGACCTAATTACCATCGAGATTGAAAATGTAAACGTAACGGCTCTCAAGGAATTGGTAAAACAAGGCAAAAAAGTTTTTCCTCAACCAGAGGTGATTGAGTTGATTCAAGATAAACGGATACAAAAAGAATTTTACAAGGCGAACGGAATTCCCACAGCAGAGTTTATTCTAGCGACCAATAGGCAGGAGGTTATAGACAATAAATCTTTCCTGCCGGCTGTAAATAAACTGGGAAGAGAAGGCTATGATGGGAGAGGAGTCCAACTATTGCGAACAGAAGCTGACTTGGCGAGGGCGTTTGATGCTCCAGGGCTGCTAGAAAAATGGGTTGATTTTGACAAAGAAATTGCGGTTATGGTTGCGCGCAGCGAAAGTGGCGAAGTGGTGAGCTATCCTGCGGTGGAAATGGTCTTTCACCCCACAGCAAATCTGGTGGAATACCTCTTCTCACCAGCCGCCATTACTTCTCAAATTGCGGCTGAGGCAGACTCTATTGCCAGATCGATTATTGAAAAATTGGGTATGATTGGGCTTTTAGCTGTGGAGATGTTTGTGACAAAAGAGGGAAAAGTATTAGTTAACGAAGTTGCACCTAGGCCTCATAATAGCGGACATCAAACAATTGAAGCGAATACAACCTCGCAATATGAACAACATCTCCGGGCTATCCTAAACTTCCCCTTAGGAAGTACTGATGCCTATCTGCCCAGTGCGATGGTCAATCTGTTGGGTGAAGAAGGATATTCAGGTGAAGCCAAATACGCTGGTTTAGAAGAAGTTCTTGGCGTATCGGGCACGCATGTTCATCTTTATGGGAAAAGGATGACAAAATCATTTCGAAAGATGGGCCATGTAACGATAGTGGACGGAGATATTGAAAGTTTAAAAAAGAAAGCCAACTTTGTTAAACAAACTCTAAAAGTGGTAGCATGAGCAAACCGGTAGTGGGAATCATTATGGGAAGTCAATCTGATTTAAAGATCATGAAGGAAGCTGCTGACTTTTTAGAGGAACTGGAAATTCCCTTTGAGATAACTATCGTTTCCGCTCACCGAACTCCCGAACGAATGGTTTCGTATGCGTCATCTGCCAAAGCGCGGGGGTTAAAAGTGATAGTAGCAGGAGCAGGCGGTGCAGCCCATTTGCCGGGTATGGTTGCATCCCTTACTTCTTTGCCAGTTGTTGGAGTACCTATCAAATCAACTAATTCCATTGATGGCTGGGATTCTATTTTGTCAATTCTACAAATGCCTGGAGGCGTACCCGTAGCCACTGTTGCACTTAATGGAGCAAAAAACGCGGGCATATTAGCCGCACAGATTATTGGAACGAACAGCGAAGCAGTTTCGGCAAAGCTTGATATGTACAAAGAAAGCCTTCGAGATAAAGTTGAAATCCAGGTAAAAGAATGGGAGCAAAAAGGATGGAAAAATGATCAGATTAAATTGTGATAATATTCGACCTAAGATTGACAGAACTAAATTGACTAACCATTAGAAAGGTCTTATGAAACCAAATGAAAAAGGCTGGCTAAAAGATTACCTTGAGTTGAGAAAGGAACTTCTCAAGGAAGTGCAACCGGGCGGAGTCAAAACAGCTCACCCCGAACAGGCATTATATAGGGTGATTCAGCCCACAGGTTTGATGTATGGTCAGGCGATTCTATCGCTTGACTATCCCAATTCCAATGATTGGAGCAACAAAGAAAGAATGAAAATTTTGTTGGCCGAAAGTCTCATTAGTAGCTCTTTTCTTTTTTTCAATAGGCAAATCAAAAGTACGGAGGAACTGTCAGAGGTTATTTTGAAAACGCTTGACAGCATAGGCAATTTCTACAACACGGTTTTTCCTGAATTGGCAACACCTGCAAAGACGTTGTTTGGCAGAAGAAAAACACCGCTGGAGATAGCGGAGAGAATACTAGATAAGCGCATTGAGATTACAGAAGAATTTAAAAATAATTTTTGGGCTCAATTCTTTCATAATAGTCTTCTTTTTCTGGACATATTTATCTTTGGCCAATGGATTCATACCAATGCAGACCGCATTGTTTCGGATTTCTTTAAATACGAACGCGAAGAGCTTCGCTTTTCAGTAGTAAAAGTAATTGCAGCAGCTGCACATGCCAATGAGGCTGTAGAGTTTGAAGAGCGCAAACTATTGGAGTATTTTCTTCAAAGTGCCCATTTGCCTGCAGAAAAGAAGAGAGAGGCTGTTGCTATTTTTGAAAAAGGAATTGAGGTAGAAGAAATTAACTTGCCGACCAACAACTCATGGATACTGAAAAAGTATTTCCTTGAAATGGCCATCCTTACTATTTGGGCAGATAAAAAGGTTGACGGGAATGAACAAGATTTTTTGAAAAGATTGTGTACACACCTTACGTTTTCGGAGGATGACTTAGAGAATAGTATGATGGGCATTGAGGGATTTGTGTTAGAACACTGGGAAAAGCTGAACTATCTGCAAAACAAACAAGACTATGATCAAGTAAGTGAGCGCTTTATAAAGAGGCTGTCTCGCGTCACGGCCAATCATAAAAGCAAACTGAAAAAAGCGGTTCAGGGAAACAAAGATTTACTCGCCCTTCTCAAAAAGGCAAAATCAAGTGAGCTAACGGAGACAGAGAAAAAAGAAATGCAAGAACAATTAGTCGTGGTGCTGAAAACGATTCCCACGTTTGTGGTGATATCTCTCCCAAAGCGTTTTTTAGCGCTTCCAGTTCTAATGAGAATTTTACCCACAAATTTTTTTGCTGAAGTTTAATCAGCCAATTTCCTCAGAAGGTTTCTCCTTTCGGGGTACTACAATTGAAAATATGATAGAAAGAGTTAACGTGATAATAATTACCGCAAATGAAAGTTCAGGAGATATTTCGTAAGGAATTATCTCCAATAACATCTTTGCCCCAATGAAGAAAAGAATAATAGACAGGCCTTTCTGCAGCAAATAAAACTTGTCGATAATACCTGAAAGCAAAAAGAACATTGCACGAAGTCCCATCACCGCAAAAATATTTGAAGTATAGATCAAAAACTCATTTTGCGTGATTGCAAAAGCAGCGGGGATTGAATCAACGGCAAATATTAAATCCGTAGTTTCGATTAAAACAATGATTAAAAATAGTGGGGTAAACATCAATTTTCCATTTACTCTACCTATAAATTTTCCACCCATTTCATCGTTTGTGATAGGCAGGTATTTCCGACAGAGTTTTAAAATGGGATTTTTTTCAGGATCAATTTTTTCGTCACTGTCTTCAAAGTATATTTTGATTCCGGAATAGATCAGGAAGACACCGAAAATATAAAGGATGAAATGCCACTTTGCGATGACAAACGCACCCACAAAAATGAAGATACCACGAAAAAAGACAGCTCCTAAAATGCCCCAAAATAGTATCTTGTGATAGTATTCTTCTTTTACGGCAAAATATTTGAGAATTAGAAGAATTACGAAAATGTTATCTACTGAAAGCGCATACTCTGTAAGGTAGGCCGAAAAATATTCAATCATCGCATCAGTGCCGGAAATTGACTTTGTTACGCCATCTTGTACGTGCGTATACGGCCCATCTAGGTAGATGAAATACCCAAATATGGTGCTAACAACAACCCAGAAAATGGACTGATACAAAGCTGATTTGGTTGTAATCTTGTGAGCCTTTTTGTTGAAAAAGCCCAGATCAACAAGAAGAAAGGTCACGATTATTATTGCAAAAACCCCGTATAGAAGTGTCTGTGAGCTAATCGAAGTACCGAACAGAGAAAACAGAAGCATCTAAAAACAGAAAGGTTAGAGGGTTTAAAAGAAGAGCCAAACAGAACTTTTCAAGGGGATTTTGATTAAAACAATATCAAATCTACAAATATATTTCAGAAGTAAGTAAAGGTTGATTTTATATCATTGACAGGCAAGAGGAAACCAGTAATTGCAGCTAATTAGGCACATTTTGGGCATTTCCCCTGAATCAGCAGGTTGATTTCCCTTGGTTTATAGCCCACAGGTAATTCTACCAGCGGTATGTTCACTTGGTCTAGACAGCTGGTTTCGCCACAAACAGAGCACTTGAAATGTACATGCTCATGGTGATGTGCTGAGGAAGAGCACAGATCATTGCAAAGGGCATACTTTAAGCTCCCGCCATCATCTAGCACCTTGTGGACTACGCCTTTGTCAACAAAGGTTTTTAGCGTGCGATATACCGTCACACGGTCATACTCATCTGAAATTTGTTCTTCCAAATCGGAATAGGACAATGCAAAAGGCTTCTTTAGAAAAAGGCTAAGGATAGCCGTTCTGCTGCTCGTTTTACGAAGGTCAAAATCTTGCAATATTTTTTGCTCGGCTTTCATTAATTGAGCGTGATTTAACTGTCCATTTGAAGTTCAAGCAAGTTACGATAAATGCCATTGTCGCGCTGAGTAAGCTCCTGATGGGTTCCCGCTTCTGCAATCTGCCCGTCCTTTATGACGAGAATCCGGTCTACTTTTCTAATAGTACTAAGACGGTGGGCAATGACAATGGTGGTTCGGTTTTCCATCAGTTTTTCCAATGCTTCCTGTACCAGGCGTTCCGATTTTGCATCGAGAGAACTTGTGGCTTCATCCAGTATTAAAATCGAAGGATCTTTCAAGATGGCGCGAGCAATAGCAACACGCTGCTTTTGGCCGCCCGATAATTTTACACCTCTATCGCCTACCAGCGTATCCAACTTTTCAGGAAAGCTCTCGATAAATTCCATGGCGTTTGCCTTTTGAGCGGCCTGTATTATTTCAGATTCTGTGGCA
>VYLB01000242.1_pt1 | contig 11128 bp, 15 predicted proteins | sample 5114431 | NCBI WGS metagenome assembly VYLB01 (sample SAMN12291786, study PRJNA351875) | freshwater metagenome | isolation source: freshwater lake | place: USA: Michigan, Gull Lake | collected 2013-08-08
CCTACGCCGCAACCAGCGCGAACAAAGCGCCCGTCATACCCGTCACGCTGCTCGACGAAGGGGGTCCCTTTTGCACGCCGATAGGGGGTCCTTTTTGGACGCCGATTGACAATCGAGCGGCTGGTGATCGGCGTGCGCGCCGACACTGCCGCGTTTGCGCGCGACGTGCAGTCGCTGTGCGACAAGGTGGATATTTCGCTGCCCAAGGCCGCCGATCGGGCGGGGCGCGCGATCGAGAGCGCGCTGATGCGCGCGATCAGCAGCGGCAAGCTGGGGTTCGACGAACTGAAGGCGGTCGCGCTGTCGGTGATGGCGGAGATCGCCGCGGGCGCGATCCGCGCCGGGATCGGGAGCGTGACCGGCAAGAGCGGCGACGCCGGCGCCGGATTGCTGAGCGGGCTGATCGGGTTGCTGGGCTTGGGCATGCTCGGCTGCATGAATCGGGCCTTCAAAACGCAGCCGCTTGCTACTGTCCCGACCTTCAGGTGCAACCGCGCGATCGAGCGGGTCGGTCGGCTTTGTCTCCGGCACCCGCTACCCGCGGTCGTTTTCGCCGAAGATGCCCCGATAGCAGCCGTGATCCAAGTCGATGACACCGTGACGGCCTTGGGCTTCGATCTTCCGATCTTCCTCAACGTAGTCGGCCGCCAGCATTTCGGTGCCGATACTGTGATCCTCACCGGCTACTTTTTTATCCCCGTACCTGACGTGGCCACAGGCGACCGGTGGAACCACGTCATCCAGAACTCTCATCGCAACGTAGAAGGAACCACGCTTCAGACCTCGGACGGCGAATGGGTAATCCGATACGAGTGGTCAGCTCCGAAGCGTGCCTTCTCCTGGTTCCGCCGCTCCTAGGGCCAGCACGAGATCCGCGGGAGGTGTGCCACGTGGCACAGGTGGGCGGCAGCGAGGATAAATCCGGATTTATCCTCGCTCTGGCCAAAGGTGATGTAGTTGATCTCGCTACTTTTCCTCGCTTTTGTGCTTAATTTATTATCGCTTGAACTTGCAGAATTCGTGGGCAATTTGCTGCGCAGCAAGTGAAAGGATCGGCTATGAACAATAAGAAGCGTGGGCGTGGACGTCCGCTCGGCTCGGGTATCGATGATATGCCGACCTTGCAAAAGGTGGCTGATCTCATGGCCGCAAACCCAGCTCTGAAGGCGACCACCGCGTTCCGCCGGATTATCGCCAATCCTGGGCAATCGGAAATTCGCCGGTTCCAAGTGAAGTGGAAGGCGGGGGCCGCCACCTACCTCGCCGAGGCACATCAACGGCGTGCAACCGCTCCGGTCCTGGCACCTGCCCGTCGTGCAGGCGCGACTTATTCGCCACGCACGGCTCGCCAGCTCATGGAGGCGCAACGCAAGATGCAGGAGGCGCTTGGCCCAGGGCTGCAGGCGGCACACGCGATGATGAACACTCCAGGCATGATGGCGGCACAGGAAGCCGCACGTCGTTTGCGCGAGAGCCCCGTTATGCGGGCAATGGAAGAGCTTCAGAACAGCCCAACCATGCGGGCCATGCGTGAACTGCAGGAGAGCCCCACGATGCGGGCTATGCGCGAGATGCAGAACAGTCCCGTGATGCGCGCCGTGCGCGAAGCGTCCGAGGAAATTGCGAGGGTTCAGCGCCTCATCAGTGGCTCGGAATTCTGAGCTTTCCCTAGCCGCCTTGCACACCGCGCATGTGCGCCGCCTCGATCTCGACCGCCGCGCCCTGGACGCGGCGGAAGATCCCGTCGTCATGGCCTTTGCCGCCTTTCATGGCTTTGACGGCGCGGCCCGCCTCGGCCGCCGAAATCGTGAACGCACTTGTATGGGTGTCGAATTTGAGCGTGATCGCGAACGTGTCCCTGTCAGGATGCGCGACCACGACCTGAGGAAAGCCTTGAATGCCAAGCCCATTCACGCGGACATCGTGGATGATGGCCTCTGCAATAGCGGCGCCGATATCACCTGATGAGACTCCGATGGCATAAAGCGTCCCCACGATACTCTCCACTTCCCGCGCCTGACACCGTAGTTGGTAAACGAGATGGTGCCTGGCAGGCATCTGGCGCCGGCTGCCGCCAACGGCATTAGATCATGTTCGCATAAGCGCGAATGTCGAGCATCGGCGCGGTCCCGATTGCCTGAAGTTGGGCGATCAGCTCGAACAAGAAGCGGGTCGCCGGCTTATCGACCGTGTTCAACTCAAATTGATCCACCTTCCTAGTGAACCAGCCAGCATCGGCGATGCAGCCAATGTCGAGTAGCTCGTCCGCGGCATCGCGCCGGAGATGCCCCGCCAATGTGTCGCCCAAAGGCGGCCTCCAGCCCGCGCTGAGTGTCAGAATGCCAGCAAGGATGTGGTGGAGCGGCTTCGCTCGTGACGGCCCGTCGATGGTCTCGGCCGAGAGGCTGTTACGATGCAATCGCCGCACGGAGGCGGCCTTCTCGCCGGCATAGCGGATGTGATCCGCCGTTAGCTCCTGTTTGGCTTCAAACACCGCGTAGACGCTCTCCGCCGGCACGACGTCGGTGCCTTTGAACGTGAACACGAAAGGCGAGTGTTGCCGGTCATGGACGATGATGTCGATTTGGTGGCTGAAGACGCCCTGGCTATCGACCACGAACCCCTTCCGGGCCTCGTATCGGCGCGGCAGATAGCGCGTGAGGACATCGATCCACACCTGCTCGCTGGCATCGCCTTTATCGGTCGGGTGTCCCAGCTTACGAGCGGTCGCAAGCTCGCTTTGGATCTTTGCATGGAAGTCAGCGAAGAGCGCTGCGAGCGACCAATCTGAGCTCATTGAAACACCGTATTCCATGGGCTGTTCAGAGCCGAGCGCGCCATCTCCACGATCCTTGCCTTCCCATCTACTGTCAGCACGTTCGACACGATATTGTTGGTGTTGGCCGGATCGATAAAGCGCTTCGCGCCGAGCGCCGTCGTAATCGCGCGAAAGACTGTCACGATATTAGCCTGAAGATTGCCCGTCCGGGCGCCGTGCAACGCATCAAGGACGAACAGCTCCAGGTAAAAGGACTGCCAATCGATGCCGAAGCGATTGCGCCAGATCTTCATCAACCGGATTTCATCGAGCCGGCCGGAGTTCGAGACGACGCGGATGTGCTCATTGATGTTGGTCTGAAGCCAACTTCCCGTCTTGGTGCTCCACAGGCTATGGTATTGACCATACTGATCCTGCCGACGCCCGGGCGTGACATCGACCTTCCAACCATTCACCGTCAGCCCGATCGATACGTTCTGGCGGCGCGGGACATAGCCAGCCTGCGAGAACGCCGTGAAGAGCGTGTCTGAAATGCGTTGCAGCGTGTCGGACAGCGTCGACGTGAGCGAGACGAAGATGTCGATATCCGTGCCGCCGTGGACAGCAGTTCCTTTTGCGAACGAGCCACTCGGTCGAATGTCGACGATGAACTGCCCACCCCAATTGCGGATGACCGGGTCTATGGTCGTCTGAACGGCCCGCACGGGCGAATAAGGGCCGGTGTCGACGCGATGCCTTGCCAGTACCGCGCGCAGATGCTCGTCAATGCCTGTCATGCTCGACCCTCGATCTCGCGCGACGCGCGCCTAGCCCCTGAATGGCATTCACGGTATGTTCTACGGAACGCAACTGGTGGGGCAACCATGAACGATCTGAATCTCTCTCTCGGGGTGCTGGAATCCATCTATGATGAAGCCAAGCGCGATGACCTGTCGTTCGCCGAGCGTGCCGGACTCTATGCCGGGGCGCGGATCCAGTGCGAGGACATCCGCCGGTACATCGATACGGAGCGGGACGGCCATGGCTATGCACACGAGAAGGTAAGCCAGTACCAATGGCATATTGGTGCCGCCCTCGGTTTCGACATCACCAATGGCCACGACAAGGCTCAGCACCTCGGTTGGGCGCTGGGAGCGTTCTGGACCTTGCGGGACGTGCTGACGGAAAATGGCACGGCGCAGGCCTGATCGATGCTCGACGAGTGGAAACGAGAGCGCCAGATCCGAAAGGTGCTGAGCGGCCTGGCGCGGCAACGGGTCGCCATGATCCTTCAGCCACAAGGCGTTTGGGTGATTGAGCGCGCGCTACAGCGCGACGAAGATACAGAGGCGGCGCTGATGACCTGCCATATGCGGGGGTGGGTCGAGCCGCTTCATGACAGCATGCCGACCGGCGATCTGACGCCGGACATGAAGTTGCCGTCTGGACCTCTCTTTACCCGAACCCAGACCGTCTTCCGTCTGACCGAAGGCGGCTGGAGCGCTCTGAATCGCGCACATGCCTGGACCGTCGCCGGCATCGTGATCGCCATTCTGTCGCTAATCGCGACGATTGCGGTAGCGTCCTAGATAGCGGGTTACGCATCCGTTACAGACAAACCAAGGGCCGCCCTTTTGGGGCGGCCCTGGCCGTTTAGTTCCCTCTCGGGAAACGGACACTCCCACAGGGGGAGGCCGCGAGTGCTCCCCATGTAGAATGCCAACGATGAAGATTCAACTTATATCTAAGGAGCCCCGAAGCCCCCTACGCCTCGGGGGCCGCAGCAGGGAGATCGGGCGGCACCGGGAGCTTGGGCAGCCATGACAGCACCAGCCCCAACATATCGTTGAATTCGGCTTCTGGCATGCGCACGATTCCCTCCTTGTCGGGAACGAGCCTGCTCACCGCAACCGTTGTCATCTTGTCGCAAATCGCGAACGCGGCGCGCCCGTCGATCGTCGTTTGCAACGGGAAAGCCCACTGATTACTTGGCTGCGCCTGCGTCGAACACGGGATCACCGTCACCGCTCCATGCAGCGTGTTCCGATACGAAATCACGATTACCGGCCGCCGCTTCCAAAACTCCGGTAGCTGCGCGTCCTGAGGGAAATCGCACCAGAAGAGCTGACGGATCTTCGGCGCACCCTTCAGGCGCGGCGCCACCCCAGGCGGCGCTTCCTGAATGTGTGCGTTCACGCGTCATCATCCTTGACCAGGCGCAGCTTGGGAGCCCCTTTCCGGTTCTGGCGGATCTTCTTGATCTCGGACTTCTCCTTGATCTCCGCGAGCTTCTCATCCGCAAAGGGTTTGGCCGCCTCGATCAGTCCGTCGAGATGGTAGATGTTCGTCCGGCTCCCCTGGTCGGTCCGGCGCTCTTCGCGCCGGATGTATCCGGCAGCCTCCAGACTGGCGATGTGCTTCTGGATCGTGCGCGGGTGGACGTTCATGGCTTGCGCCATGGTGCTCTTGGACGGGTAAGGTTTCCCTTCAGCCGTCCACCATTTGCTCGCCAGATACAGCACGATGTTGAGATCGAGCGGTTCGAGGCCAAGCTGACGCTGGTTCTCGATGATGACGCTCGGCAGCGCCGTCCAACCCGCATCCATCAGCGGCTTGGTCCACTTCTTCTCGTTCGTTCGCAGATCGGAGCTGCTGTCAGTTTGCTTCTTAGCCGCCATGGGGCTATTCCTTTCTCCCGGCGGATATGCCCCTCGCGCGTAGGGGGTTCAAGTTTGAGGGGGAGCCTCCAGCGCCGCCCCCGTGAGGCCCCAAGGGCGCCCGGGGGGGCGCCTCCCAGGGCTCTGGCTGGGAGCCGCAGCGGCCCTGCAAAGTATAGCCAGTGCCCATGTAGACGTCACTCAGGGCATACCCATGGCGTATCAACCGAGTAACCGCAGGGGGGAGCCACAACGGCCTCCCCCTCTGCCGTGAATTTCACGCGAAGGCTTCGTCGGCGAGGTTGCTGTCCCGACTCTCCACGATCAGTGCCACCGTGTCTTCCCGGTCCCTCGGATTGAACACACGGCCGACGACCGTCCAGATCGACCGATTTTGCGGATCGTTCCGATCCTGACCCACGATCACGCCGGGATCGAGGATCGTGTCGCCGATCGCGGGCACCTGGCCGGCAAACTGCTCCACCCCATACTCGACGCCCCCGTCAAAGACCTTGCCGGTTGGGTCGCGGTGCAGGATCCGAATGCTGGTCACGCGCTGTCGCTCCGTCACGGCGTTGTGCCGATCATCCATCAACAGATCGCCCAAAGCACGTCCGCTGCCAAGGCCATGTCACGGGTCCGAGGACGGGCCGTTGGCCCGGCACAGGCTCGCCGGCGCCGCAGCCCTCCCCCGGAGGCCCGTCGGCGCGGGGAACACCAAGGGCGGCTGCCCTTTCGTTCCCGAACGACAATCAGGCCCCCGTGTAATCCGCCAAGCGCGGCACCCGACACCCTCTGGGGTGTCGGCCAGGCTAGGGCGGCTCGCCCGCGCCAGGGACCAGACTCTCGCCCTCCCTCCCCATCCCGTTCCTCGCCGGAAAGGCAGAGCCGGTTGCTGTTGCGACCGGCTTTCAGCCTCGAAGGAAAGGAAGAGACCATGGCACGGATCACCGACAACCGGGCTGACATCTATCAAGAGATCACCGACCAGATGATCGCCATGATCGAGGCGGGCACCCGGCCTTGGTCGAAATCGTGGAACGGCAGCACCGCCCCCAACATCCCGCTGCGCTCGACCGGCGTTCCCTATCGCGGCATCAACGTCCTGACCCTTTGGGTAGCGGCCATGACAAAGGGCTATGCCTCGCCGCATTGGCTGACCTTCAAGCAGGCGCTCGCGCTCGGCGGGTGCGTCCGCAAGGGCGAGAAGGGCTCAACCGTCGTTTATGCCAACACGATCGAGGTGGACGCCGACAGGGGCGGAGAAGCCAGCGACGATGGCAAGCGGCAGGTAGCATTCCTCAAGCGCTACACCGTCTTCAATGCCGAGCAGATCGACGGCATCGAGGCGAAGTATCCGGCCCCCGCGCCGATCCTCACCGCGACCAATCCCCACGAACGCGACTCGGAGTTGGACACCCTCTTTGCCCGCGTTCCCGTCGCCGTCCGGCACCACGGATCGCAGCCTTATTATCAGGCGAGCGGCGATCACGTCGTCATGCCCGAGTTCGCCGACTTCCACACCGGGGACGACTATTATTCGACGCTTGCCCATGAGCTTTGCCACGCAACCGGCCACGTGGACCGGCTCGCCCGCCCCACCCTCATTTCCACGAAGCGGGAGGATTACGCCCACGAGGAACTGGTGGCCGAGCTGGGTGCGGCATTCGTCAGCGGCGCGATCGGCATCAAGCTCCACGACCGGGAAGATCACGCGGCCTATCTGGCGAGCTGGCTGCAGGCGCTCCGCAACGACAAAAGGTGCATCTTCACCGCCGCGACGCAAGCACAGGCCGCCGCGGACTGGCTGCTCAGCCGGATGAGCAACGCGGCGATGTCGGTCGCAACGTGATGGATACGCGGCCCCGATCTTTCGTGAAACGGGCCGCGTTCCTGTTCTCCCGGACCGTCCCGGGCGTGCGCGAAATCGACACTTGTAAATCAATCATCGAACCGCGCCGACCGGATGCTTTCGGTCGGTAGAGCGACGCCCAATTCGCGGGTCTCGCGCGGTTCTGTGCGCCCAATCACGGGCATAGAAGGACGAAGCATATGTCGATCAAAGGTACACTCGATCCGATCCACATTGGTGGCGGGACCCGCTCGTTGATGCGGGACAGCGGGCGGCATGTCGACAAGGGCTGGTGGGGCGTCGACGACAACAACACCCCGCATATCGGCCCCTATGGCAGCCGCGAAGCCTGCCAAGCCGCGTGCGATGCCATCAACGATGGTGACGCCGACTAGGGAACGGTCTGGAGCGACCCCGAGGGTCGCTCCAGGCTCCTATGCGCGCGCGCCGGCTTCGCTTCGCGGCACCGGCGCGCGCCTTTTCTTGTCGTTTCGCGACGCGCAGCACAGGGTGAGCGAGCCTTACCGGCCCTTCCTGATCCGAGCGAAGGCTGTCAGCCCGGCAGCCTTGTACGCCTCGAACATATCGGCTCGCTCGCCCAGCGGCGTTACTGAGACATGGGTGATCTCGCCGAGCATGTCGCAAATCCGAATGGCGGCCCGAACTGTGGTGGAAAGCCACGTGCAGAACCGCTCCATATCGGGCGGGTACACGAGATCCGTTTCGGATGAGAACATGCCGTGCTGGCCATCCTGCGCGACATAGGTGTTGATCGCTGTCTCGAGCACAAACACGTTGAGCATCACGGTGCCGTTCAGCTCGCGAATATCGGGGAGCATCCGCAGCTCGGGCCGCCACTCATAGGCTTTGGCGATCAGCGCCTCGTTGAAATGACCCCCGAAGACATTGCGGAGGTATTTCGCAAACTGAAGGTCGGCGTCGATCGCTTTCATCTGGTCGGCGAGTTCTGGTGCGTCCCGGTATATGAAGCGCATCGGTCCTTCCAAATCGACAAGGTTCCCGAGCGCCATCAGGGCCGTTTTGATGAACGGAACCCACGTGCCCGCAGGACCGAGCTGACCTGACAGTTCACCATCTGCCGAACTCAAATCGCCGTGGATGATCCGCGATGTAAAATAGATCCTCTCGATCGGGGTCATTCGTTCTCGCCTGGTCAGTTCCCACCCGTCCAAGGGCAGCGCGCTGTTTTGCTGAGCAACCTGCCCAGTGCAAAGCGCTTTTCGGGGCAACGATCCCGGTCGGGCGCGACCCTGCCGGGCACGGCTCTATCGGCGCGTTGCGCCGACCGAGCCACCGTGCCGGCGTCTCGGCCCTGAGCGGGTGACGATCCTCGCGTAAGGTGTACCACGTGGCACACCTATGGCCGCGCCCAGCGGCGCGGACGTCGCTGGCAGGGCACCGCGGCCCTCCCCCGGAGGCCCGCTGGCGCGGGGAACACCAAGGGCTGCTGCCCTTTCGTTCCCGAAGCAAAATCGACAGCCCCGTGTGGTCCGCCGAGCGCGGCACCCGGCGCCCTTGTGGGGGCGCCGGCCGCGCTAGGGCGGCCTGCCCGCGCCAGGCCATCGATTTCGCTCCTCCCTCCCCATCCCGCTCCTCGCCGGAGAGGCAGACCCGGTTGCAGCGGCAACCGGCTGCGCCTCGAAAGAAGGAGAAAGGACAATGGCTTACACCCGATACACCGGCGATCCCTATTGGAAGCGCGCGAAGTCCCCCGGCACCAGCGCCGACGGCACCCCGTACCGCAAGGGCGAGCGCGTGTTCTTCTATCCGCGCACCGGCGTCACCTACGCAGGCGGCAGCGCGAAGCGCGCCTCGGCCGAGTTCGACGAACTCGCGAGCCTCGAAGGCTGACCCCCTCCCAGTCAAATCCATCCAGATCACGGAGCATCATCATGGCTATCATCCATCCCAAGCTCGCCCAGCTTCGCCTTTCCCCGCTCAACCAGCGCCGCGTGAAGCCGTCCGCCGTCGAGGCGATGGCCGACGACATCGAAGCGCACGGGCTGTTGCAGAACCTTGTCGCCTATGAGGACGAGGGGCTGTTGTGGGTTTTTGCCGGAGGGCGGCGTTACCGCGCGCTCAAAATCTTGGTGAAGCGCAAGCGGATCAAAAGCAGCGACACCTTCCCGGTTGAGTTGCGGACCAAGGAAGAAGCCATCGAACTGTCGCTCGCCGAGAATTTCCAGCGCGAGGACATGCACCCTGCCGACAGCATCCGCGCCTTCGCCGCGCTCCGCGACACGGGCATGGACGCCGAGGAGATTGCGGCCCGGTTCGGTCAGGCGGTCAGCTTCGTCTACAAGATGCTCCGCCTGTCTGCGCTTGCCCCGGCGCTGATCGACCTGATCGCCAAGGATCAGTTGAGCCTTGAGGCCGCACGTGCGCTCACCCTCACCGACGATCACAGCCAGCAGATGAAGGTCTGGAAGGCCGCGAACGGCCACGCGCACACTATCCGCCGGATGCTCACCACCGAGAAGGTGGACACCACCAGCGGCCCGTTCCTGTTCGTCGGGCGGGAGGCTTACGAGGCCAAAGGCGGTACGATCACGGTCGACCTGTTCAGCCAAGGGGCCGAAGGCTTTGCGGACGATCCCGAGCTTGTGCGAGAACTGGCAGAAGAGAAGCTGGACGCACTCGCGGACGAGTATCGCGCTATCGGGTGGCACGAAGTCCGTGCGGCGCTCGAACGCCCTTACGACCTCTATATGAAGGGCAGCATGTACCCGGCGACGCGCGAGCCGACCCACGACGAGGCGACGAGGCTTACCGCGATCGACGCCGAGATCGAGGCCATCGCAGAGGCCGAGGGCGAGGACAGCGAGCGGATCGACCCGCTCTCGGACGAGCGCGACGCGATCACCGAAGGCTTGCGCGCCTTTAATCGCGAGCAGGTTGCGGTGGGCGGCGTGGCCCTTTGGGTGTCGCATGACGGATCACTGGGCAAGAGCTTCTACCGCGCCAAGGCCGAGCCGAAACCGAAGGCGAACCACGACGGTCCCGTCCCGCTTTACAGCAACAGCCTGTTCGCCGACCTCACGCGCATTAAGACACGGGTCGTGCAGGAGGCGGTCGCGGCCGACCCGGCGCTGGCACTCGACATCGTGCTCGACAGCCTCGCGGGCCAGTTGCTCCACGGCGCGCACAGCCACCAGATGGCGATCGAGGTTCAGGCCAAGGCCGTCGCGACCGACGTGGCGCAAGAGTTGATGGCGACGAGCGACGTTCTTGCCGTGAAGGACATGATGGCGACCCGTTTCGCCGCCATTCCCGCCGAAGGCCGGTTCGAGGCGATCCGTGCCATGGGCAGCGACGACAAGATGGCGTTGCTGGCCGGGCTTGTCGCGATGACGGTGGACGGCACGGTGTTCGCGGGCGGCTCCCCCGGCCAGCGCCACCACCAATTCGAGCAGATCGTGCGCGCGAGCGGCGTGAACATCGCGTCGCGCTGGACCGCCCCCATCGGCCTGTTCGACAAGATGCGCCGTGCTGCGATGATCGACCTGTTGCGCGAGGAAGTGGGCGCGTCGAGTGCCGAGAATTGCGCCACCATCAAGAAGAAGGCGGACCTTGCCGTGAACGTGTCCGAGCGGTTGCCCGCCCATTGGCTTCCCGCCCCGCTGCGGATCGGTGCCTTTGACCGAGCGGAGCGCGAGCCGGAGGAATGCGACGCCGACATGGACGAGGACGGCAGCGAGCAGGAGGGCATGATCGACGAGGAAACGGCCTGAACAGCAAAGCTGGGGGGCCGGTGATAATCGGACCCCCTTTCCTCTCCTGACGAGCGCAAGGCGGCCCGTCGCCCCGGCGCGCCAGCCCTGGCGGGCTGGCGCGCCGGCT
>VYLB01000330.1_pt1 | contig 11108 bp, 11 predicted proteins | sample 5114431 | NCBI WGS metagenome assembly VYLB01 (sample SAMN12291786, study PRJNA351875) | freshwater metagenome | isolation source: freshwater lake | place: USA: Michigan, Gull Lake | collected 2013-08-08
TGATTAGTTCGCTCTAGATCAAAAACAATTGACAAAAATCGCTAAATGCCTTTCTATATAAGGGTTCCATCCCTTATAACCCCCGTCCATTGCATAACACAAACCGAAGAGCCGACAACGCTTTTTGTAATACTTTTTGGCTCATCCCTGCTGCTTCTGCTGTTGCTGTAACTCCTTTGACACGGCTAATCATACGCAATGCAGACAATAAAGCACCCGTATCATTGTCCTTGGCATATTCCTCAAAGGTAACAGTTAAAAAACTGTCAATTTCTTCTGGATGTTCGCGGTAGTATTCTTCTTCAACTTGTTCAAATGTTCTGTATTTACCCATGACTTAGATGCTCCTTCCCATAAGCTTTCGCCGCTTCAATATCCTGTGTGTGGCTGCTTTTGTCGCCGCCACACAACAAAAGCACAATGTTGTCACCCTCTTCCCCGAAATACACACGGTAGCCAGGTCTGAAGAACATTCGTGATTCTGAAAGTTCTTATAGATAATCATAAAAAGGTGCGTTACACTTTGTTAACGCACCCTACTGGATTGTTTCAGCTAAAATAGGGCAATAGATTTCGGCTTAAAGTCTTAGATTATACAATTTATAGCATTTTTCTAATACACCAAATTAGCTGAAACAGTCCACTACAAGATCGGGCGATCGCACTAACCAATCTTAAAACATCGTCACTCCTTTTAGGCTGGGCCAATAGCAATAAATGAGAAAGAACGATCTTGGTGTTTTCCCTGTGAATCGCCAGTTAAGGCAGTTGCAGCACCGCTATTCAAAAACGGAAATACTACGTTATCACGAGTGTCTTGGGATTCTTGCCCGAATAATACTTGGCTTCCAACAATTGATGGAGTAGCAGAAAACGTAGGCGAGAAAGAAATTATATACTCGCCATTGCCTTGATGCGTTATCGTGAATCCCCCACCACTACTCGTGATCGAGCCGTCTTTGTTAACAACACCCCAAAGTGTCTTTGTTGTCATAATAAGATACCTCTACTTGATTGGACTTTGGACATTGGACAAAATATGAATTTCTGTCTTCCGTCCTTACACCCTTAAGACAATCTCAAAAATCCATTTCTGAATTTTTCGATTTAGCCATAATGCTATAAGCAAAACGTCTTGTCTTTGGGGTTAAAAGTGATTGCTTTCATCACCTTTGATACCAGAATAAGTTTTATTTTTTCTGATGGCAATCTCTAAAACTAATACTTTTCTAATAGGTTTTTTCGAGCAGAATATTAACTTTTATCGGAAATTATATTAGATTTATATTAACTTTCAAGCGTCACTTTATGGTATAATGCCCTAAACCTTTAAGTAGAACAAATGAATTAATCCGACAGATTTAAGAGATTAAACCCGATTTACCTTAACTAGAATGAGTAAAACTCTTTTATATGCTGATTTGTTGCGATTTCAGGGATTTATTGCTGTATTTATTCAAGGAAAGTCTAAAAAACGCCCGCTTTTCTCAGAAAATCAAGAGATGCGATCGCTTTCAAAGATGAAACCAGATGCTATTTAATCGTAATCTCCAAAAATATCTTACTCTCTCAGATGTAGCATCTTTGAAGTATTACTAAGCATGGATGTTAGATCAGTTAGGCAAAAACTCTACAGATGGTGTTACTACAAAACTTGTACCGCTACAGATAGGGTATTTTTTTGAGCGGGTCTAATTTTTCCTGTAATATTAGATTTATATTAACTTTAAAGGGTCACTTTATGGTATAGTGACCTAATTTGTAAGTAGAACTAATGAATTAATCGGGCGGCTAAAATCCTCAAAACCCCTTTATCCTCTAAAGACCTCTTGCATAAATCCGAAAACAAACGATAGAAACAATAATGGGAGGGACTTTCAGTTAATTATTTATTAGTAGTTGATAATCTTCAAAAATGTTGCTGTACAAGGATCGATCGCACTACAGAAGCAGGCGAATCAGGTGATAATTTTGGTCCCATAGAACGAGATTGCGCTGAAGGCAGACGAGGGAGTATCCTAGTGAGCAAGAGTTTAAGAGCAGAGAAATGTTAGCCAGTTACATCGACAAAGCAATGGAATCTGCCACCTACGAAATCAATGTTACAAAAGGTTAATTTGGTAAGTATGCTTCGTAAATATAGCGTTTCCCAATCTCATGAGGTACACCAAAATCTTAACTCCTGACTCCTCAAAACCTAAGACTCTGTACCTCACAACTAGGGAAATTGCTATAATTACCAATCTAAAATCTAAAATTACATCAGGAGGTCAGAAAATGCTGACAGTCATGCGCCGTTACTTTACTTTAGAAGAATATCATCGCCTGGGGGACTTAGGATTTTTTGGAGAAGAAGAACGGGTGGAATTAATTCGAGGAGAGATTATACAAATGCCTACTAAAAAGCCACCTCACTCAGTTTGTAATACACTTTTAGTTCAGCAATTAATTTTACTGTTGGGTAAACAAGCGATTGTCCGAGGACAGGAACCAATTATTTTACCTGGGGATAGTGAGCCTCAGCCTGATGTTGCTATTGTCCGCAATCAAGAGGACAATTATCTATCTTCCCATCCCCATCCTGAAGATATTTTATTGCTTATAGAAGTTGCAGATTCTACCTTGAAGTATGACCAAGAAACTAAACTCCGTTTGTATGCTGAAGCTGGTATTTTAGACTATTGGATAGTCAATCTTGTCAATAACCAGCTAGAAACTTACAACCAACCTTATCAGGAACATGACGGACAGTTTAATTATCGCCTGAAACGAATTTATTTGCCAAATGAATCTGTTAAACTTCCCGGTTTTGCTGAACTGTCACTCGCGCTGTCTTCTATCCTATAGAAGAAATTATACAAGACACAGGGAGAAGCACGGTTTAATTTATATGAGGCAACGTTTGTCTATAAATGCTATAATAGTATTTTATCCAGGAGCATTGAGTCGTTCAGGCATCTTAAAAGTAACATTTGTTCTACCTTACCTGATGATTTTGATGAGCCTTTAGAAGATTTTAAGGAATATATGTAATGAGTGATTTGTTGTTAGATGCTAATTGTAAAGTCTCGGTGCTCAACCTTAAAATTATCCAAAAGGCGATCGCTCAACAGGAATATAGGTTTTGCTCATGGGGTTTGAGAATCCTTAAGCTTTAAAAATGCCCTAGCTTTCGCCATTCTGACAATATGCTCTAAATATTGATAATGTTGCCATCGCTTTTCCTCGTCAGGAGTCAAACCCCCTGTGCGATTTTTCTCTAAGAGCAGAGATAATTGAGCTTGTAAGGCTTCTGTGGGACGTAGTGCAATAATAGCTTCAGGATTGGGAAGACTTGCCAAAAATTCCAAAACTTCAGCCATTCCCGAAAACCCTTCTTGAGCAATAGCCTTAAATTCTCGCAACCCTAACCCTAGGATTTGCGGTAGCTTATCTTCAAAGGGTTGAAGCTGAGTGACAACTTCATCAGGTAGCTCGAAGGTAACTTGCATGGGCTTTCTGGCTGGTGTCATTCGGGCATTTAATCCATTTTAGCCCTTCAATCAGAAAAAGAAGCCATCTGATCAAGCAAATATTGGCTCGTCATAACCTGTTCAACATTTAAATTGGTAACTGATAACTGATAACTGATAACTGATAGATTAAATCACCGTCCCGTCGGGAATAGTGGCATTTTTGAAAATAACCACGATACCGCTGCGAACATAGAAACCTAAATCTTCGCGATTAGCTTCTTCCACACGATCTTTGTTAACAATTAAAACATTGGCACCAATGCGAGCATTTTTGTCCACAATTGCCCGACGAATAGTCGAACCAGGGCCGATACCCATGGGAACTTTGCCATTTCGGGCGAGACTTTCCCGTTCGGGGAAAGACTCATAAAAGTCCGATCCCATCAGCATTGTATCCTCGATCGAGCAATCTTTGCCGACTCGACTACGAATACCTAAAATCGAGTGATGGATGCGACATTCTTTGAGAATACAACCTTCAGAAATCATCGATTCTGTCACCGTACAATTGAGCATTTTTGTCGGTGGCAGATAGCGAGAACGGGTATAGATGGGGGCTTTTTCGTCGTAGAAACTAAAGGCGGGATTTGGTTGTTGGGTCAAGGCGAGATTAGACTCATAAAAGGCTTCAATCGTGCCGATATCTTCCCAGTAACCTTTAAATAAATAAGCCTGAAGATTGTAGTCTTTAGCCGCCGAGGGAATAATTTCCTTACCGAAATCGGTCTGTTCTTTATTGGCATCGAGCAGATCGATTAAAACATTCTTTTTAAAGACATAAATTCCCATGGAGGCGATGTAGGGATTTTGACGTGCTTGGTCAGGATTTAAGCCTAAAATCGTCGTATCTACCCGCATTCTTGCCAATTCTGCCCCTTTGGGTTTCTCATAAAAATCGACAATTCGCCCCGAATCATTAATTTTCATCACCCCAAAAGCGGAGGCGCGACGTTCATCGATGGGAACCACCGATAAAGTGATATCGGCGTTGGTTTCCCGATGGCGTTCGATGAACTTGCTGTAGTCCATGCGATAGAGATGATCTCCCGAGAGAATTAGATATTCATCGATATCCCAATCCTTCATCGTCCAGATATATTGTCGTACCGCGTCGGCCGTGCCTTGGAACCATTGAGGATTTTCCATGGTTTGTTGAGCGGCCAAAACTTCCACGAAACCATCACTAAAACCCGTAAAATTATAGGTACGATTGAGGTGACGATTGAGGGAAGCGGAATTAAATTGCGTCAACACATAGATTTTGTCAATCTGGGAGTTAATACAATTGCTGACGGGAATATCGATTAAGCGATATTTTCCCGCTAGGGGGACGGCAGGTTTTGCCCGCAGTTTCGTTAACGGATAAAGGCGAGTTCCAGCCCCACCACCCAAGATAATAGCTAATACTTTTTTCACGCGCGTAACCCTCGCGATTGGCTGTTTCCTTCTCAAAGTAAGTGTAGGATGATAGCGCACCTTATTGATAGAGGGGAAACAAAAATCTAAATCTAAAAGTCATCAAGAGGGAATTGATCGGAGTCTTTGCGGATAAATTCGCTAAAATCATGAATTTTTGGGCTAAATCATTAATATTTACCTTTTTTATCCCTTTACCGTACCTAATGCCCGCCACGGTGACGGGCGATCGCTGTTTTTGGTTAGCCCAAGGTTCCGATGTACAGACTTTCGGTAAACAGGGCCAAAGCGGGAAAGTTGGCAAGGTCGGCGGCCAAGGCAAAAATAGTGATAGTTTAACCCTTTTTCTCGATGGTTCTCCCCTAAAACTCGATATTTCAGGACAAAAAGGGGTCGATGGTGAAAATGGCAGCAATGGCAGCGATGGCAACTGTAGCGGTCAACCGGGCAACGTAACACGAAATCTCCAGGCGGCCGGTGGTGGTAACGGTGGCAATGGGGGTGATGGGGGTGATGGGGGCAATGGCGGCGCTTTAACCCTCTATGCCACTAATTTAGATTTTTTAAGACAAGTAACGGTCAATGCGGCCGGAGGCGCTGGGGGTTTTGGGGGTCAGGGAGGCCAGGGGGGCAAGGGTTGTCGCTGTTCCCAACCCTTCTGGACAATTCAAACCTGCAGCGGTAGGCCGGGTGATGCCAATTATAGCTGTACCACCAGAGAATTTAGCTGTCAGGATGGTCTCGATGGGGCGACGGGTAATAGTGGTCGTAACGGTCGCGAGGGTCGTTTAGGACAGTTAACTTTAATTCAAATCGATCGCCCTTTAACTGCCGATCAACCGAGCGCAACTGTTCCCCTTTCGGAGTTAAAAGAACGGGGTTATATTCTATCTAAAAATAGTTGGGAAACTCGCACCGGGGCAGTGTCTTTATTTGCCCCCGGTTCCCTGATCGATGATCAATATCGGATTTTAGTAGATCGATCGGAACGTTCTTTTATTTTAATTTGGAATGCGCCCCAAGAGTTTAACCGGTTTACTAATCAGCGTTTTACTTTAACCCTCGATAATCAAAAGGAACTGAGGGTAACTATCCCCAGTGAACTCTGGATCGAGGGAACCACTCAAAAACGCAATAATGTTACGGAATTTGTCGTTTATAATGCTGTTTTTGAACGAGATGTCACCCAATTAGAAGCAAAAGGTATTACAGGAAATGGTACTGATTTAAGGCTTTTTCTCGAAGATAAAGCTTCCCAATCGAATTTAATCGGCACTAAATTTAAAGTGCGTTATCGCGTCACTCGTTGGCAAGCAGAAGACCTACAAACCAGTCCCAGAACCGATTTTGTCACTCGCTACGAAGGAGATATGCCCGCTAATTTGGTCCGACAGGAGGGCAATCAATTTATTCTAGATATCGGTCAATTACCCTTACCTGTGGAATCTTTGCGATCGGGTACGGGGATAGAAATTGAGTTACTTGCTACTCGTTCTTTTGCCGGTTATTCCAAAGAACAAAAACTCGTCATTCGCGACACGATTAAAGGGGCAAATATCCCACGGAGGTAAGTCAAAAAAGCTCCCTTCTCCTTTCTCCGGTGCAGTCTTAACGAGTAATTTAGATAGTCAACTTACCAAAAGGCTTTAAAATATCTTGGGAGGAAGACTGGTTATTCTGTCGGTTTACCTAGGGAATGTCCCGATAGTTTAGAACCAATGTTAAAGGGAAAGATGGGCAATATTTTAAGTGTGGCGCCGATGATGGATTATACCGATCGCCATTTTCGCTATTTTTGGCGACAAATTAGCCGTCGTCCCCTTCTCTACACGGAAATGATCACGACGATGGCGATTAAACACGGCGATCGCTATAAGTTGCTGGGGTTCTCCCTAGCAGAAAAACCTCTAGCTTTGCAGTTAGGGGGTGATAATCCCTATCTTTTGGCAGAATGCGCTAAAATAGCCGAAGATATGGGTTATGACGAGGTAAATCTCAATGTGGGTTGTCCTAGTTCCAGGGTAAAAGAGGGCAATTTCGGCGCTTGTTTGATGGCTAACCCGGAATTAGTCGCTAGGGGAATATCGGCAATGAATCAAGCTGTATCGATTCCCGTGACTGTAAAACAGAGAATTGGCATTGATCATCAAGATAGTTACGAAAATATGGCGAATTTTGTCCGTATTGTCGCGGATGCGGGTTGTCAACGTTTTACCATCCATGCGCGTAAAGCTTGGTTACAGGGATTAAGTCCCAAGGAAAATCGCACTGTTCCCCCTTTGCGTTACGATGATGTTTATCGACTAAAAAATCAGTTTCCCCATTTGTTTATTGAAATTAACGGCGGTATCATTAATTTAGAACAGGCTAGACAACATTTACAATTAGTAGATGCGGTCATGATCGGTCGGGCAGCCTACGATAATCCCTATTTATTTGCCACAGTCGATCGAGATTTTTATGGGGAATCGGTTACTCCTCCTACCCGGGAAGAAGTAATCAAAAAAATGCTTCCCTACATCGATGAATGGGTGAGTAAAGGTTATAAACTACACCAGATCAGCAAACATCTTTTACAGCTTTTTGCCGGTCAGCCCGGAACTAAGGCATGGAAGCGTTATATTAGTGAAAATAGCCATTTTCCTGGGGCCGATTCCGGGGTAATCTGGCAAGCTTTACAGCAGGTAAATTACCTCAATGATCTGGCTAATCTTTCAAATTACCCTTGATTTATTTTCTTTTCTATGATTACCCAATCCTCAATTACTGCCGGGGTAAAAAATTCAGCTATGGCGGATTTTGTTTATCAACCTCCCCGGACAGCTATCACAGCTAAACGTATTTTAATTAAACCTAATTTAGGTTATCCTATGCCACCACCGGTAACGGTTAGTCTGCCGGTATTAAGTCAAGTTTTGCGGGGATTGAGAGGGGTAAATCCCGGAGCAGAAATTATCTTGGTAGAGGGAGTATGTTCGGCTATTTCTTTGAGAGAAATTATCGATATTTTGGGAGTAAAATCTATTCTCGATCCGGTCATAACTATTCTTGATGCTGATAGTTTACCACAGCAAGAATATCCGAATATTTCCCCTTTTCCTGTCCGTTTTTCCTCGATGTTTGCCCCTAAAATTATCGAAGAAGTGGATTGTCGGATCACGATTGGAACCTTAAAACGCACCCATTTAAAGGATAAACCCCTGATTTCTGCTTCTTTAAAAAATCTCTATGGACTCTTTCCCCGTAGTCATTATAAGGCCCGTAGTCCTAACTCGCGGGGGCAATTACATCGCCCCTCCGTACCGCTAATTTTACAGGATGTTTATTTTTGTATCGGTCATCTTTTTGATGGGGCAGTGGTGGACGCTAATCTCAAATATTTTAGTAGTAATTGGCGACCGGATCGAGGAAAATCTATTCCTCTCGGTCAAGTGTTTTGGGGTGATGATATGATTAGCGTGGATCGCAGTGCTTGTCTGTTAGGTGATGAACCGATGCCGAGTTATTTAGAGGCGATCGATTTGCTTCGTTCTCAACTTTTGAACGGAACCAATTAAAGTTAATAATTCTTGGCTAAAATAGGCAAACACTTGTATTAAATAAGCTCTGGCTTATTATTTCTACTGCAAAGCCTTCCGCTCCTAGGCTGACATGACGGGATTTTATACTAAATCCTGTTTAAAAAGTATAGGAGAGTGGGGATCACCGGAGCGGGGGGAAATAATCTATAACTGGGTTTTTACCGAAAAATTGGGTTGAAAGCCTCGCCCTTTTAGGGCGACTTTATAGGATGTATGATATTAAGAATAGGGGGCCGGGTAAGCAACCGCTTAAAAAACCCAGTCATCAACCGTAGAGATGAACGCACCTTGAAAACTAGAGTTATGGGGTTCTCTAGGGGAATGCTCCTATAGGTAAAAGCTCTAAGCGTCAAGTACCAGAGAAACCAATTATTTTAGAGGTTTTGAACTGTATCGTAGGGGCCCCCGAAAACAGGCTTCTGTAAGGTCGCGAAAGTCGGAGGAGAGAACCACCTCCGGGTGGGATTTCGCCAGGAATCTAATTCAAGTCCACATCGTTGAGCCAGAAATTCTCAGCAGTGATGCTAGAAGAATCCACGTCCGTTTACGGCGTGGGGTATGTCAAGGAAGCGAGCGAGGTGCGTTTGGCATTCTCAAAGATTAACCCATTGTCGGTTAAAGCAACTGCTCTTTAGGTTGCCCAAAACCCCCCTCGGTGAGGATGTCAAGCGTCTATCCAGATGCTGCCGTCTTCGATGCGAAGGGGATAAACGGGTAAAGCTTGGGGTTGAGAAACTGCCGCCATCGCTTTGTTAACCACAGGGGGCCAGGTAATCCAGTCTTTGACAGCACCACTACAGAGATCAAAAGAACTACGATGCCAGGGACAAACGATCGCGCTATCCTCGGTAATTTGGCCCTTCGTCATCGATAATTTTAAATGAGGACAACGATTACCGACGGCGTGGAATTGACCGTTATTGTTAATCAAGAGAATGGAACTGTCCCCCACTTTTACCACTTGACGGGCGCCGGGGGCAAGGGAATCTACAGATAATACTTTTGTCCAACTCATATTTTTATTTAACCAAGGGAGAGATCGAGAATGGTTTCGGGGTAATTTTGGGCAATAATGTCCTGTTTAGCCCATTGTTGGTAATCTTGCAACAATTGACTCATTAAACGCTGTTTAATCCGCAATAAAACCCCTTTTAAGAGGCTATTGCCGGCGATTTCTAACAGCGGACGCGGGGTTAACCATAATGGCGGTGGTAGGGCAACTTTCACCTCAAGATTGGCTTTCCCCGCTAGATAGGTTTGATTATTTTTTTCCACAGGAGCGAGTTTGCCTTTAACATTGAGGCTAAAGCGATCGTTGATATAATCAATACCTTTGATCTGACAGTCTTCTGATTGCAAAAATATTGTCCCCTCAGAGGTGGCCCAGACATTAAGAATAACCGTGGGCTGAAAATAGTACATATTCAAGAAGTTTAGGGGACGCATTTTTAGGCAAAACCGATTCTCAGACAAGTTTTCTGTTAAGCTAGTCTCAACGATAGCCTGTACTAATCTTTGCGGTTGGCGCAGATAATGCTGAATCGGGATGGTTTGTTCGGCAACAACAATTTCTAGGGATTCGGCAGCGGTAAAAGTTACTTCCATAAGTTGGCTATCTTAAATTTGTCTCCCTTCTTAATTTTACTTGACAAAACTTACACTTTTCGACAGTCCAGATGTAGAAATTTTACCGCTAAGAGGGGACATAAACCAGATTTTTGCCCAAAGTTAGGCTTTTTTCAGTGATCAGCGATCAGTTATCAGTTATCAGTGGGGGGTTTTAATTGACGCTCCCATCGCACTAAGCGCTTCGGGATTCCCTGTTCATCCAGTTACCTTATCTACTAAGCTTTCACCTAATAGACAGTGGGTCGGCCTGTCCGAGGGCTTGAATTTCTGTCCGCCCGACAGTATTTGCCCGTGCGAGAATGTTTATAGCGGCGTTTTCATCTCTATCCAAGACACACCCACAAGAACAAACATGAGTTCTTACAGATAATGTTTTCTTGACAATATTACCACAACTAGAACATTGTTGGCTAGTATATTGTGGGTTCACCGCTACCACAAACTTCCCGTGTATTTTCCCAAAGTAGTCTAACCAATCGGTGAACATTGACCAACTCGCATCTGAAATAGATTTAGCAAGCTTAGGATTTTTCACCATATTAGATACCTTCAATTCCTCATAGACTACCAAATCGTTAGACCGGATTAACGCTTTTGCTGTCTTGACGGCAAAATCTTTACGCTGTCTAGAAACTTTTAGATGAAGGCGAGCTACTTCAGATTTCTGCTTTAACCTTTTTTGGCTTCCCTTTTTCTTTTTTGAGAGTTTACGTTGAGCCTTTTTTAGTCTTTTTTCCGACTTACGAAGAAACCGTGGGTTATCAATTTTATCCCCATTAGAGTCGGTTAAGAAATGGTTTAAACCTAAATCAATCCCTACTTCTTTTCCTGTAGATTCAAAGGTTTCTACTCTCTCAATGTCTAAGACAAATTGACAATAAAAGCCATCGGCTCGTTTAATAAGCCTGACTCTTTTGATAGTGGATTTATCGAGAATCTCACGGTTAAAAGTACCGATTAGCTTTAA
>VYLB01000244.1_pt1 | contig 11056 bp, 5 predicted proteins | sample 5114431 | NCBI WGS metagenome assembly VYLB01 (sample SAMN12291786, study PRJNA351875) | freshwater metagenome | isolation source: freshwater lake | place: USA: Michigan, Gull Lake | collected 2013-08-08
GATTTTGGTCGCATTGAGAGAAGGAGTCGTAAAATTATTGGTGGTGAGCCCTGCTGCACTGGTCTGCAACAGGGTGCCGCCAGAAGCAAGGTCGTACCACTTAAAAGTGCCGGCAGTGGCGCTGTTGGCAGAGAGGGTCACTGTGCCTGGCCCGCACGTAGAACCCGCTGTAACCGTTGGTGCGGCAGGGGCTGCGTTGACCGTAGCTGTAATGGCTGTTCGGGGTGTGCTTTCGCAAGTGCCGTTGTGGAAGGTGACGTAATAAGTCGTTGTGGCCGATAAAGAAGGTGTCGTATAACTATCGCTCGCTGCTGAAGCGCTGGTGCGCAAAGCTGTGCCTCCGGTCAACACTGTATACCAACGGAAAACACCAGCGGATGTGTTGCTGGCAGAAAGTACTACTGTGCCTGTGCCGCAGCGACTGCCATTTGTCACCATTGGCGCTGGTGATGCACAAGGTTGCGCCCAGGCCATCTGGGTTGAAACAAGGGAAAGCAGCAATACAATTTTTGGCCACGCTTTTCTTGCCGTTGTATTGAGTTTGAACATGGTAGACAACAACTGGGTCATATCCTTACTTTATCAATTGGTTTTCTTCGTTCCTTCTGTGTCGACAATTCTATAACTGCTATACTTTTTTGTGGGCGTCAACTGATCGTTGTTCACCGTAAAATACTCATTCTCTGTAAAGGTGTTGTCATTGAAAATCGGATTGATTTCAAATACATCAAAGTCGATCATCACTTTTTGCCCACTCCGGTAAGCGTATTTTATGGTTTTCAACAGACCTGTTTCAGCTACAAAAAACATATCTGTCTGTTCTATACTGGCGTTCTTTTTGTGCACGATTTTATAATGATCCGTTTGGTTACTACGCCCCTCATACGATGAAGTGCCAAAGGCGGTGAGTAAACTATCGATGTTGAACTTAAACTGATTTTCAAACTGTGAAGCGGCAGTTCCCCTATTCTTCGTGATCAGTATTTGCTTTAACTTTTGATTCACCATGACCAAATAGTTATCGTTTAACAACATGGTCACACCATCTACATCGTAAAAATATCGCTGACCCTCTTTCTTTACTTCTGCCTTTTGACTGTAAAAAAAAGTTTCCGGGGTTTTTGAATCAAACGCTTTGATTGCCATTACTATTCTGATGCGGGTCGCTTCCGCATAATTACTTTTCATTTTAAGCAACGCTTCTTTAAAATCTTGCGCACCTGCCGGTGCCGATAAAATCAGCAATAGACTCAAGAGTTTACTAATTACACCATATCGTTTGTACAGCTTCTGCATGTTATCGTCTTTCAACTTGATAGCTCACGTTTTCGGTAATGGTCTTGGTGCCCTTCTCTGTCTCTTTCTTCGTTAAATAAAGATTGCCTTCAGCATCATAGTAAAAGAAAGATGCGTAGTTCTCTTCGTCTAAAATTGCGCGTAGGCGGTAATCTTTAATGTCATAAACATATGCCTTCATATTGCCCTTCTCCGGCTGCAAGCGCAGGTCATCGTAGTAGGCGATGCCCTTGCTGCCAGGCTTAAATTTAAGGTGTATGACAGGGTTTTTGATTGGGCAAATGAATGTGCCCTTCACCTGTTGCCATCCTTCAATAATGGTGCCCACAGGGGCAAAAGATGCTGCGCCTACTGTTTGCCCTGCCTTGTTTTCAAAGGTCAGCTCAATGCCCAGATTATCCGCCAGCTTAGGGGTTAGCACGTTGGGGTTATCCACCGACACCCACGTATTAATCCAATATCTTTTCCCAGAATCTAATTGAAGAAGGGTTTGTGCGAATGTTTTTTCAGAAGTTATTTTCAAGCTGCTTTTCCCACTATGTACAATAGCGTGATCCAACACTGGTGTTACTGTCGGCAAGGTTTGTTTTTTTATTGTTATTTGCCCTGTCCAAATACCATCAAAAGGGGCTCGGCTAAGTACTACAATAGACCACTTAGGGTTGTTAGGGTGAACCTGCTTACATACTACTTCTACGCCTTCAAGGTACGTAGTTGGATTCATATACGGATAAGAAAAGAATCCTAGAAAATAGTTGAATTGTTCTTCGGCAACTACGTCTACTCGCTGCACCAGATTGAGTTCATCCAAACTTGCTTCAACTACAATCGCATGCGATTTTGCATTGGGCACTTTATAAGCTATAGAAGAAGGCTGAGCCTCGTTGCTGAACATCCAGTTGCCACTTACTTTCCCTTCTAAAAATTCAAAACTAGTGAAGGCCATTTCTGCGTTTCGCATATTTACCCCATTGGCGGATGGCAGGTGGCCACCATAATCATATAATGCAGCCGAATAAACACCCAGCACATCTTGGTTCTCTAGCTCATAACTATACGGGCTATATTGTGTCATCGTGTTTACCCTGATCCAATCTGGCACTACATTAAAATTGGCACTCTTCCAATCAAATTGGTTGAGTGTGAACGTGCCATCCTTAGCAAGATCAGTATCAACAGAAGATTGACGAGGCGCCTTGTAGGCATAAGTGGCGTTGTTGCGCCACACACCTTGTGAGCCATTGAGGTAACTACTTTTATTTCTTAATGCTTCATTGTCATGCGGTAGAGGCCAAGAATTTGAAAATGTAACAGCTGTGGCTGATATAACTTGTTTCTTTACTTCTGTAGTAACTTGCACTAAGGTATCTATCAAAGCACCACCTGCAGATGCATCTATGGCAATTTGTCTAGTAATGGTGGTATCGCCCTGGCAAGTTTCGCACTGGTAGCTTAGTTTTAGCGAAACATTATAATTGCCGGTAGTATTGTAAACGTGAAGCGGATTTCTATCTATTGAGGTATTTCCATCACCAAAATTCCAGAGGTAACCGATGGAAGCGCAAGCACTATTGTAAATGACTCTCGGGCTGAAGTTGGTTGCGCACAAATACTTTCTGGCTGCGAAACTGGCGAATACAAGTGCTGGGCAACTATTAATCGCCAACTGAATAGTTTGCATTCTGCTAGCGAGCGTCAAAGCTGTGGCGCCCGGGTTGGTAATCTTATAAAAATATTTTGTACCAATATCCACTTGAGTAATTGATGAGATGACAAAAGTATGTCCATCTACAGAAGGCAAAGCAACTAGCGGAATACTTACTCCATTTACAATCTTGAACCACTGATATAAACTTGGAGGTGTAGTGGCTCGATCAATGTTAGTTGTTAATATAAGGGGATTGCCAAGGGTGGCAGGGAGATCTTTTTTTACATCTATAGAATCTTGGGGGGAATATTGTAAGGAAAGATTGGCATTTTTCGCAGGAATGATGTCGGTAAAGGTGAATCTGTTGAAGAATGCCCAGTAGTATGTCTTTACCAAGAAGACCGGAATATTTCCATGGAGATTGTTCCCATTAGCGAAAAACCATTCTAGGTTGGTTAAATTTTCAAAACTTTGGGGTATAGAACCTTGTAACTTATTATCATTTAAATACAAATATCTAAGTTTTGAAAATCCTCCTATCCAGCTTGGTATATTTCCTGTAAGCTGATTATTGCCCAATAAAAATTGATCAAGTAGAGTTAAGTTACTCAAACTAGCAGGTATGGTGCCGGTAAGTTGATTGCCTTGTAGCCATAAATGAGTGAGTTTAGTTAAATTTCCTAATTCGGTGGGGATGTTTCCAGTAAGTTTATTGTCACTTAACGCAAGTGCCTGGAGTTGAGTTAAGTTACCCAAACTTGCGGGTATATTTCCCTCTAACTGATTATTATTAAGTCGTATATCAACAATAGACTTTAAATTACCAAGCTCCGTTGGTATGTTTCCTGATAAGTTATTCTGGCTCAAATCCAAGATCCATAAAAGTGGTACGTCTGCAATGCTTGGTGGTATTGAGCTTAAAAAAAAATTTTTTACCAAGTGAATCCTACGTAACTTTAAGAGTTTGCCAATTTCGGAAGGAATAGACCCGTTCAATTGAGTATTGAATATGCTTAAGTATTCTAAGTTGACCAAATTTTCAATCCCAGGGCTCAACTGCCCACTGAGCAAACTAGGCGCCACCTGTGTTCCTTGAAGTTTAAGCATTTTTAGCTTTTTTAACCCATAAATTTCATTTGGTAAATTACCTACTGGAAATGTTATCTCAAGCTGTTCTAGTTTGGAAAAATCACCAACACGCGGTGTGAGGGCAAAAGTGTGATTTGGTGAATTGCTGCCTAGTCTTAAAAAAATCAAATTTACGAGATTGTAGATCTCCAGTGGAATAACCCCGGTTGTACCACCGGATATCCATTGCGATAAATCCAAATAATTGAGGTAAGTTAAATTTCCCACGGATGCAGGTATTGAACCTGTCAAATTGTTATTGAGTAGGTTTAAGGACACCACGTGACCCTGGTTATCTACCAATACCCCAAAAAAACCCGCCACACTTTGCACAACATTTGGGTTGGCATCGCACCAGCCTGTATTGTTTGTCCAATGGGGCCCATCGGTGGCATTGTATAAGTCCATCAGCGCGCTGTACTCGGCTTGTGAAGGCATTGGAGGAAGCGTTGCAATACTTACAGTTAGGTTTGTTTTGTTGCGGGCTAATGATGCCGCTTGGTTACTCGCAATTATTTTGTCCTCTATCTCTTTGCTTTTCTTCTGCATTTCCAATTCTAATTGATCTAGCACTTCCTTCTCCATTTTTTTTTGCAGACTTTGCAGGAGGGTATCTTTTTTTGGCTGTGCCTCTTGTGCCATAAGGGCCGAACATGCCACTATGGAAAGGGTGGCCAAGAAAAGCTTGAGTGACAATGCTATTGATCGGTTGTTTCTCATTTGCTGGCTGGCTTTTGTTTCTACTTAGGCAATTGGATTGTTTTAGAAAAAGTAACGGTATTGCCCTTTATGGATGGATCTTCTAAAGCCGTAATATTTCCAGTGGAAACACTTAATTGATTACGGTACCCTGAGCGTACGATTAATCCTTTGTATTGAGCTGCCGCTAATGCCTGCTCACTGTACAACCGCTTTTGTCCATCTGACGGGCCAGCATAGACTACTTTCGCGATCGGGCTGGAAAAGGAACTTCCACTGTATAGCAAAATCTCATCACCTGGATAAAGCGAACCTTCTGGCAAGGTTACTGAAAACTGATACAAGTTGTTCTCATTGGGCACTTTTTGCACGTTGTTGGCAGTAAACGCCAACCCTATGTTTTGTGAAGCAGCCCCCATACCTTGATACTTGGTGTAAGCAGGAATAGTGTAGCTGTAAATGAGCGCATCAAAATTGTTGTTCACGCTGGTAAGCATAGTAGCGCCTGTGCGCTTATCCCATTTCAGATTCTTTGTTTTTACCAGCGAGCCACCATCAAAAGCTTCGACACTTTCTAAAATTCCGGACCTAAAAATGATTTTGTTAGCAACAGCAGTGCGCAACTGTACTTCGCTTTTTCCAACACTCGGCCATGGAACGAATGTAGGAACCGAAAAGAAAAAGAAGAAAAGAACGTCTACATTCAACCGTAATCCTCCACTCCATGCATTGTCCTGAAACTGTCGCATGTCCATGAAGAATTCACTTTCTTGGCCTAAGGTAAACTTGGAGATTGATGAATTGTTTAGTTCTGCTAATGAAGCTAAACTCAAAGTTTCGTCACCATTGTCTTTAAATCGGTTGAGCAACGAAAAAACCTTCTCTTGCTCATATTGCCTCGGTTCGCTGGAATAGTTATACTTCACCCAAGAGATAGGATCTTGCTCGACCTTTCCATTTCGATCTTGTCTATAGTTGCTAACTTTCTTTTGCTTGCCGTGCATATCATTGGTGACGATGCTATAACCTTGACTAGCAGTAAGCTTTGAAATAGTAATGCTTCCAATAAATGGTATGGGTACCGAAAGCTTATAGGGCTTATTGTCTTTTTCTGTTTCATCAGTGATTACTGGAAAATCTTTGGCTGTGTAGAATTCATGCACTGTTTTACCTGATGTACCGTAGCCGGTATTTGCGCCCACCGGAAATAGCTTTTTGCCGTCAGATAAGGTGATATTCTTTACGTCCTTGCCTGCCAAGCTTGCTGAGGCTAAACTCATCACAGTCACCTTACTGTAACCAACCTGAGGGCCAGGGTAATAAGATTCGTTGATGGGGTACTCAAAAAACAGATTATTGGAAGACCTTAAAGGAATAGTCTGTGTATATTTTTTAGCGTAGCGCAAGGGGTTCTCGTCTCCACCTACAATCGGTTCGTAAGATGCCACCCCACTGCTGACTACATTATTCCCCTCTTCGGTAGTATAATCGTAGACTTGCCCGTACAATCCCTCTTCATCATGCTGCCATTGGTCGATCATGGTAATCTGTCTCACCCGTAAGCCACCTCCATACTTGATCTTATCAGGCGAATTCAATCGTATCCACGATTTTGCTACAGTAACCTGCCTACCCCATTGCTTATCGCGACAGAAGCTATAAAAACCTTGGAACATTTGCCGAACCTGCGTGATAATACTACCCAAGCTCCTAATCTGATCTATTCTTTCACCTGCGCTGCTGGTTCTTTTTAAGGTTCCTCCTGAATTGGCCAACTCAGGCTGGTTGGTGCGCAAGTGCTGCCAAGCGCGCAGTGAAAAAGGATGATATCCTTTCTCTGGTTTTACAAAGAAGTATCCAAAAACATACCTTCCTGTGTTGTCTGTTTCAAGACCCGGAGCTTTAGCAAAATCTATGTCTGCATATCCCGAAATAAACTCTTCAAAATTTTCGGTTGTGCTGCGCAAATTAAGCATCAATTTAAAATACAATTGTTTTCTATTCTGATCTAAATATTTCAGCACCTCTTTACTTGGATTTATCGAGGGGCTTACTTCTATTGGCTTCTCTAATTTAAACCTGACTTTTAGATCATTATCAATCAAAACAAACGTTGAGTTAGACACAGCATTGCTAGCTGGGCAGTAGGGATCAACGATTTCTGTCATCTGCATAACTTGTTTGTGTTGCACATAGGCATAATCATCCGATTCATAGTCCACAACCACCTTTCCGCCCGATGGCAATTGTATCTGCTGTAAGCTCCACGCTGCTGATTGGCTGTTCAATAAATCCTTTTTGGAAGGATCTTGGTTTACGTAAGGGAAATCTCGGTTAGCCGAATAATCGCCAGTAGAATATGGTTTGTAGTTACCCCATCTATCATAAGCTAGTACATCATACATAGGGTTAGAAGGATGGTATGTAAAAACATAAGGATTTAATCTCCCACGTTGGCTGGTGCCATACTCAAACCATACTTTTTTAAGGGTAAGTTTTCCTTTCCCAGTGCTGCTATTAAAAACTCCCTGACACAATGAATAGTCGTACTCAAATCTCACTATTTTTATAGGGATGGTACTTCCTCCAAAGCGAGTAAATAATTTTATTCCTTTTAATGAGTAAACTGACTTGCCTTTGTCGTCATTGTCTTGGAGTTTGTCATTCACCCCTTTACCATCCTCTCTTTCTTCCAATTCAAAAGTGGCGATATGCGATTTTGTTTCCGCTTTTGTCATGTACCACATTTCCTTTTCACCATAAACAAAAGAACCTTTATCATCGCGTGGATCTGTCTTCCAACCTTCTTGAAGGTGTGCTTTCGAAAAAGGGTCGCGCCATTTAAATCGATCCGTATCTGTAGTTGTTTTTTTATAAGTAAACTTTACCCAATAGCCTAAATCGTCTTCTGTAACGCCATCGTTTTTCACATCTACATAGTCAGGGCCTAGAATGGAAGTCAATAAATGGGAGTGCGCATACTGGGGGACTTCAACACGCCTCAAGTATTTTTCAGTATAGTTCCACCCGTAATTAGGATCTCCTTGGCCGTTGTTTCCGACATTCACTCTATCAATTTGCCCATTTTGCTGTTGAGCCGTGTAGGTCACTTCTTCTTGGTACAGATTATAGGCTGGTATCCCATAATTATAACGCAGCCCCTCTGGAGTTAAAGCACTAAATCCTGCAATGTGGTGCTTGGGAAGTGTGCTACGACTAAATGATTGCTCGTTACCTCCGGCATCCAAATATTTTATCTTGAAATGAGGGAGCATCTCTTGGCCTCCGCTCAAAATCTGCTCATTGGTATAAGGTTGTATCGCTTGGTTGCGAACTTTTCTTTGTTGATTAGTAGAGGAGCTTGCCGGTGCTGTCTTGCTAAATGATCTGTTTTCCAATTGGCTACTGGCAACAACATTGTCTCCACCACCAGTCAACTTAACGCGAACTGCTTTATCGCCTCCTAGATCATCAATTGTTTGAGTGGGCTCTGCTGTAGGTTCACCATGCACTTTAAAATACCAAGGCTCGTACGCGTTGTCTTGTCTGCTATCTAAAAAAGTAGCAGTGCCACCGATATTATTATTTGCAGTCCACCCGCCAGTGGTTGATTTAGAATGATTTATGGAGAGATTTGCGCCAACGTGAGTGAGAGCTGGGCCAAGATCTAAACCTGCAGACCCCCCATTGGATTCTGAAGAGGTTTCTTGGTCTCGAACGATCCCGTAATCATTACGCATAGGTCGGTACATACCCGATATCCCTTGGCCATTCACGGAATAAATATCGTAGGATAAAGAAGGGATTGCCAAGTTGGGCCCTTCTTGCGTCACCATCCCATCTTTCTCCCTATTAAAGTCTAGGAGATTTTTGGAGTTAGTTGCGCTTTGATAATTGAGATATCCAAACGCATCTGCTCGTATGCGTTGCTTATCGTTGGCCAGCCATTGCTCATTATAAAAACCGTTTATATAACCATTACTAAATATCCCCCAAAAAGAACCACCTATCTTAACCGTGGCTGAAATACCTATGTTTCTCATAGGCATAGTAATTTGGGGTGTGTAACTTGGGTGGGCAAGGCTCAAGCTAGCAGAGCCTGTTGCTTGAGTTCTATAAAAATCTTTGATCTTCCCTTTCCTTGTTGTAGTTTCCCCTCCACTTCCGTCAGCATTTTTTTTCTTAGTAGCAGAAATTGATTGAGTAAACGAAACACTTCCAAGGCCTTCTTTTGAATTGTAGCCAATTCCCAAACCAAGGTTCACATTCATTGCTCCTAAACTAAGCGAAGGACTCACACTTACACCCTCTTGTGAGTTTAAACTAAAGTCTAACCCGAGCCCCGCAGAAGGGCCTCCAGAAGAAGCTGATTTCCCATAGCCGACTGATCCATCAATGCTGTAACCTACGCCTTTGTAGTTATTCAGCGATACGCTAAACCCTAAGGTAGCACTGACAGCCGCGTCACTACCAAATATCTCAAGCCCAGCACCCGCACCAATTCCTACTGTCACACTTGGATCCAATGACATTTTAGTATAGATCGGATCGCCTTTAAACTCATCAGGCAAACCACGCATCTGCCTACTAATTGCGCCCGGCTGTAAATTCCAACCAAGCCCCACCCAACTCGCCTCTTGATCCATGCTGATGCCTGATTGATAAGATAAATTAAACGGATAGCCGCCATTGGGGCCAGGCAACTCAAAAAGGGAAATGTTATAAGAGAAATCTCCCGAGAATAGGTCGACCATATCAGAAGTGCCGGCCGGCTGAAAGGATTGAACCTCTGGCTGAGATGGGCCGGAAGTCAGCGCCAAGGCAGTACGCAACGGCATCATTTCTAACACAAAAATAGTAAGTAACAGGATGGAGATGTATCTTCTCTTTTTTCGAAAGAAGTGTATCATATTTTTAGATTAGGTAGGTTGTTTTTGGATACCTTGATATTGATCGGCAAAGAGTTCAGATATTCCGAATTGATAGTAAGCACTGCGGTTTCAGACGCGGGAAATCTATTTTCGAAACCTATGAGAAACGTTTTGGTATAACTGCCTCCGTGAACTTGTTCAAAGTGATACAGTATGCAGGACAAAACAGCGCCATTTTCACTGATTGAAAGATCATTCTGAAACAGGTAGGAAAAGTAATAGACTCTTCGCTGGTAATTAGCCAAGTCATAACCCGATTTCAACCAATCTATTTCTGGGTCTTGTGATGTAATTCTCAATAGATAATGCTGTGTCGCCTTGTTTGATTCCACAGCGTTTTCATATCCTTGCGCTTTTCCCGATTGAAGCCATAGATAATCTGCCGGCTGGAATTGGAGGTCGAACTGCAAGTCGCCTGATTTTCTTAAAGAACGTAAACCATTTTTTGGATCTTCAACCCATTTGACATACTCGTCCGATGATAGTGTAGGGGTACACGAAAGCAAAAAAATAACAGAGAAAAAAAGCAACACTGCCCTTGATCGGATCACAGAGCCCATTCGCTGGTGAAGCATTAACGAGAATTTAAACGCTGCTGGAATCCAACTAAAAAATGTAATGTGAGCCGCAGGTTTGTCTTCAGGTTCTTTTTGATTCGAAATTTCCAATATATTCATCTGAACAATTCTTAAACCAAATGTAGTGAATCAAGTACCACGATGCAACGTGGAAAACCCCGTATTTTTTACGTGGTTTTCCACGTTGACTTTGTCAGAAATTTTACAGGTACTAAAATCCACCTAAAAAGTAGGGCTTATTGTTCAGCGTTAGGCTCTCCTGATCAAGTTAATATGTCGGTTACTTGAAAATTTTTCCCTTGAAGTATTCAAGATCCATCTTTTTTACTTGCATTTGCGTAACAGTACACTACTTTTTTCGCGGTGTATTAATCGACTGTATCAGTTTCGCCACGAGCCCCGTCCAACCTGTTTGATGGTTGGCACCGAGGCCTCTGCCCGTGTCGCCATCAAAGTATTCATGAAATAAAAGGTTGTTTTCAAAATGTACATTTCGCTGTAATAAATCACCTCCGTGGATAGGTCGGTGTCCACCCGCATCTTTTATAAATAAAGAGACCATCCTTCGCGACAGCTGAATTGCAATCTCCCGCAAGGTCAGAAGCTCACCAGAACCAGTTGGATACTCTAGCTTGAAGTCGTCACCATAATAGTGATGAAACCGTTCCAGGGATTCAATAATTAAAAAGTTGACCGGAAACCAAATGGGCCCACGCCAATTGGAGTTGCCTCCAAACATATACGAATCACTTTCTCCCGGATTGTACTTCACGGTA
>VYLB01000387.1_pt1 | contig 10895 bp, 9 predicted proteins | sample 5114431 | NCBI WGS metagenome assembly VYLB01 (sample SAMN12291786, study PRJNA351875) | freshwater metagenome | isolation source: freshwater lake | place: USA: Michigan, Gull Lake | collected 2013-08-08
CAATTGTGCTCTTATTCATTGGTGCGATCGGCTGAGCAGATGCCGCTCTTTCGGACTTCGCCAGCTCAGTCACCTTAGCTTCTTTTTCTTCACTAACTCCCTGCACAGCTTTTTTTTCTTCAGCCATGTCCATCAAAGCTGTATGTTTTTCTCCCTCTTCAGCAGCGACTGGCTCCGATTCTTTGGCAACGGTTTCGACTAATTTGCTTCCGGCAATCTGTTTTGGTTTTTCAGCAAGTAGCTTCGATGAAGGTGTAGCAACCGGTTGCCGAATGGCACCAATAGAATCAGGCTCTTTCTGGGGTGGTGCAGGCATTTCCTTTTTTGTATCCACTTCTTTTGTAAGGGCAAGGTTCTCTTTTTCTTCGTTTGGAATCAGCTGATTTGCCGCCCAAAAAACACTCAGTATGATAAAAAGTGAAGCCGCTATTCGCAAAGGCCAAACCCATTTGTTTGTGCGCTTTCCCTCGCCAACTATTGTCTGTTCTTTGCTCGCTTGTTCCGGGGCGGCCGCGGAAGCCATTTCAGCTTGCCCAAAAGACGCTACGCTTTTCTGTTCAATCTGATATTGAATGGATTTTTTCAATTCATTCAGATCTTCTGAGAAATCCTTGGCGGAAATCGTATCAGCGCCTTCTAGCGCATCTGCCAGAAAAGGATCTGACAATGCCTTTCTTTCCAACGAGTGCATCTCGCTGGGGGTTAGTTCTCCCTTCCTGTATTTTTCAATATCGTCTTTCCAATCATTCATTTTGCTCCATGCAAATTTTCAAATTTCGTTTGCCGTTTTGTATATAACTCTTCACCTTATTCAAGTCAAATCCCGTTAGCCCCGTTATTTCCTTGTAGCATTTCTCCTGCAAATAAAACAATCGAACGCACTGCTGCTGATCATTTACCAATTGATCGATACACTTCTCCAATTTACTAAGATTTTGCTCCATTTCGGGCTCTTCATCTAGATGCAGTAAGAACTGGTTTTCCACAAGTTCGGGTGAAAATCCCTGCTTGCCCTCCGGAAAGCTTATGGAGGAGGGCTTTGCCTTCTGGGCGCGTAGCTGCATCAAGCAATGATTTCGAGCCGTTATATAAAGCCAACTTTTGAAGTTTTCTACGTCATGGGTTAATAGGGTGGCAACGAGTTTTTCAAAAAGCTGCATCATCGCATCCTTTGCCTCATCCCTGTCTTTTAAGTACTTCAGGCAAACGCCATATACAAGCGAAGTGTAGCGAGCATACAATTCTCCCCAATACTCCAATTCTCCAGACTCTTTATAAAGTCGAAGTAGTTCCATGTCTGTATGTGAATGACCCCGCACGTGTTAATTCTATTTTCTGGATTCTTTTATGGAAACCGAAAGATAGCTGCATCTCATTATAAAATATACACTATCTAAGTTATGTAAAAGCAATTTTCGATGTTGATTGTTCTCTTAATGCTTTCCCTTGGCTTCATGGCCTCAGAGGAAAGAGTGATTTCGGGCGAACTAGTTCCCAAAGAAGACAGTGGCCGCATTCGATATGATCTTCTTAAGTGTGGAAGAGATGACAGAACTTGCCCAAGCGGCAAAGGGCACCGACAAAGAGGGGTATCATTCAGAATTTCTCAATTTTTTAAAGGCAACCATGCCATTGGCAAAACGCTAGAATTCAAAGTAAATCTTGGTCGGTGCAGGTAGACCCTACCAAGATTTTTTATTTACTTTATTTGAGGCTAACTTGCCTTCAATGGAGAACCCCGTGCAGATAAGCGTGATTATCATCACGTTCAATGAGGAAAAAAACATTGGAAGGTGTATTGATTCGGTGAGATCGTTTGCTGATGAGGTTATCGTAGTGGATTCTTATTCGAAAGACAACACGAAACAAATTTGCCTTGAGAAACAAGTTCGTTTCGTGGAGCACCCTTTCGAGGGTCACATTCAACAGAAAAACTTTGCTCTATCGCTGGCCACGTTTGATCATGTCTTTGCCATCGATGCCGATGAGTACTTGTCCGTTCAACTCGCCAACTCCATCGTAAAGGCAAAAAAAGAGTGGGTGGGCCAGGCGTACAAAATGAACAGGCTGTCCAGTTACGGTGGTAAATGGATTAAACACGGCAGTTGGTATCCAGATCAAAAGATACGTCTATGGAATAAGCGGTTCGGAAGTTGGGGTGGAGAAAATCCACACGATAAAGTGATTCTTTCCAAAGATAGCAGAGTGACTCATCTTCAAGGAGATTTGATGCATACTGCCTACCAAGATGGGCATGAAACACTCACTAAAATTCAACAGTATTCATCGATTTTTGCAAGGGAGAATGTAGGTAAACGATCTACCTCTATTTCAAAAATAGTTGGCCATACTTTTTTCTCGTTTTGCAAGAGTTACTTCATCAAAGTCGGATTTTTAGATGGCTTTGAAGGGCTAGCCGTAGCGGCTGCGGAAGCAAACCACGTATTTTATAAGTACGCTAAGCTATATGAAGCCAATAAAAGAGCTGGCATCGGCAAACGAATCATCATTAGTAGAACTGACAACCTGGGAGATGTAATCCTTACGCTGCCTGTTGCCGGCTATTTAAAAAAAACAATTTCAGGCAGCGAAATTTACTTCATCGGAAAGAAATACACAGAGTCAGTAATCAGGCAATGCACTTATATCGATCATTTTCTAGATCGGGAAGAAATTCTTAAGAACCCCTCACTGCTTGCTTCGGTTAAGGCCGACACTATCTTGTTTGTTTACCCAGATCAAGAATTGGCCGCACTTGCGAAGCGTTTTAAAATACCCAATCGAGTTGCCACAGCGCATCGGGTATTCAACTGGTTTTACTGCAATCGGCTGGTTAATTTTAGTCGCCTGAATTCAGAACTGCACGAAAGTCAGTTGAACTTTAAATTGTTGAGCCCCTTCCGGCTAAAAACAAACCCCGACTTCGCGCAGTTGATGGCAAACTATGGGCTACAGGCTGTTCCAAAAGATTTTGGTCATTTACTTGATCCCACCAAGTTCAACCTAATCATCCACCCTAAATCAAAAGGAAATGCGAGAGAATGGGGTCTTGCCAATTACCAATCACTAATAAGGCAACTTCCCAGCGAACACTTTTGCTTTTTTATCACGGGTCTAAAAGACGAAGAAAATAGTATCAAAAAGGAAATGCCTGAATTGTTGACGACAGAGGGCGTACACAACCTAATGGGGCAGTTTTCTTTGGAAGAATTGGGTGCCTTTATCAACAAAGTTGATGGACTCGTCGCGTCAAGTACGGGAGTCCTTCATCTGGCGGCTGCACTTGGAAAATTTTCTGTGGGCTTATTCCCGCCTTTAAAGCCAATACACCCGGGAAGATGGGGGCCAATAGGAAAACAGGCAAGTCACTTTGTTGCCGATAAGGCTTGCTCGGATTGTAGAAAAAGTAGTGACTGCGCTTGTATGCGCATAATCACCGTATCGCAGGTGGCGTCTCGTTTGTTGTTGGCCTCAAAACAAAAACATTTGGCAGTTCAAGAAAATTCGGTGGCCGGCTAGTAGCGTTTGCTTTATTAGAATAAACGACTGTTCTTCCTTTTTTAATGAGCTGGTTTTGCGTGAAACAATGGAATGTTTTATAACTGATTTAGCAGTTTTTCAAACAATTGACACTGTAAATTATGGCTGTACTGACTAGCACATAATTGAGCGTTGGCACCTAGGCTACTTCTTTCACTTGGGCTATGGTAAAGAGAATAAATATGATCGGCCAATTTTTCAGCATCACACGGATCAAATAAAAGTCCCGCATTGCCGTTGTCTAGAAGCTCAGGTGTGCCCCCAGAATTAGTGCCCACCACGGGTAACCCCGATGCCATCGCCTCTACGGTTACCATGCCTATTGGCTCAGACAATGAAGGCATTACAAAAACGTCTAATGCCGCAAAAGCCAATGGCACATCCTTTACAAATGGTTTAAAATAAACTTCATTTTGCAAGCCATATATATTTGTAAGGCGTACTAGTTCTGCCAAATAACCCTCCTCTCCGAGCGTTTCTTCACCTACGAAAACCGCTTTTATTGGCAGCCCTTTGTCTTTAAGTATTTTAATAGACTCTATCAATGATCCTTGCGCCTTTTGTCTGTCTATCCTGCCAATAGTGCCGACTATAAATTCATTTAGTGGTAAGGATAGTTCCTTCCGGGATTGCTCCCTTTTCTCGGCATTGGCTTTGCTGAACAACTCTATCTCCACACCGAGGGGTATAACGGTTATTTTGTCTAGAGGCAAAACCGTGTTTGCCATCAACTGGCTTTTTAAATAATTAAGTGGTGTGATCCAAGCATCTAGTCTGCGATAGAAAAAAGAATGATAAAAATCTTTCTTATTCAACACCAGTTGCATTTGTTGCCAGTAAACAATCCGGAGGCTTTGACCGGAAAAAATCTTTGCCCACACACTCATATAAAAATGATGATAATGGCCAATGACCACAATATTGATTTGTTGCCTGGAGAGCGTTCTTGATAGTTGATAAGCTGTGCGAAAGGAGAAATGTTTCGTGTGTGTACCCAATTCCATTTTCTCGATGCCATGAATGGCGGCCTCATCCGCTAGTCGGGTATTGCTTTCACAAAACAATATGGGCTGAAGCCCACGCTCTTTTAGCCACCTACATAGTCTTAGATTATTGATTTCTAATCCACCCCAGGCACGAGAGCCACAAAAAAAACCTACTTTCATTGATTCTAGTGAGTAATTTTAAGTTAATTGCTAACGCAATATTAATAAAATTGCCTGTGGGTCGAGTACTTGATTGTTTCGCGTTCTTTAACGAACTAGACTGGATGATCTGGTAGATATTTTTGTGCTGGTGGAGGCCACCAAGACATTTCAAAAGAAACCAAAACCACTTTACTATTCAGAAAAAAAGGAACGGTTTGCTCGATTTGCAAGAACATATCCATCCACTAAACTAGTTGTTCGCGTTGAATATCAAAAAGTCCATTTCGGTAGTACTTCCCAACTATAACGGAAGAAATTTGCTGGCAGCAAACCTACCTTCTGTGTATACTGCGCTTCATAAGGCTGGAATTGACCATGAAATAATCGTTGTCGATGACGCCTCAACCGATGAGTCGATCATTTTTTTAAAAGAAAATTTTGAAGATGTTAAGGTTGTTGCTCAAAAAACAAATCGTGGCTTTTCACCAACCATTAATAAAGGAATAGAGCTAGCAACAAAAGATCTCGTCCTATTGTTAAACACTGACGTTTCATTGCTACCCGATTATTTTGAGCATTTGTTTCCCTATTTCGACCACCCAGATACATTTGGCGTTTGCGGCCGCTTCATTGGCCTAAAAGATGACAAAATACAAGAGGCAGGAAAGTACCCTCGATTTTTGGGTTCAAAAAAAATGCAGCCTTTTAATTTCTATGTAACCAACCCATCGACCCTGGTGACAACTCTTTTTCTTTCTGGCGGAGGTGCCTTGGTCGATCGCGAAAAATTGAATATGCTTGGTGGCTTTGATGAAATTTATGCTCCCTTCTATTATGAAGATACTGATCTGTCAGTGAGGGCATGGCGGCTAGGCTGGCGATGCTACTATGAACACAATGCGGTTTGCAGGCATCCAGCCTCTACCACTATTAATAAGTTCAATAAAAAAAGAAGGATTTGGATAACGACACAGCGAAACAAGCTTATTTTTCATTCTTTACATTTGAATACTCAATCAAAATTGTTTTGGTATTCAAGACAAGCAATAACTCTTGTCATACAGGCGGTGGCACTTCGATGGAAGTATCATATTGCCTTTCTTAATTACCTCAGAAAAAGATCAGAAATAAAGAAATCCAAAAAACGGCTTCTAGATTCGTGCAAGGCACCTATACCTTTGGAAATCATAGCGGAGCGGTTAATTGAAGATATCGGTAAGGCAGGTGTAGTTGTAAAAGCAAACACTTGAATTTGTTCCCGCAATCTGCCCCTCAAGGAACTATGAGTTATCGACCTGAAAAGACAGCTTAGTCCGCGATATTCCTTAATATAAATGCTGCCTGATCTCCTTCCTTTTTCTTATTTAGCCTTTTTGCCAACCTCGAGAACTGCAGTCTTTTAATTTTTTCCGCCAGAGTTTTTTTATTCGTTTGGTAAATCAGTGGCTCATTCCTTTGATAGCCCTCGCTTGCGGTAAATTGATGATGTGTTGAATCATACTCAATTTTCTCTATTTTGAGCTTCGCTTTCAAGGACATAGCCAGAAGACTCTGCGTGGACTGTATAATAAAGTGTCGTGGTGCATCTAGCTGAAACCAATTAATCCCGTATCTATTCCAGGCAAAGCAAGGCACAACTGGTGTTCTGATGATACAAATACCATCAGGTGCCAATAGTTTCTTTGCTTGCGCAAGATTATCGTATGGGCTTTGAAGATGCTCAAAAGAATGATTGAAAATGATCAAATCCCACTCACCCTTCATCCCGAAAATATCCGTCTTATAAATTTTAAGTCCATTTGTATAATCAAGATTTTCTTCGATGAAGGGATCACATCCTGCTACTTTTTCAAAACCAAGTTCCTTAAAAGGATAGATAAAAAAGTCACCGTTCCCGCACCCAACATCGAGAATTCTTGACTTCTTTGTAATTCCTAGCCCTTGAAAAACTTCATACTTCCCAATGGGACTCACAAAATGTAAAACCCTCAAAAATAAGCTGTCTCGAAAAAATGATGCGCGATTTCTAAGTTTGTATACTGATCCCCAAAAACCTTGAAATCTTTTCCCATCATATCCTCCAAGGCTGTAATAATAGTCTGGGTAATACTTAGAAATGTTTGTAGGAAAATTTTCTATCTGGACACAACCACACTTTTCACACCTAAAGTAAACGAACTCATCTCTGAATCCAAACATCATTTCTTTAGCGACAAAATAGTCATTTGAAGTATTATGATTCCCACATATCCTACAACTATTCATTTCTACTAATTTGGTATTATCTTATATCGGTAAATATAAGGCAATTTTAAACAAGCTCAATTCTAAAATCCTTAAGTCAAGGACAAATACGAGTGACCAAAAAGAAAATTTATCGAAAGGTAAATCCAAGTAGAAAATGGACAAGTGAAATAGTACGCAGCTTAAATTGAATTATTAGCGCAATTAGAGAGATCGCGGATTGTCTCCGTTGATCTCTAACTTTTCCTCTTTCCCAAAAATCGAATCGTAGCAAATTACTACCCAACAAAGAATACAGGGAACAACCTTGATCATGTAAGGGTCAAAAAAATGATCTTTTACATATTTTGGAAAAATATCTGTCCGTGAAAGTATTGTAAAAACGAAGACAAGAAGAATTACGACTTGACTTGTGAAAGTAGCGGGCTTTGCAAAATACCAGAGGATAACTCCAACTACCGCAATAATAAACGTAGGAGATTCCGCCATATGGTTGAAAATTACCATCCATACTAGCACATTGGCTAGCCACATCATCCGAAATGAATCCGAGGAATATCTCTTACTCCACAACAAAGGTAAGCCGAAGATTAGTACCCCCACTAACGAAACAATTGTCTTGTTCGGCATCACATGAAACCAAGAATTTAACCATCCAATGACAGAAAGACCATAAGCGCTCGAATGATCACCTAAGAGAAGATTTCCCCAGCTTTGATATAGAAATACAAGCTGTTTAACAGGTATTACGATTAAAGGGAGAATTAGGAAGAAGGCAATATTGAGCAAAGTATAAATTGCATGTTTTATCTTGGTTGGATAGAATACCAGGAGTCCAAGTGCGATTAGTCCGTAAATTTTGATAAAACCTGTCAGAACGATGCAAGAAACGCCAACAAAGAAAAAGCCCCTTTCAAATAAACAAAATCCAATTAATATTAGCGCTACCATCAATCCGTTACTCTGTGAATTTTGTAGGGAAGTATTTAATTCTAACAATACAAAAAACAAAATTTTAATTTTAGTCTTATCGGAAAAGCCTGGCAATAGTTTAACAGAATAAACCAAAAGAAAGGCATTTAATGCATTCCACAGAATGAGCCCAATAATATCGGGGAGTATTGCAAGTGGGGCAAATAATAATGAAAATGTTGGGCTGTATTTGAATAGATCCCTTTGTTCATTAACATAAAGACTGTATAAATCTTGATTGTTAATTAAATGAAAAAATGATTGTTTAAAAATTACGTAGTTATTGTAATGATAATACAATAAACCATTTATAATTTTTGGTTCTAGAAGCCAACTCTGTAAACTAACTACAAGCACCAACAAACCATAAAAAATATGTATTGGAAGAAAATTTTTAACGCACAAGTTGCCAATTTTCCTAAGTAGCTTCACCATTTGAATAATCGTTTTTGCTAGCAAAAGCTTAAAATTGATAGATATATTGTAAATATGCATTAGAAAAGATTTATTACAGAAAAGTTAATCAATTAATCAATTAATTGCTGTGCGTAAGTGAATAAGTACGAGTTTTAGCTTTTACTGAAATGAACATAAAATTACCAAAGGACGGTTATCACACAAAGGGTTCAGAATGCCTTCAATATTACTACAGCCCATTGTTTGCGTTGGTTCTAGTTCCCTTTACTTTCTTACCAAAGTTTTTTATCGAGTTTATTTGGCTGATGCTGTCAGCTTATTGGCTTTATCGAATCTGGAATTTAGCAAAAGATCATTTTTACGTTGATTTTTTAACAAAACGTGAAAGGATCTTTTGGACTATTTTTTCTTTCATTTTTATACTAAGATTTGTTATCTACAACTTTTCAATGATTCAAGTAACCATCTTTCTAATGTGGGCTACATTAGAGGGCTTGGTGCTTTTCAGAAAATCAAAACATGCGGTTGGAGGATTGATTGTCTCGCTTGCTTGCAATATAAAGCTGCTACCCATCATTTTTATTCCTTATTTGATTTATCGTAGAGAATGGAAAGGCTTTGCGTACACCATTACATTTTTTACACTTTCTCTTTTCTTGCCAGCATTTATTTTTGGATATGATTTTAATAACTTTTTGCTAACCGAATGGTGGAAAGCAATAAATCCAACCAATAAGGAATTTGTTATTGAAGCCGGCCTTGGACCACACAGTCTTGTGGCCTTAGTACCTGTTTTGATCACCAACACAACTGCTGAATTTAACATTCAGCGCAATTTTATTAACCTGGATTTGAAAACTGTTGAATTGATTTTGAATCTTACCCGTCTTTGTTTCATTGCTCTCACACTATTTTTTCTTAAGTCTTTACCCTTTATGAAAAACGACTCTAAGCTAAAAAACTTCTGGGAGTACTCCTACCTTTTTGTGGTGACTCCGCTTTTGTTTCCTCACCAACAGAAATATGCTTTTATTTATATTTTCCCTGCAATCATATACTTGACATATTTTTTCATTGCTGATTATAAGTCTCAGCGCAGGTTCAAAATTCTTTCAATTCTGTTTGTTGTCAATGCTCTGATGTTCACGCCCATTATTGGAAGTGATATTCTTGGTAGGTACGTCTACGACTGGCTACAGTATTTTAGAGTTCTAACCTATTCGATACTCTTTTTAATTGTTACTCTCCTAATCTGCTCACCCAAAAAATTGACCGCAATTTTAAAAAGTAAGAAATGCAGTAAAATACGACTACCCAATTGTAGAGGCCATTACTTCTGTGCTGCCGCTTTGCGATGAGTTTATTGTAGCTGTTGGGAATGGTGAAGACAATACGCTTGATTTAATCCTAGCCATCAACTCCCCTAAAATTAGAATCATCCATACAATTTGGGATGATACCCTTCGAGAGGGTGGCCGCGTGTTGGCGGTTGAAACCGATAAAGCCTTTCAAGCTGTTTCGCCAGATGTAGATTGGTGTTTCTACATACAGGCCGATGAAGTTGTTCATGAAAAGTACTACGACACCATTCGCAAGGCAATGGCCAAATATAAAGATGATATGGCCGTTAACGGGTTACTCTTTCACTACACGCACTTCTATGGCTCATATGACTATGTCGGGGAATCTTGGAATTGGTACCGCAGGGAGATTCGAATCGTACGAAACAAAAAAAGCATTTTCTCTTATCGCGATGCACAAGGGTTCCGGAAGGAACCTAATGAGAAACTAAACGTAAAACTAATCGATGCATACATCTATCACTATGGCTGGGTGCGCGATCCTCGTGCAATGCAGCATAAACAACGCGCTTTTAGTAGTCTCTACCCCCACCCCTCCGTGATGGCCAAGCGGATTAGTGAAAAAAATTGGAAATTTGACTTTGATGTTTCCAAAAAGAATTATTCGCCCAAAGAGAGAATAAAACGCCTAGTCGGCTTTCGCATTGGCGAGTACAAAAACTACAAAATCGTTTAGGCGAAGCAATCCGCCAATCAGCTTTCTTTACTACTTTTACCCCTCGATGGAATTAGAAGAAGCTCCTAAGCAACACTATACTGAAAAAGAGAAAGGAGACGTGTTCAACAACGAGTTTCTTCCTCATATTCGCTCGATGTATAATTTCGGCTATCGGCTTACCCTCGATCGAGACGATGCCAATGACCTTGTGCAGGACACCTATCTAAAGGCTTATCGTTTTATAGAATCTTTCCAAAAAGGAACTAATGCTAAAGCTTGGCTGTTCCGCATTTTAAAAAACAGCTTTATCAATGACTATCGTAAGAAAAGCAAAGAACCTAACAAAGTCGACTACCAAGAAGTAGAGACGTATTATAATTCGGAGGACGTTGATCGGCAAATTACACCTGACTTGCGTGTGGAATCGCTGAACAATATGATTGGGGATGAGATCTCAAATGCATTGAATTCATTGGACGTAGATTTTAAAACGGTGATTATCCTGTGTGATCTGGAAGGCTTCAAGTACGAAGAAATGGCTAAGATATTGGACAT
>VYLB01000409.1_pt1 | contig 10891 bp, 8 predicted proteins | sample 5114431 | NCBI WGS metagenome assembly VYLB01 (sample SAMN12291786, study PRJNA351875) | freshwater metagenome | isolation source: freshwater lake | place: USA: Michigan, Gull Lake | collected 2013-08-08
TAGGCTGTTTGAAGAACAATACTTTCTTCGTAAAGCCTGTCTGGATCAAAATCAATTTCGTCATTCCAAGCTACTGTTCCGGCAATCACTTTTACGTTTCTACATACTGATTCATCCATAAGAGAAGTATACACGGGAAAATGTAGATACGATGAAAAGTCAAACTCTTTATGCTCGCCATTTTCAAAAACAATCCTGAGTCGGTAGGGACTCTTATAGGTAACAGATTTAACGCGCGGGTTCATTACTTAAGAGGATCAATCATAAAAACTTTGTTTCCTGTCGAGACCAATTCCAATTTGCCATTAATTCATCCAAATGAATTTCAATCCAGGCAGACACGAGCTTTGCCTTATTTGAAGGCAATGAACCCTCTACGATGTTTCCTTCCGGTATCTGATAAACTGCCTCAAACTCTACGTACTTCACATGAATGTGAGGTAGCTTATGTTTCTTTGTGTCAAGGTAGTACATTAACACAATCAGACCATAAAACATGGATATAACGGGCATGTGACAAAGTTATCGATTTTAAATAGATACCTCAAGGTTGTTTCCGACTTGCGCAACCAATATTTTTGACCAATGCAATTTCCTGAGGCCTTTCAAAAACGAATGCAAGCTACCCTGGCCGAAGAATGGCCGGCTTTCGAAGCCATTCATCAACAGCCTTCTTTCACCAGCATTCGCCTGAATCCCAGAAAACAAAAAGCTTACGACCTGCCAAAGATAGCTTGGACAGACTTCGGGTACTTCTTGCCGGAAAGACCTTCTTTTACACTAGATCCAACCTTCCACGCAGGCACCTACTATGTGCAAGAAGCCAGCTCTTTGCTGGTTAGCAATGAAGTCATTCGATCGCGGGCTTCAATTCTTTCGGAGAATATTCAAAAATGGGGAAATGCAAACGTGGTGGTGACCAATAATGATCCTAAAGACTTTCAGCGACTGAATGGATTTTTTGATGTGATGATAGTGGATGCGCCTTGTTCTGGAGAAGGTCTGTTTCGAAAAGACCCGAAAGCAATGGAAGAATGGAGCGAAGACAATGTAGCGCTTTGCGCGCAACGACAGCAACGTATTTTGGCCGATGTGTGGCCGGCCTTAAAGCAAGATGGGATTTTAATCTATTGCACGTGCACGTATAATGAAAAAGAGAATGAGGAAAACATTGGTTGGCTAATTCAAAACTCAACATTCAAAATTCAAAGTTTAAGGGTAGAGCAAAACAATGATTGGGGTGTTGAAGAAATAGTTAAGAATGGGATTTTTGGGTATCGCTTCTTTCCGCACAAGGTAAAAGGCGAAGGTTTTTTTATTTCAGTCCTGCAAAAAAAAGACGAAGCGGAAGAAGTATCATTGCGCACCAAAACCCAACTGTCACTGGTCTCTAAAAAAATAGCAGAGCGAGTCAACGAATGGTTGCTCCACCCCCATCAATTGATTCTACTCGATGATTTGATAGTAGCATTGCCGGAACAATTTAGCACTGAAATTAATTGGCTGGCCAATAATCTAAACGTAGTGACAAAAGGCACTGCAGTGGCTACGCTCAAGCATGAAAAATTAATACCCGAACATGCTGTAGCACTTTCGCTTGAATTGAATAGGAATCAATTTCCTCAAATCGAATTGTCATTAGATCATGCACTGGCTTATCTCAGGAAGGAAACGCCCTTGATTGGTGAAGGTCAAAAAGGATTTGCGCTAGTTACTTATCAAACGCATCCGCTCGGTTGGGTAAATCTTTTAGGCAACCGTATCAACAATTTATATCCGGCCAATTGGCGGGTGAGGATGGGTGGATGAAATAGTCTAGCATTAATTAACCAGTATACCATTACTTCAACTTCCTTTTTGGTTTGCCTTGTGCTATCTGCTTTGCATTCAAACTACTCACCACCTTCTCTCCCGTTTTAGTTTCGATCTCCTTTCGTGCATTTCCGGCAATTGTTCCACCCTGCTTGGCTATTACCTTGTTTTCATCCAAGGTCTTTGGTTTCCTACTTTTTGAAATTTCGGAGGTTGTTGCTTCTGCCAACATATTCAATACTAGTTCTAAGTTGGTCATGTGATCGCGAAGGTTCTCTTTTTTTAACGTCTTGTGTTGTTTGTATTCTTTAACCGATTTTCCACTCCATGCTTTGGTAATAATGTCGGTAAGAACTGCGAAGTCCATTCCTTTTTTAACTCCTCGTTTTTCCCATTCATCAGTAAGCTCTTTCCGAACCTCTATACTTTTTAATCTTTGGTTTATCCATGATTTGCTATACCCTTTGGCAAGATAAGTTTCCATTGCACGATCAAAACTTAATTCAGGGTCTTCCGTTTCTTCAATCCGTTCAGAGCCTATTTTCGCCAGCCATAATTTAAATGGTTCTGCTTTTGCCGAGGGGATTGACTGGATAATTCTAAACAGGCCTTCTGTAGTTGCTGCCTGTATTTTTCGCATTTTACCATCTGCCGCAATCATTTCAACTGGGGTACAAATTGTACCCCAGTTGTTGAACAACTCGGGGTCTCGGCTTCTAAGCTTCTTTATATACTGCTTTACGTCTGCGCTGTCAGTTAATGCCTCAACCACGTCTTGAACAGAAAAGTACCAAAGCTCCTTTTCTTCATCCCAGTGGGTTCTAACCTTCTTAGTTTCAAATAACTTTATATCACTCATAGTGCCATCCTATCTTTGATCAATCAAATTTATGGTGAATTCAGTTACAAACTCTAACAAGAAGAAGTTTGTTTTTAGAAAATAAATGACACTCACAAACGCGTTGGTGAGTGTCAGGAGGGTCAGTCTATTGAAAAAAAAGTTACACTCTTAGTAACCCACGAAATCCTCTAGCTGCATAATATGACTCCGCCCCATTATGGTACGTAAATACCTGGCCGTAACGAAAATCACAAAATAGGGCGCCCCACAATTTCCTGATCGCAGCAGACGTCTTCACCCAACTTGAAGTCTTCGTATCAAATTTTTTTAAATTTTGAAGTGCCTTATATTGCTCTTCTGTTAACAGCTCTATGCCCATTGCTTCTGCCATCCCCACTGCGCTATCTTTCGGTTTGTTCTCCTTTCTGGATTCGAGCGCTTCACGGTCGTAACAAATACTCCTGCGGACTGCCGGACTTTCGGCAGAACAATAGCAAAAGATGCATTCGTTTGTCTTCTTGTCATAACTAATGACATCTGGTTCACCGCCCGTTCGCTCCATTTCATTTAGAGACCAAAGTTTGTCAGGTGAATCCTTCAGCTTCTGCAGAAGATCTTTCCACACCAAATCTGTATGACGACTGCTGTTTTTCGAGAAACGATCACTCAATAGTGTTAGCAATTGATTCGTTTGTTGGGAAGATAACCTGTTCTTACTCACGCATTTCAATGCTTACAAAGCACTAAATAAATTCAAAAACAACTTCTATTTCACACTTTGGCTTCCGCGCCAGCGTCACCAAGCGTTTGGCAACATCATGCTTTTTACAGACACTGCCCACCAATCGAAAGTTGGTAAGAGGTAGAACGCCAACTGGCTGGCAACAAAGATCAAGAGACAATAGGTGAGTGTTTTGGTTTCTCGCTTGTTCTTGAAATCAAGATAAAGCAACATTGCCAAAATCAAATCGATCATTAGCATAGACACAAAATAGGGTGAACTACCCAGCAAACGATTTATCCCTAAGTTGATGAATATAATTCTGTCTACCGTTGGACCTAAAAGAATCAGCGCTGTAGCAAGCATGTACCTGGCGTGCTTCGCGGATTGTTTTCTGTACCAAATTGCCAGTAAATAAAACGTAGCAAACACAAACAACGCAACAATAGTAGCCGGATTGGTGGACGCTTTCTTCAAAATCTCAAACTCACTCAAGTTATTGAGCCCTGCCGAAGCTACCTCTGTGAGTCTTGCAATCTTTCGATGATACTCACTTCTTGCCAACAACCATGCGCTCAATAAAACCAATGGCACCAGCACATAGCTTACTTTACCAACCAACCGATGCGTGGCCAGTTTTTTATACTTGATCAAAAAGGGTTGCGCTATCAACATCAAAATCCACAAACCCATAAGTATGAAATGAATATGGATAATGGGAGTTTTGATGTCCAGCAGCTTGGTGAAGTAGGTGTGATAAAACCCTGCAAAGGATAAAACGATAAAAAGTAGAAACCAATAGCCAAGATTGTGGTAGGTGAATTGTTTTGTTTGCAATTTACACTATTATTCCTCGCAGAGTCTCTGCCTCAGGACTCTGCGCTTATATTAACTTACACAATTACTTCATCACTTAAACTGCTTCTAAATTATCTTACTCATATTCACTGCTTCCGTCAGAGTCCCCGAAACGGGAGACTCTGCAGAGAAAAAAAAGGTGACATCTTGCTATTGCAGTCAGCCCAATTTCTCAAATTATTTTCATTGTGTGTTACTTACCTGATCAATTGAACCCAACCTTTATACAATGCTCTTTCACCACTGCAGTTTGCAACAGAAGCAATCCAGAAATAAACGCCTGCAGGTGAGTCCCCGCCATCCCAGCCATAATTATTCTTATCAAAAAAGACTTCATTGCCGTACCGATTGAAAACTGTATAGGAGGGCGATGGATCATTCGATGCAATTTTGAATTTATCATTCTTTCCGTCATCATTTGGTGTGAAAACATTGGGTATAAATACAGAGTCAGCCGGTTGTATCTCGATATACTTTGGTGGCGTTGTTTTTTGGCAATTCGCTGAATAGACATTCGCAAAGTAGTAACCTGTTTTGCTAGGCTTAAACTGTGCTTCGTTATTAACAATGGTGGCATCGACCTGCTTCGTTTCGTAATAATTCCATTCAATTCTAAATCCGGTATTACTTGGCGTTATCGATAAATAGGTTTCATCGGTGGCGCAAACCTTAATGGATTCTTCGGTTGGTGAAAAATTAAGAAGGAAAGAATCATTGACGGGAATAGTTACTTCCTTCGGACTGCAATATGCTGTTTCTGTAATCACTTTAACGGTGCCATTCTTATTTACCTGAACAGAATTACCTGTATTCTGAATGACGGTGTAATTGGTTTCACCGATGTCTTTTCTCAACCACTGAACATTGGTTAACGATCCATGAGGTGCCGTTAAACTAATAGTGGCTATTCCATTGATGCAAATGTCTCCGGATTTAGTGAGCGAGGGTATAAATGGCGTGGTCAATTGAGCGGTGACGGCCTTCGAATACTTACAACCGAGAGCGGACGAGTAGGAATAGGTTAACGAAAAAGCACCGGCAGGAAGGCTCGAAGGGAGAAATTGATTATTGGTTACACCCGATCCTGTCCATACCCCACCGGTAGGTAAAGCAGTTAATGCGATCGGATTTAACATCGTGTTACAACTTGGAGCAGGCGTATCTACGATCAAATCTAAACTTTCGTTTTTAATTGAAATGACAGGTGAGAGGGAAGAGCAAATGTTCGTTGCTTTCACTTGATACTCTCCTCTTTTTGAGGCCAAAATCTTACTGGTGGTTAACCCCAGTGGTTGAAAAATGGCGGTAGGATCAGGCCTGTAATACCATGCATAGGCTACGTCAGGTTGTGATTGAATTTCAAGATTGATGGCAATCGTGGTGTTACTTTGACAGACCAGATAGTCTTGTCCGTTGAGTATGGTGGTTAGTGGATTATCCCTTACTTCAATTTGCAGAATACCGGTGTTCGCGCAATTGGGTGTTTGATAGATAAGAATATGTGTGCCGATGCCAGCCGTCTTTGGGTTAAATGTTCCCAGCGAAGCATCTACGATTCCTGGGCCGCTCCATGTACCCTGAAATGGATATCCAAGTAATGCAAATGTTCCTTCTGAATTGCAGACTGGAGGAACAAGCTTTACAATAGGTGGTGTGGGTACCATATAAACTGATCCGGAAATTTTTCCGGTTGTCAAATCTTCAACCGGTGTACCGATAAAAAAATCGGTTTCATCCATGTGAACCGACAATCCAAAATAGTCTTTTACATGTGAGTCGCCTGTAAAGTCGGCAATCCAGTTCGTTTCTTTCCAAAAATAATCCTTCGACTGAAAGATAGATGCTTTGCCCGGTTTGTTGACGGGCACCCCGGTTTTATAATAGTCACTTAACGGAGAGCCCACAATAATGGTATTCTCAAACGTGGCAAGGGAATACCCAAACAAACCGCTTTCTTCTTTTACATTAGGTAAAATTTTTGATGATTCTGTTCGTGAGGACCATTTTTCATTGGGTAACTTAGTATATACATAAACGACCCCTACATCCCATGTACCGTTGTAATCTTTCGTGGGAGCAGAAATAAAAATGGATCCGTTTGAAATGGAATTGGAGAAACCAAACCGATCTCCATTAGACACGATGTTAAAACTTGAATTAAATTGAATGGGTTCTTGTTCGGATGGAGACAATTGGTACTTTACTTCCCAGGTTCCTGATTCATTTAACTCCACTATTTTTGATCCGGCAACAATCACGTTACCCTCTATGCTAACCGGTACCGTTGAACTTCGAGCGAAAAAATTGGTACCTTGAATGCAAAGCGACTGGCGGAAATTAAATTGGGTGCCATCGAATTTATAGAGTGCCAGAAAAATATGGCATTCATCAAAACCGCCTGAGCTACCACTATCCATATAGGGCATTACCAACCAATCCTGACTTAATGCAATATTGTCTCCGGACAGATAAACAATTAATCCATCCGACTTTAAATCAATTGTTTGAAGGAGTTGAGGGTTATTCCAATCGATTCCTTTTTTATAAACAAAAAATTTACCACTAGGTTCATACCCCGAAGCTGCGACCGCTAAGTATTCTCCATTCGTTGCAATGTTGGAGGCAAATGAATCATCATATTGACCACCAGGCGGTGGAAGTATTTTGCTGGTCTTCGACCATCCTGTGCTGGTTTTTGTATAAATGTAAACAGCACCGGCATTTGCTTTTACGGTGCCATCCGAAGGAGATGCAACAAAAAGATGATCACCAACCCCTCTTACCTTATATCCAAATTGATGACCTGCGGTGCTCTTTTTTGTTGAATACAAATAATCTTCTTTCCAACCGGATGCAACTTTTGTAAAAGTTTTTAGAGCTACCTCCGTAATTCCGGTGGCTACATGCGAAACATATCCTAAAGTTAAATCTAAATTATTATTGCTTGTCATTACCACTCCATAACGATGGGGAGTTGCTGGATTTGGCAAGCTTACTTCAATTGTTTCTCGGCTGGGATTGCACCAACCACTCATTCCTTTTTTGAGGTGTGTTAACGTTCCCTTATTATTCAAATTGCGCGATGATATAAATAATTCATCTCCACTGGATGTAAACAGAGTTGGCTCCCAGTTAGTAGTATCTGTATCGAGATCGGGATCAAAGTGACAGGTCAGGTAACCATCGTTCCAAGTACCTGTTTGAGGCTGCTCAAAAAAGACTACTTCATATTTAGGCCTTGGGGTCGAAATATCCACAGACGCCATCAGGAAAATGCCATCTTTTGTAAATGCGAAATTGTTAAAACTGAATCCATAGGAATACGTTCCGTCACCGGCAGCTAGCTTCGCTTCAAGGGTTGGGTTATCGAATTCACCTATGGCATCTTTGTAAATATAAATTTGTCCATTTCCGGTTGGGGCAAATCTTGTAAAAGTGGCCAACCGATTTCCTTGAAACAAAACTCCACCCCCCCCAAAGTCATCAACCTCTACTTCGGGTGGTGGAATGAGCTTTGGTGTGGACGCATTGCTCCATTCTTCACTTATATTTTTATGATATAGATACATGGCACCTGTACTGCCACTCGGAAAAGAATTATCCAAATGCCAGATATCGGTTATTACTATGGTATTTTGATCAGCCGTAATTCCAATAGGATTATTTTGTGAGGTACCGAAAATCCTGGCATCGGGAACTTTCCAAATGGCAAGCTCAGAAAAATTGCTCCAATCCACTCCATTTTTTCTGTACACGTAAACCGCACCACCCTGAGAACTGGCACCAACAAATAGATAGTCTTGGCTTAACTTAACAGTCCAGCCAAATTGAAGTCCGTCCAGTGGAACAGCTGGCAATATGGCCGAGTTTTTTATCCATTTTGTTCCCGATTTTTTATAGATGTATACCACCCCGGTAATTCGACCTACGCTGTCGCTATTGGGAACACCTACCGCCAAAAAATCATCATACATGGAAATGGAGCGCCCAAAGTCAGCTGAATAATCTGCGGAAGTCTCCGGAACAAGTTTGGTGAAATCGGTTAGGCACTGGCCAACAAGATGCGAGGGAAGTAAACAATAAATAAATAGTAGTTTAAGTATGCGCATTACAAAGGGCAGAAAATTTAAATGTTATGAGAATCTATTGCACTCTATAGTCAACAAAGTTACAATTTTGTTCCTTCAGTAGCCGCTCCAAGTCTTTGCTTCTTTTATTCTTTGGATCATTCACCAGTTTATAAATAAGATACAAAGGAATTAAAGTAAGCATACCCCAACTGCTTTTAGCAACACTGTAAATTATAACTCCCGCCAAGAATCCTATAAACAAAGCATTGGTAAAGGAAAATGATTTCATCTTCTTCGCCTCTTCTAGTAATTCCTGATCTGTTAATTCTGCAAGTTCTTTGTTTGCCATTTTTCTTCTGTTATCTGATACTTGTTGAGCGATAGGTCAATTTTAATATTCCTAACTGCGTTAGCACCAAATTTACAAATCAAATTTAACACGAATCGGACATTGGCGTCAGGTCGGAAGACCTGACGCCACAAAAAAGCTGCGATGTCTTTCGACTCAACACGTCTGGACATTACCAGTTGGTGTTCTCTATTCAAAAAGGTGTTTTAATATTTTGCAGATTCTACTTCCATATAATTCGTTTGACATAACCAATGTCGTCCTGCCAATTCTAGAAAGGTGTATGCACCCTGTTTTCATTTTTCTTGAATTAAATTCTTGAGAAATTTCATTGCGGTATCCTCGTTATCTAGAAAATCTGAGTATGATTGTTCTACCCTATAGTGAGGTAGTACGCCATACCCAAATGGTTGACTTTCTTTAGTTCTTACATCTTGTTTAAGATTGACTATGAACCATGAAGTTTTAATCTTGCTATATTTTAATTGATACCTGATAGCAGTATGTCCATTATGTCCATAATACCCTCCTTGTGTTTCTTCTCCAACAGTAATTGTGGTAGAATCACTTGCCAACATTGATGCAAACATGCTTCCTGCTGAAGCAACTCTCGGGCTGATTAACAGGTAAATCTTTCCTTTGAACGCATTAGGACTAGGCCTCCATACTTTATGATCATTACTGCTGCCATCCTGATAGTACCTTCCTTTTTTTTCCGACACAAAATCATTCTTCAATTGTCTCTGGAAAATTAGTTTTGCAATTGGCTTTTGCCAAAATGGTAGCTCTCCCTTAATGCGGTTCCAGTATGGTATTTTCCTGAAGGGTATCCATGCTTCTATGTTTTCTTGAAAGTTCCTTTTTGTCAAATAGGAATAAGTAACTAAATCATTGGGATCGTTTCCGCCTCCGTTGTAGCGAACATCGACTATTAAATGCCTGATAAATTTCGCGCTAAATTCGGTGAATACTGAATCTAAGTATTTGATATATGCTTTGTGAGAAGGATCTTCTGCATCTGAACCTATAACAAATGTGTTTACCGTGAAAATAGCAATCGAATCATTGATTATTTGACTATGGTAGACGTTTTTATTTTTTATTAAATCATTGGGAGGGGTATACAGCAACGAATCAGAATCTTTGCTGTGCCTATCTTGGAAGCGTTTTTTTGCTTCTTCGTAAGAGACTCCTTTTACGGTTACTTTTCTTACGTCCTCTTCCTTGGTTTTATACTTTATTTCGAAAGATTCCTTTCTACCAAAACGCATTCGGTAATAAAGTGGAAAGTTTTTGTTAATGCCAATCTGCTTACCGGTTATGTTGAAGCCATCGGTAGTATAATATCTGTATAATTCGGGTATTAGTTCATTTATGTTTTTGTCATTTATACTAATGATTGAACTTCCTAACGGAACAATGGACGCCTTGGTATTGCAAACCCATTTCCCTTCAATCAATTTAATTGGAAACGGAAAATAACCAGATGGCTCGTCTAAAATAGATTTGCGGATTTTTTTAGGGAGTTCTGTATCATTATGCAAGCTGCCTTCAAAATCGGTTATCTTAGAGAGAATGTTGTAGAACTCACCAATGCTTTTGCTTTGTTCTATCTCCGCACGACCCCATTGGTAGATGCTGTCCATCTGGGCTTTTGTACGATATTTATAAACCCCGGAATTTGCTGCTTCACGCATTTTATAAAACATGTCTAAATCAGCTTTCATGTTTTTGCGTGATGTGGGTGTATCAAAATTATCTTGAGCGAACAATCCAGCTGTAAAAAAAATAAACAGAAGTGTTTGTCTGTATTTCATCATCAAATGATTTTGTTTTCGACAAAAATGAGTCGAACTCTGCCCGATTACTTGTATAATCTTGGTAAATCTATGAAAGCTGATTTTTGTAGGCAATAGGAGACATGCCCACGAATCTCTTAAATTGCTTGGAGAAATGTGCCTGGTCTGAAAAGCTAAACTCGTAGGCAAGTTGAGTAAGATTCGTACTTTTGACAATCAATTGTTTGGCTTTGAAAATCCTTCGCATGATTATATAATTTATAGGAGATAGACCGAATTTTAATCGGAATTCTTTAGCGAAATTATATTTATTCATGTTTATAAATCGTGATAGGAAATCTAACGTGATTTTGTTTCGTAGGCTATTCTCTATTAGAAGCATCAATTCTTTCCATTGGCGATTCGAGTATTTAGTGTTTTCTGTTATTGACTTTTCTTCCC
>VYLB01000251.1_pt1 | contig 10886 bp, 8 predicted proteins | sample 5114431 | NCBI WGS metagenome assembly VYLB01 (sample SAMN12291786, study PRJNA351875) | freshwater metagenome | isolation source: freshwater lake | place: USA: Michigan, Gull Lake | collected 2013-08-08
CCGCGGCGGCCATGTCGAGCCGCCAGCAATGCGGCGCGTCGCGCGGCGGCGCGTGACGACAGGTGCCGGGATAGACGGCGACGGGCCCGTGCGGCGCGCGCATCGCCTCGGCGATCTCGGCGCGGGTGCAATAGCAGCGGTAGAGCAGCCCCATGTCGCGCAGCCGGTCGAGCGCGGCGGCGTACAGATCGAGCCGCTGCGACTGGAAGACCATGGCGCCGTCCCACGCCAGCCCCAGCCACGCCAGGTCGTCGCGGATCGTCGCGACATGCTCAGCGCGGCTGCGGGTGCCGTCGATATCCTCGATCCGCAGCAGGAAGCGGCCGCCGCGTGCGCGCGCGTAGTCATGCGCCAGGATCGCGGAGAAGGCATGGCCCAGGTGCAGCCGCCCGGTCGGCGACGGCGCGAAGCGTGTCGTCACCATATCGGCGATGTGCGGTACGGTGGCCCACGGGACAAGCCCCGAGCGACGCGTTAGAGAGGCGCCATGACCATCACGCCCCCCGTCGCCGCGACGCGCCCGCACCGCTTCACCCGCCACGGCATCACGATCGAGGACCCGTGGGCGTGGCTGCGCGATCCCAACTATCCCGACGTCACCGACCCGGACGTGCTGGCGTATCTGGAGGCGGAGAACGCCTATTTCGAGGCGCAGATGGCGCCGCACCGGCCGCTGGTCGACCGGCTGTACGAGGAGATGAAGGCGCGCATCAAGGAAGACGAATCCAGCGTACCGCAGAAGGACGGCGACTGGCTGTACTGGACCGCGTTCGAGACCGGGGGCCAGTATCGGCTGTGGTGGAGGAAGCCGGTGGCGGGCGGCGCGGACGAACTGCTGCTGAGCGAGCCGGCGCTGGCGGAGGGGAAGGAATATTTCCGGCTGGGTGCGTTCGCGATCTCCAACGACGCGACGAAGCTCGCCTATGCGATCGACGACAACGGGTCGGAACGGTTCACGATCCACGTCAAGGACCTCGCCACCGGCGCGCTGCTGCCCGACACGATCCCGGGGATGCTGTCCGACATCGTCTGGGCGGCGGACGACAGCGGGTTCCTCTACGGCCTCGCCAACAAGGAATGGCGCACCGACAATGCGCGCTTCCACCGGCTGGGCACCGATCCCGCCGACGACGTCGAGCTGTTCCACGAGGAGGATGAGGGCTATCGCGTCGCGGTGGGAGAGACCAGCGACCGCCGCTGGATCGTCATCGGCACCGGCGACCATGTGACTAGCGAGGTGCGGCTGCTGCCCGCGGACGATCCCTTCGCGGCGCCGATCCTGGTCGCGCCGCGGCAGGCGGGGCGCGAATATGACGTCGACACGCATGGCGACACGCTGTTCATCCACACCAACGACACCGATCCGATGTGGCGGCTCGTCACCGCGCCGATCGCCGCGCCGGGCGAATGGACCGAGCGGATCGCGCCCTCGCCCCATTTCTACATGACCGGGGTGGAGTGTTTCCGCGACTTCTTCATCGTCGAGGGGCGCGAGGACGGGCTCGACCAGATCGAGCTGCATGCCTACGATCCGGCCACGCCGCCGCGCCGCATCGCCTTCCCGGAGGCGAGCTATACCGCGGGGACCGGCGACAATCCCGAATACGACCAGACCGTGATCCGGCTGGGGTACGAGTCGATGGTCACCCCGGGCACCGTCTACGATTACGACACCGCCACGGGTGAGATGACGGTGCTGAAGGTGCAGGAGATCCCCAGCGGTTACGACGCGTCGCGCTACGCGACCGAGCGGCTGGAGATCGCGGCGCGCGACGGGACGAAGGTGCCGGTGTCGATCGTCTATCCGGCGGGCTTCCCGCGCGACGGGTCGCGCCCGCTGTTCCTGTACGCCTATGGCGCGTACGGCCATGCCATACCGCCGGGTTTCTCGACCGGGCGGCTGAGCCTGCTCGACCGCGGGTTCGCCTATGCGATCGCGCATATCCGCGGCGGCGACGACCTGGGCCAGCAATGGTATCACGACGGCAAGCTGGAGAAGCGCGCCAACACCTTCACCGATTTCGTCGACGTGGCGCGCGCGCTGGTGGCGGACGGCTGGACCAGCGCGGGGCGGATCGCGATCGCGGGGCGCTCGGCGGGCGGCGAGCTGATGGGAGCGGTGGTCAATTCCGACCCCGATCTGTGGGGCGCGGTGATCGCGGACGTGCCGTTCGTCGACGTGCTCAACACGATGCTGGACGACACGCTGCCGCTGACGCCGGGCGAGTGGCCCGAATGGGGCAACCCGATCGAGGACGCGGCCGCCTTCGAGCTGATCCGCGGCTATTCCCCCTACGACAACGTCCGCGCGCAGGACTATCCGCCGCTGTTCATCTCGGGCGGGCTCAACGACCCGCGCGTGACCTATTGGGAGCCCGCCAAATGGGCGACGAAGCTGCGCGCGACGAAGACCGACGACAACGTCCTGCTGCTCAAGACCAATATGGGCGCCGGCCATGGCGGCAAGTCGGGGCGGTTCGAGAGCCTGCGCGAGGCGGCGGAGGAACATGCCTTCGTGCTGTGGCAGCTGGGCGTGGAGGGGTGAGCGTACCTGCTTCGTCACCCCGGACTGGTTCCGGGGTCCACCGTTCCGCGTACCCACCGGCCGATGGATACGCGGCACGGTGGATGCCGGAACAAGTCCGGCATGACGGCTTCCTTTCCTGCGCCCCGGCCGCATGACCATCGAGGCCCTCGTCGCGCGCTACGGCCTCGCGGCGCTGTTCGCCGGCGCCGCGCTGGAGGGCGAGGCGGCGGTGATCGCGGGGGGTGTCCTCGCGCATCACGGGCTGTTCGCGCTGTGGGCCGCGATCCTGGCCGCCGCGACGGGGTCGTTCAGCGCGGATCAGGCATGGTTCTTCGCCGGGCGGCGGATGCGCGACCACCGCTGGGTCGCCGCCGCGCGCGGGAAGCCGGCGTTCGCGCGCGCTCAGGCGATGCTGGAACGGCATCCGATCGCCTTCATCTTCGCCTTTCGCTTCATCTACGGCTTCCGCACGATCAGCCCGATCGCGATCGGCACCGCAGGCGTGTCGCCGCGGCTGTTCGCGCTCGTCAACGCGGCATCGGCGGCGACCTGGGGCGTGATCTTCTGTTCGATCGGCTATTGGTTCGGCCATGCGTTCGAGGCGGTGATCGGGCGGCTGGCGCAGGACCACCGGCTGTGGTGGGTGGTCGGCGGCGTGGTCGCCGCGGGCATCGCCGTCGCGATCGTCCACCGTTACCGGAACCGCACGACATGACCTTCACTTATGCCTTCACCGCGCAGCCGGCGGACATCGACGAGTTGGGGCACGTCAACAATGCGGTATGGGTGCGCTGGATCCAGGAACTGGCGGTCGCGCACTGGGCCGCGGTCGCCCCGCCCGAGCAGCAGGCGGCGTTCGTCTGGGTGGTGACGCGCCACGCGATCGACTATCGCGGCAACGTGGCCGAGGGCGAGACGGTGACGGGCGAAACCTGGGTGCCCGAGGCACCGCGCGGGGCGCGGTTCGACCGCCACTTCCGCTTCACCGGCGCGGACGGGCGCGTCCGCGTCGAGGGGGTGACCACCTGGGCGTTGCTGGACCGCGCGAGCGGGCGGCTGCTGCGGGTGCGGCCCGAGATCGCGGCCCCCTTCCTCGATTGATCGCGGTCGTTGCCGTGGCACCCGCCAACCCCTAGAGCGCGCGCGTCACGAAGGGATACAGCATGAAGATCACGATGATCGGTTCGGGCTATGTCGGTCTCGTCTCCGGCGCCTGCTTCTCCGACTTCGGGCACGACGTCACCTGCGTCGACAAGGATGCGGGCAAGATCGATGCGCTGAAGGCGGGGCGGATGCCGATCTACGAGCCCGGGCTGGCGGCGCTGGTGGCGGCCAATGTCGCGGCGGGGCGGCTGACCTTCACTACCGACCTGGCGGGCGCGGTCGCGGGCGCCGACGCGATCTTCATCGCGGTGGGCACGCCGTCGCGGCGCGGCGACGGGCATGCCGACCTGTCCTATGTCTTCGCCGCGACGCAGGAGATCGCCGCCGCGATCACCGGCCCGACCGTGATCGTCACCAAGTCGACCGTGCCGGTGGGCACCGGGGACAAGGTGGAGGCGATCCTGCGCGACGCGGGGCATGACGCGGGCGCGGTGGCGGTCGTGTCCAACCCGGAATTCCTGCGCGAAGGCGCCGCGATCGGCGACTTCAAGCGCCCCGACCGCATCGTCATCGGCACCGAGGACGCCGGGGACGAGGGGCGCGCGCGCGGCGTGATGCGCGAGGTGTATCGTCCGCTGTACCTGAACGAGAGCCCGATCCTGTTCACCGCGCGGCGCACCGCGGAGCTCATCAAATATGCCGCGAACGCGTTCCTGGCGACGAAGATCACCTTCATCAACGAGATCGCGGACCTGTGCGAGGCGGTGGGCGCCAATGTGCAGGACGTCAGCCGCGGCATCGGGCTGGACAATCGCATCGGGTCGAAGTTCCTGCACGCCGGCCCCGGCTATGGCGGATCGTGCTTCCCCAAGGACACGCTGGCGCTGCTGAAGACGGGCGAGGATTTCGAGGCGCCGGTGCGCATCGTCGAGGCGGTGGTGAAGGTGAACGACGCGCGCAAGCGCGCGATGGGGCGCAAGGTGCTCCATGCGCTGCATGCCGACGGAATCGAGGGGGCGAAGGGCAAGACGGTCGCGGTGCTCGGCCTCACCTTCAAGCCCGACACCGACGACATGCGCGACGCGCCCAGCCTGGCGATCGTGCAGGCGTTGCAGGACGCGGGCGTCGCGGTGCGCGCGTTCGATCCCGAGGGCGTGGAGGCGGCGCGCGCGCTGATGCCCGACGTCACCTATTGCCGCGACGCCTATGACGCGGCGACCGGCGCCGACGCCGTGGTGATCGTAACCGAGTGGAACGTGTTCCGCGCGCTCGACCTGAAGCGGCTGGCGGGCGTGATGACGCAGCCGGTGATGGTCGACCTGCGCAACATCTACTCGCTCGCCGAGGTGGAGCGCGCCGGGTTCGCCTATACCGGCGTGGGGCGTTAGGCTTCCCGCGTCACCGCGGTTGCCGCCAGGACCTTGGCGAAACTCCGCAATCTTTCTGTTCCCCGGCGGAGGCCGGGGTCCAGTCGCGAGCGGTTTGGGTATCTCGCCATTGTCTCGATACTGGGCCCCGGCCTTCGCCGGGGAACCGCAGCACCATGAGCTTTTGCGAAGGCATCGCTCGGAGCCGGGGTGACGCAGGGGGCGAGCATCGCCGTGTCCATGGCGCTAGGAAGTAACGGCCGTCATGCCGGGCTTGACCCGGCATCCATCGCTCCGCGAGCGCTGCGTGCGCGGACAGATGGACCCCGGGCACGCCCGGGGTGACGCGAGGGGCGATTGCCTCCCCTTAACCCTTGCGCGCATACACGCGGCGGCGCAGCACGGGAGCGTATCGCACATGGCCACCCTCGTCACCGGCATGGCCGGGTTCATCGGCATGGCGGTGGCCGAGCGGCTGCTGGCGCGCGGGGAGCGCGTCGTCGGCGTCGACTCGTTCAACGACTACTACGATCCGCGGCTGAAGGAGGACCGCCTCGCGCATCTGGTGCAGCAGTTCGGCGAGCGTGTGGTGTGCCATCGCCTCGACTTCGCCGACATGGACGCGCTGACGTCGGCGGTCGCCGGGGAGGATGTCGATCGCATCATCCATCTGGGGGCGCAGGCGGGGGTCCGCTATTCGCTGGAGAACCCGCAGGCGTACGTGCGCTCCAACCTGATGGGCCACGTCAACGTGCTGGAGCTGGCGCGGCACCGCGGCGTGCGGCACCTCGTCTATGCCTCGTCCTCGTCGGTCTATGGCGGCAATACGCAGCTGCCGTTCCGGGTCGAGGATCGCGTCGACCATCCCGTCTCGCTCTATGCCGCGACCAAGCGCGCCGACGAACTGATGAGCGAGACCTATGCGCATCTCTATCGCGTGCCGCAGACGGGGTTGCGTTTCTTCACCGTCTACGGCCCGTGGGGGCGGCCCGACATGGCGCCGTGGCTGTTCACCGACGCGATCCTGTCGGGGCGGCCGATCAAGGTGTTCGGCGAGGGGCGGATGCAACGCGACTTCACCTATATCGACGATATCGTCAGCGGCGTGGTCGCCGCGCACGATCACCCGCCCGCCGACGACGGCACCGCCAAGGCGGGCGGCAGCCACGCGCCGCATCGCCTGTACAACATCGGCAACAATCGCGCCGAGGAGTTGGCGCGGTTCATCGCGGTGCTGGAGGATGCGTGCGGGCGCGCCGCGGTGAAGGATTACGAGCCGATGCAGCCGGGCGACGTGCGCGCGACCTATGCCGATATCGACGCGATCCGCGGCGACCTGGGCTATGCGCCGACGACGCCGATCGACGTCGGGCTGCCGGCGTTCGTGGCGTGGTTCCGGGGGTACCGGGGAGTGTGACGTCGTTGCGAGCGCAGCGAAGCAATCCAGCGCGTCCTGATCCGGCTCTGGATTGCTTCGCTACGCTCGCAATGACGATGTACGGGGCTCACCCCTTCGGCTGCTTCGCCTCGATCACCTTCAGCAGGTCGTCGAACGACTTGGAGAAGCTCGCCACGCCTTCGTCGACCAGCGTCTTCGTCACGCCGTCGAGGTCCAGCCCGAGCCGCTCGGCCTCTGCCAGCACGTGGCGCGCGTCGTCGACGTCGGCAGTCAGCGTCTGCGCGACCGTGCCATGGTCGCGGAACGCGTCCATCGTCTTGGGCGGCATGGTGTTGACGGTATCGGGGCCGATCAGGGTGTCGACGTAGAGCGTGTCGGGGTAATCGGGGTTCTTGGTCCCGGTCGACGCCCACAGCAGCCGCTGCGGACGCGCGCCCTTGGCGGCGAGCGCCTGCCAGCGCTCCGACGCGACGAACTCCTCGTACCAGGCATAGGCGAGCTTCGCATTGGCGATCGCGACCTTGCCCTTCAGCGCCTTCGCCGCGTCGCCGCCCTGCCCGGCATCGATCGCCTCGTCGATCTTGCCGTCGATCCGGCTGACGAAGAAGCTGGCGACGCTGGCGATGCGGTCGATCGACATGTCCTTGGCGACGCGCTCCTCCAGCCCCTCGACATAGGCGAGGGCGACTTTCTTGTAGGCCTCGATCGAGAACAGCAGCGTCACGTTGACGTTGATCCCCTTGGCGATCGTGTCGCGGATCGCACGCACGCCGTCGTCGGTGCCGGGGATCTTGATCATCAGATTGGGGCGGTCGACCGCCTGCCACAGCCGCGCCGCTTCCTCGGCGGTCTCGGGGCCCTTCAGCGCAAGGTAGGGCGACACCTCAAGGCTGACATAGCCGTCCGCGGCGTCCAGCCGCTCGTACACCGGCAACAGCGTGTCGCACGCCGCCTGGATGTCCTGGATCGCCTGGCTCTCGTAGCGCTCCATCGCGGTCGCGCCGGGATGCGCCGCGTCGAACGCGGCGAAGCCCGCGTCATAGGCCTCGCCCGCGCCCATCGCCTTCTCGAAGATGGTCGGGTTGGAGGTGACCCCGGTCAGCCCGTCCGCATCGACCAGCTTCTTGAGCCCGCCCTGCTCCAGGAACTTGCGGTCGACGAAGTCGAGCCACACCGCGGTACCGGCGTTGCTGAGATCCTGTAGCTTGCTCATCGTCTTCTCCAACTCCGTCGCCCCTGCGCAGGCAGGGGCCCATGTCTCTCGCCCCGACGGGCAGCCTTCGCCCATATAGTCATGGGCCCCTGCCTTCGCAGGGGCGACGGCGGTTACCCCATCACCTCTTTCGCCACCTTCACGACGTTATCGACCGTGAAGCCGTACTTGTCCTGCAGCTTGGCGATCGGGGCGGAGGCGCCGAAGGTCGACATGGTGATCGTGGCGCCGTCGGTGCCGACATAGCGGTCCCAGCCGATCTCGCCCGCCATCTCGATCGCGACGCGCGCGCGCACCGCCTTGGGCAGCACGCTCTCCTTGTAGGCGGCGTCCTGCAACTCGTAGCGGTACCAGCTGGGCAGCGACACGACCCGCGCCTTCACGCCCCCGGCGGTCAGCTTCTCATAGGCCTGCACCGCGAGCGACACTTCGGAACCGGTCGCGATCAGGATCACGTCCGGCGTGCCGTCGCTGTCGGCCAGCACATAGCCGCCCTTCTCCAGTCCCTCGGCGGCGCCATATTTGGTGCGGTCGAGCGTCGGCAGCGCCTGGCGCGACAGCACCAGTGCGGCGGGGCGCGACGGATCCTGCATCACCGCGCGCCACGCCGCGGCGACCTCGTTGGCGTCGCACGGGCGGATCGTGTCGAGGCCCGGAATCGCGCGCATCGTGGCGAGATGCTCGATCGGCTGGTGCGTCGGCCCATCCTCGCCCACGCCGATCGAATCGTGCGTGAAGACCCAGATCGCGCCGATCTCCATGATCGCCGACAGCCGCACCGGCGCGCGCATGTAATCGAGGAAGACGAGGAAGGTGGAGCCGTAGCTGCGCAGGTGCGACAGCGCCATGCCGTTCACCACCGCGCCCATCGCATGCTCGCGCACGCCGAAGTGGAAGTTGCTGCCGCCGTAATTGTCCGCCTCGAACGAGGGCGCACCCTTGATGTCGGTCTTGGTCGAGGGCGCGAGGTCGGCGGACCCGCCGATCAGCCACGGCACCTTCTTGACGATGGCGTTGAGCACCTTGCCGCCCGCGTCGCGGCTGGCGACGCCCTTCTCGTCCGCCTCGAACACGGGGATCTCGCTGTCCCAGCCCGCGGGCAGCTCGTCCTTGAGCATGAGGTCGAGCTCGGCGGCGAGGTCGGCATGCTCGGCGCGGTAGCGATCGAACGTCGCCACCCAGGCGTCGCGCGCCGCCGCGCCGCGATCGCGCACCGCGGCGGTGAACGCCTCCTTCACGCCATCGGGGACGTAGAAGTCGCGGTCGACGGGCCAGCCATAGGCCTCCTTGGTCTTGGCGACATTCTCCGCGCCCAGCGGCTCGCCATGCGCCTTCTCGCTGCCGGCGCGGGGGGAACCCCAGCCGATCACCGAGTGGACGACGATGAAGGTGGGGCGCTCGTTCTCGTCGCGGAACGCCTGCAGCGCGGCCTTCAGCGCGCCGACGTCGTTGGCGTCGTCGACATGGATCACGTTCCAGCCATAGGCCTGGAAGCGCTTGCCGACATCCTCGTCGAAGGCGAGTCCGGTCGCGCCCTCGATGGAGATCTGGTTGGCGTCGTAGATCCAGCACAGGTTGCTGAGCTTCAGGTGCCCGGCGAGGCTCGCCGCCTCGGCCGACACGCCCTCCATCATGTCGCCGTCGCCGCACAACGTGTAGACGTCGTGGTCGAACAGCGTGAAGCCGGGCCGGTTGTAGCGCGCCGCGAGCCAGCGCTCCGCGATCGCCATGCCGACCGAATTGCCGCAGCCGGCACCCAGCGGACCCGTCGTCGTCTCGACCCCGGTGGTGTGGCGATATTCGGGGTGACCCGGCGTCTTCGAGCTCAGCTGGCGGAACTGGCGGATGTCCTCCAGGCTGACCGCGGGCTGGCCGGACTTGTTGCCGTCCTTGTCGATCTCCTCGACGCCCGCCAGGTGCAGCAGGCTGTAGAGCAGCATCGAGGCATGCCCGACCGACAGCACGAACCGGTCGCGGTTGGGCCAGTCCGCGTGCGCGGGATCGTAGCGCAGGAACTGCGTCCACACCGTCCAGCCGACCGGCGCCAGCGCCATCGGCGTGCCGGGGTGGCCCGAATTGGCCTTCTGCACCGCGTCCATCGACAGCGTGCGGATCGTGTCGATCTGGAGCCGCTCGGCGCTGCCGTCCTCGTGAACGCCCGCGGGCGGGGTGGCGGTATCGGTCATGAACAACCTCGTGTCGGGAATGGTCAAGCAACGCACCGGCGGCACGCCGGTTGCCGAGTCCCGGCCCCCTTAACCGCTCGCGCCACCGCGTTCCAGCCGCGTAACGATGCCGTCGTCGGCGATATAGGCGGCGTCCACCTCGGTCAGGAACAGCCCGTGACCGAGCGCGCCGGGAATCGCCTGGATCGCACGCGCCAGCCCGTCGGCGTCCGCGATCGCGCCGAAATGCGCGTCGAGGATGCAATTGCCGTTGTCGGTCAGGCCGTTGCGCACCGTCACCGCCGCGTCCAGCGCGGCCAATTGCGCGATGACGAAGGTGCGCGCGAAGGGCAGCACCTCGACCGGCAGCTTCGCCGCGCCGAGCGCCGCCACACGCTTCGCGCCATCGGCGATCACCACCATCCGGGTCGAGGCAGCGGCGACCACCTTCTCGCGCAGCATCGCGCCCCCCGCGCCCTTGATCGCGCGCAGGCGCGGGTCGATCTCGTCCGCGCCGTCGATGGTCAGGTCGACCTGCCTCACATCGGCGAAGTCGCGCACGACGAGCCCGCCCGCGCGCGCCTTGGCTGCGCTGTCCTCGCTGGTCGCGACGGTCTCGATCCGCGGGCGTGCGCGGATCAGCGCCGCGATCGCGAACGCGACGGTGGAGCCGGTGCCCAGCCCGACGAGCATCCCGTCGCGCACCTCCGCCACCGCGGCCTCCGCCGCCAGCCTCTTGTCCCGTTCCCTGTCGTCGTCCTGCACGTCACCCTCCGTTCGGACGAGGATAACGCACGAGCCACCCCGTTCGTCATTGCGAGCGAAGCGAAGCAATCCAGGGCGTCCTGGTCCGACGCTCGATTGCTTCGCTGCGCTCGCAATGACGGGTCAGAGCGACCCGGCCTGCCTCAGGCGCGCTCCGCCAGCGTCAGGATCGATACGCCGATCGGCATCGGCACGCGCCCGACCAGGTGGCGCTCGACGCGAAAGATGCGCTCGAACAGCGCGTTCACCGGCGCGGCGGGGGGCGAATCGTCGCTGTCGTCGCGCCCGGTCACGCGCCCCGCGACGCGCGCGGCGGCGGCGAGCGGGAACAGCAGCGAGTTGAAAT
>VYLB01000375.1_pt1 | contig 10871 bp, 9 predicted proteins | sample 5114431 | NCBI WGS metagenome assembly VYLB01 (sample SAMN12291786, study PRJNA351875) | freshwater metagenome | isolation source: freshwater lake | place: USA: Michigan, Gull Lake | collected 2013-08-08
TCATTTAAGTCGATTGTTTCGTTGTTTGATCGTGATGACGACAAGCGAAACAAAGCTGCGTTTCAAGCTTTTTTTTATTCCTGGGTATACGATAGGGTAAAGGGCACTCCGAACCTAAAATTGCAGCCAGGCCTCATCAACAGAAAGGAGATTTTTGACGATAAGTTTGAATATGGCCTTAGTCAGGGTGGTCAAGTGATACAGGACGTTAAATACCTTCTTCCGGAATTTGAGAGTACCCTAGTTCAGTTGCTAACGGAATTGTTTGATCCCAAACAACCATTCGATCAAACGGCAAGAGCTAAAACTTGTGAATATTGTCCCTACAAAGATATTTGCAGTAGATAGAAAATCTATTGAGAACTATTTTTCACAATTGTCAATTCCAACCCCCGCCCAACGCACGGTATAAGTCAATGGTAGCGTTGAACTGCTGTTGCTTGGTGTCAATCGCATCGAGCTCAGCCGCCAGTACGCTTTTTTGAGCAGTTACCACCTCGAGGTAGGATGCAAAACCAGCGATAAACAAATCATTTGAGACAGCTACTCCTTCTTCTAAAGTTGTTACTTCCAGCGATTTGAATTGGTAGGACTCTTGTAAATTTTCGATTTTATTTAACTGCGTAGCTACCTCCTGAAATCCCTGTAAAATACTTTGTTGATATGAGTAAAATGATTCAAGCTGTGAGGCCGATGCTTTTCGATAGTCACCCCGGATCATATTTCTGTTAAATAGGGGCGCTGTTAATCCGCCTAGTATTGAGTAAGCAGTAGAGGTAGGTGTGTTAAACAATACTGCCGTTGTAAATGATTGAAGGCCTATCCCGGCTGTCAGATTGATTGAGGGCAAAAATGCAGCTCTTGCAGCCTTCACATCCAGGCGAGAGGCGAGTAGTTGAAGCTCTGCCTGTCGGATATCTGGGCGCTGAATAAGAAGTTGTGACGGCAATCCGGCTTCTAGTTCTTTTGGCAGCTGTTGATTTAAAATGACTTGGCCCCTCTCAATGGGTTGTGGGTAGCGACCCAACATTACATTCAACTCATTCTCGTGTCGCACGATTTCCTGTTTTACCAAAGCCTCCAAGCTTTGTGTGTTGAGCAATTGTGCGGTAAATTGTTTTACTGCCAGTTCGGTGGCTCTGCCTGCAGCTTTCTGGGCTGTAATAAGTGTTACAGCTGTTTGTTGAAGCGCAACGTTCTCCCGAATGATTAACAGTTTATTGTCCAGCGCAAGCAAACTGTAATAGTGCCGAGCTACTTCTGATACAAGCATTGTCTGTATAAGGTGTTTTGCTTTATCACTGGCAAAAAAGCGAGCGGCAGCCGCCTTTTTCCGGTTGCGTAATTTCCCCCAAGCCGCTACTTCCCAACTGCTTTGAAAACCCAAATAGTAGTCGGGCAAATTCACAGGTATACGTCTGTCCGGTGGCACGTTAACCGAGAAGTTTGTATCAAAATTCCCCACACCATCCATGGTGTATTCACCAAATCGTTGCTGACCTACTGAAGTGACTGCGTTCACTGATGGCAAAAGTGCGCCCCTCGCCATAGTTACGCTTGCCCCGGCCATGCTCACTCGTTGCAAGGCGATTTTCAAATCTAAATTGCTTTTAAGTGCTTCGTCAATATAAATGACCAATGAGGAATCGGTAAAGTATTCTCTCCAAGGTAAAAGCGATTGACTTAACGTTGGTTTCAACGAAGGTTGAAATTGTTCCGGCATTTTGGCGAGGTCAGGCTCTTGCACTTTTTCAGCCAACTTGCAACCACCCAAAAAAGTAGCGATCGAAACAATTAATAAAAAATGAAGTGACTTGAGATGCATAACACTTACGAATGAGGTTCAACGATTGCAGATGACTTTTCTTCTTTCTTAGATATGGCCTTTGCCATACTGGCGAACACAACATAAAGTCCGGGAATGATAATTACTCCAAACAAAGTACCGAACAACATCCCTCCGGCTGCGGCTGTTCCAATTGAGCGATTGCCCATAGACCCTGCACCAGTAGCAATACACAAGGGAATTAATCCGGCAATAAACGCAAAAGATGTCATCAGGATCGGACGAAGCCGGGAGGCTGCTCCATCAATAGAGGCATCAATAATACTGCGTCCTTCTATTGTTTTGTAAGCCCAGTAATTGCAGCATCAGAAACGACCCGAAGACTCCTGTCGGCAATGATAATATGACAGGCAATGGCAATAAGAAGCTTTCGTATTGCGCAGACAAAAGTAGGTAGACGAAGAGTAGACAAATTAGAAAAATAAAAACAGCTTGGTTGCCGGATAGAACTTCTTCACGCGTCATACCTGACCACTCAATAGAGAAGCCACGGGGCAATTTTTCTTCGGCTACTGTTTTGATGGCGTTGATGGCGTCACCACTGCTGTATCCTTTGGCGGCATCGCCATTGCAATAAATCTTCAGGAGTTGCCCGATAGTGCGGTGCCGCTTGCACCATCACCTTATACATTTGCCCGAAGCGAATGAAGTTAGTGGTATAGTAGCTACCAAAGAGTGTTTGCAGATTACTCATCGCATTTTCAACTGTTACGCCTTTCTGACCTGCGATGTCTTGATCGATGTGAATCATGTATTGCGGATAACTTGCATCGAAGCTGGTGAAGGCATCAGCAATCTCCGGTCGTTTTTTTAGTGCTTCAATAAACTCATTGGTTACGGAAGAAGTCTGTTGCAAATTACCGGTGCCCGTTTTATCTAACACCCGAACTTCGAAACCACTTGCGTTACCAAAGCCTGGAACGGTAGGTGGAGGAAAAAACTGGATACTGGCATCTTTGATGTGTTTCGTTTTTTCTTGGAGTTGGACAATCAATTCATTGACAGATTCATCGCGTTTATCCCAGGGTTTTAAGTTGATCATCCCCATTCCAAAAGCGGCACCGGCCCCATCTGTAATCAAACTAAATCCAGATAAAGTTGAAACGGACTCTACGGCTGGCATATCTTTGGCGACTTGTTGTATTTGATCCATCACTTCTTCTGTACGTTCTACCGTTGCGCCAGAGGGTGCTGTAACATTGGCATAAATCATTCCCTGATCTTCCGAAGGAATGAAGCCTGTTGGTAAAAAAGAGTTTATGCCCCAGGTAGCGATGCAGAATATGAAAAGCATTGCCCATGTAATTGTTTTGCGTCCTGCTATTGCGCGTACCACCGATTGATATCTTGCCGATAGCGAGTCGTAGCCGTTATTGAACTTACCAAAAAATGCATGCAGCAATCCAGTTCTCTTTTTGCCGTGGTTGTTTTTAAGTAAGAGGGCGCATAAGGCAGGTGTGAGCGTAACCGCATTGATTCCGGATATCACAATAGCAATCGCCAATGTCAGCGAAAACTGTCGATAAAAAACACCTACTGGTCCTGACATAAAAGCGACCGGAATGAAAACAGCAGACATGACCAACGTGATAGCAATAATGGCGCTACTGATCTCGCCCATGGCGGCTAGCGTTGCTTCTTTAGCCGAAAGATTTTTAGTTTCCATTTGTACGTGAACAGCCTCCACCACCACAATGGCATTGTCCACCACGATACCAATTGCGAGGACCAATGCAAACAAGGTGAGCAGGTTGATAGAGAAGCCTAGCAACTGCATGAAGAAAAAAGCACCTATGAGTGATACGGGAACCGCCAATGCCGGAATAAGAGTAGATCGCCAATCTTGTAAAAAAAGAAACACCACAAGTGAAACAAGAATGAATGCTTCGATTAGGGTACGAATTACTTCTGCAATGGAAGCATCTAAAAACCGCGATACATCATAGCCAATGTTATAGCTCATGCCTGGAGGGAAAGAAGAATTTTTCAGTTCTTCCATTTTCTTCTTTACGTTCTCAATTACTTCTTTGGCGTTGGAGCCGGGTCGCTGTTTGAGCATAATGGCAGCTGATGGACGACCGTCTTCTTTCGATAAAACATTGTAGTTACGCACACCAAACTCTACATCGGCAACATCTTTCAGTTTTAAGATAGATCCTTCCTTATCGGCACGCAATACAATATTTTCATATTGCTTAGGCTCATTAAACTTTCCGGTGTAGCGCAGCACGTATTGTAGCATCTGTGGGGCTTTATCAGAACTTTCACCTGATTTTCCGGGGGCTGCTTCAATATTCTGATTGCGAATAGCCTGAATAATTTCATCGGTGGAAATGCCATAGCCCGCCATTCGGTCAGGTTTTAGCCACACACGCATCGAATACTCACGTGCCCCTACAATGGTTGCATAGCCAACGCCTTCGATACGTTTTAGTTCAGCCAGTATGTTAATGTCGGCAAAGTTGTAAATGAATTTTTCATCTGCTGATGGATCGTTACTTAATACATTCAGGTACATCAATATGCTAGTCACCTCTTTCTCTACGGCTACCCCTGCTTTAATTACTTCTTCCGGTAGTTCATCCAACACGGTAGAGACGCGGTTCTGAACATTGACATTGGCAAGGTCCGGATCGGTACCAACATTAAAATAGACCTGAATTAGACTTGTGCCATCATTTCCTGAAACGGAAGTCATGTAGGTCATTCCAGGAACTCCGTTAATGGCACGTTCTAAAGTCGTTACAACAGCTTTCGAAGCAACTTCCGCATTTGCACCAGTATAACTTGTGGTTACCGTAACGGTTGGAGGAACGATATCAGGAAACTGGGTGATGGGTAGATCAATGAGCGCCAACAATCCCAGTAACACAATAAAAAGTGAGATCACTAATGAAAGAACCGGGCGTTCTATAAATTTATTGAACATAACTTGGGCTTAAATCTTAACTTTGATAAAGAATTTTAGAAGATTGGTTTCATTTTTTAGAAACTGATTTTATCAAAAGTCGATCGCTAGATATATTGGAAGGTTTTATCAGCATCCCATTTCTTGCGTCTTTGATGCCCTCATAGATGAGGCGGTCGCCCTCCTGTAGACCGGACTCGACAATATAAAAATGGGATAGTCTAGCTCGTGGCACAAAACCCTTTACTTTTAGTTTATTGTCTGCATCTACTAAGAAAACATATGTCTTATCCTGTATCTCAAAAGTTGCTTTTTGAGGAATCATCAAAGCATTTTCGATATTGTTGGAGAGGCGTACCTTTCCGCTGGAGCCATGTTTTAAAATAAGTTGTGGATTGGGAAACTTTGCCCGAAAAGCGATAGTCCCTGTGGAGGTATCAAACTCTCCCTCTAAAGTTTCTATTCTACCAACTTGCTGATGTTTGTTTCCATCTGCCTGAATCAAATCGACTGTATTTGATCTGCGATCATCTGGGTGACTTTTGATGTATTCTAGATACTCTTTTTCTGAAACACGAAAGTAGGCGTAAACAAATTTTGAATCGAAAAGCGTAGTGAGCAAATGCCCTTCATTGATCAAACTTCCGATTTTAAACGGAAGGCGATCGACCACCCCATCGAATGGTGCTCTTATATTCGTATGGGCATAGCGTATATTGGCTAGCGATAAATGAGATTTCGCTTCTTCTACTTTTGCTTTGGCCATATCCACTTTTGCTTTCGCCAGTCGTAATTCAGTTTGGGAAACCACATTTTTTTCTACCAGAATAGATACTCTCTCGGCTTCCAATTGCATAGCTTGTTCCTCGGCAATAGCGCTGTTGACGCTTGCTTTTGACTTGGCTACTTCGGCTACGTATTCTTCGTCATTAATTTTGAAAAGAAGCTGTCCTGCTTTTACGGATTGACCTTCGTCCACGTATATATAATCCAAATACCCTTGAACGCGTGCCCGTATTTCTACATTTTTTATCGCGTGAATATCTACTACATACTCATGAAATAAAACAGTGTCTTTGCGGATAACCGTTGTTACTGGAAATTCAAGAATCGATTTTGTATCTAAAGAATTGCCTGATTTCGAACAAGAACTCAAAATCACTAAAAAAGTAGCTGATATTAAGACGTATAGAAATTTCATGGAGACTTGTAGAAAAAGGGTAAGTGTAAGATTCAAGTTGTGTGTCAATAAAAGCAAAAGAAGTTCCTTTTGTTTATAAAAACGGGCAAAGATATTGGATTTATTCTACTCATATTAATTTTTGTCTGCTTGTTTTCCAGGAAACAATCTGGAACTTACCATAGCAATCATCAAGGTAAAACCAATAACAATTAGTGAAACCTCAATCGGGATTTTGAAAATGTCGGCAATACACATTTTCAAACCCACAAAAACAAGAATGGCCGATAGCCCAAATTTCAAATATTTGAAGTATTTTTCAATTCCTGCCAACGCAAAATACAGCGACCTCAAGCCAAGAATAGCAAACACATTCGAGGTGTAAACGATAAACGAGTCATCCGAGATTGCCAGAATTGCGGGAATTGAATCTACTGCAAAGATTAGGTCTGTCGTCTCAATTAAAATTACCACTAAGAATAATGGTGTTGCCCATGTTTTACTGTCTTGCTTTACAAAAAACCGATCACCTTCAAACGAAGGGGTAATAGGCATGACTTTTCTGGCTAGTTTGACCAAAGGATTTTTTTCCGGATCAATTTTCAAATCAACTGACGTGAGCATGCGTATGCCAGTGTACACCAGGAACGCGCCAAAGATGTAAATCAACCAATGAAAACGATGAATAAGCTCTACACCAGTAAGAATAAAAATAACACGCATGACGAGCGCTCCTAGAATACCCCAAAAAAGAACCTTGTGCTGATAGGCAGATGGTACTTTGAAATAGGAGAAAATGAGAATGATAACAAAAATGTTATCTACACTTAATGACTTTTCGATGAGATAGCCTGTGAAAAATTCTAGAGCTTTGCTGCGATCGAAATAGTAGTAGACAAACAAATTGAAAAGCATGGCAAGTGTTATCCAAACGCACGTCCAGGTCAATGCTTCGCGTACAGAAACCTCATGGGATTTTCTGTGAAACACGCCCAAGTCGAGCGCCAACATAGCCAGCACAAATAGGTTGAAGAAAATCCAGAGTAGTGACAAATCATTCATTGGTTTGAAAGTAAAAGGTTCAAGGTGGAGTAGGCGAAATCAATGATGTTATCTTTTTAATTTGCGTTAGAAATTTGGCTATCTTTTTGGCGTGTGATGGCTCCCGTGAAGGGTAGTCCTGTAAGGATATTTAAGCGAAGGCTTGTTGAAATAAAGTCATCGACTTCGTAAAACTGTGAACCTATTTCTATAGAAATCGCCTCACTCAATAACTTATAATACTTTTTGCGCACGCTTAATTCCTTTGCCTGGTACTTTTCAGACTGAGCTACAAACGTAGTCATGAGTTTGAGATCTAGGTGCTGGTAGTTATTTCCATAGTTCGCAAAAAGCGCAATCATCTCATCATCGAGTGCGCGCTTTTCATTATTAAATTTTACATAGATCGGATGGAACACCGCTGCTTGCGAGATGGATAATTGTAAGGCCTCAATAAAAATCTTTTCCCGGTCTTTCTGCAATTGACTTTTTGCTTTGTCGAGATCTATCGGAGTTCCTTCTTGCCCGTGAGAGTTGATCGCGATTGTGGATGACAGAATCAGCAGATAAAAAGTAGTGGAGAGCGTGAAACGTAGTTTGTTCATCTTATAAAGTGGTTAGGCGGTAAAGTAGAATTCTGATTTTGACATTTTTCAATTAAAGAAAGGCTGAACTCGATTCCATATAAAAAATGCGTATGTTTCTCACCTTGTATTGTTCGCGCAAAGACCGAGCATGGGAGAGTGCTTGATCACTCGATTTAAAAACTGCGCAGGGCTTGTTTTCAGCCCGTAGTATCCGTCCTTCTTCTGCCACCATCACAGCAATGTAGTTGTCAGGTTGTGGATTTTCTTCCAACACGATCCATTTCATAACTAGTTTTTTTAGGTGAGTATTTCAATTTATTTTGGTCAGTTCCGCCTGTTTAATCGAATGACCAACTTGGGATCTAACTTATCATTGTTAAGAAGTGGCGGCAATGGATTGTCAGATACATCCAGAAATCGCAGATGCTTCATTTGATTGATTTCTGGGGGCAACTCATTTATTTTATTACCTACAAGAAAAAGGTATTCTATCCTCGTTAGATCCTTTATGTTTGACGGAACGCTAGTAAGACCGTCATTTTCAACATGCAGTTCGGTGAGGCTTTTCATCTTACTGATAAGTCGAACATTTTTTTCCAGGTTGAAGTATGCATCATTATTGATGTAAAGCACACGGAGTTTGCGAAGTTCGGGAATGTTTTCTGGTAGATTTGAGATGAGGTTATCCGAGACATCAAGTGTTTCAAGTCGCTTTACTTTTGTGATGCTCTGAGGTACAACGGAAATATTGTCGCCCGCCAAACTTAGCATTTTCAAAGAGGGTAGTTCTGCCAGCACAATGATCGCCTGATCGATTTCAAGATTTCTATTATGATCAAGGTAAAGGCTTTGTAGCGATTTCAGCTCTTTGATTTCGCTCGGAAGTTGCTTGATCTCGTTGTAGGAAAGAACCAAGTATTTCAATTTCTTAAGTTCTTTAATTCTTGCCGGAATAGACTCAAGATGGTTCTTACTTAGGTCTAAATACTGAATACTTGTTAATGAAAAAAGTGAGTCTGGCAACTCGGTCAATCCTTGACCGCTCAAGTCCAACCAGGAAGCTTCGTCTCGGTGAGCAAACGCGGCTTTTATAGTTTTGAATTGAGTATTCCCAATACTCAACTGTCCATTTGTGGAGAGTGAAGCAAATTGCAACGCCATACAAGCAAGCAAAGCAATCGTTAGGTTGGTTTTCATGGTCAATTATCTATTTTTTGTGTGCAATAAACAGGGGATAGGTATCCTCGTTCTATCCCCTCCCTTTTTTTATTTGTCTATTGTTGGGTTGATTAGCAATGGTGTTTTTCCATCGGTCATGATTATTTTAGAATTCGGTGATTTAGCCAACTCCCGGAAGGCTTCAATACTCTGCCACTCAATGATGGGTTTGGTCAGTCCTTCGGCAATGATCTTTTGTGAATCACGAATACCCTCAGCCTCAATTATCTTCCGTTGAGCCTCACGCTTTTCACGATCCAGTAGAAACTCCATACGTTGCGCCTGCTGTTCAGCTTCCAATTTTTCTTCCACCGCTCTAGCTAACCCTGGCGGCAGTTGGATATTTTTCAACAGCACGGCTTCGATTTCAAAACCTCTTGGCAAAAGAATTTTCGACATCTGCTCGGTTACTTCTTTTTCGATGTTTGCGCGTTGCACCGAACGCATATCTTTTGCAAAAAAACGGGAACACACATCTGCGGCAGAAGATCGGAAAACGCTGCTGATCACATTCACTTCATTACCAACACCAATCGTTTCAATAATAGCAGGTGCTTTGGCTGGTTGCATCCGGTACAAAATAGAGATGATGGCCACCACATTTAGACCTTCTTTCGAAGGAAGGTTGGCATTGATCTCCATATTCATCGTGCGAATGGGCATTTTGATTACCTTAGAAGTAAAGGGATTGAAACCAACAGCCCCGGGGCCGCTGAAATTGGGACTTAGTTTTCCCATTTTTCTTTTTACTCCTATTTCGCCTTGCCGTACAACAGCACAACTTGTGAATAGAAAAATAAGTAGAAGGTAAGCTGTTACAGTTCTAGTTTTCATAAAATATAGATTATGTGGAAAGCGTCTGTGATTTATTTTGGCGAAGCCATTGCTTCAGTTCCTGAACCTCGACTGGTGCCAGCCAACGGGTTGCTTTTTTGTATTCTTTGCGAAAGAGCCGAACATCAAAGCTGACACACTGTAAGACTTTCTTGCAGTAGTCTAACATGCTGCATCTGGTTTTCATACCAATGAAAATGAAAGGTAAGACATGCCTGCGAAGTAAAGTACTATTACAGACCAAGCAATTGAATTGCCCTTACGGGATTTTTGCGAATTTTTCATATCGATGTTTTTTGATTTTAGTTGAAATGAGAACTGTTGCTATTGCGCGTATGCGAAGCAGCAAACTGGAGGTTCTTATTTTTTAAATCAAAATTGACCGATAGAGTAGATACCTGTTAGTTTGAAGAGAAGGTGTTGCCTGGCTGGCAAACCCTGATGGCGTAGTAGAAACGGCAATTTTAGAATACGAAAGGAACTCAACCGAAGGTTTTCTTGCCTTTCGTATCGTATGCCTTTTTGTTTCTATCGCTTGAGCTATCTCTGTCTCAACGGACTCTTCAGTTGCCTGTTGCGACTGAACGGTAGACTTAATAGCGAATTGATCTAAACCTGCTCCAAATAGTAGAAAAAGCCCAGCTAGGGTGATAAAAGCGGCTTTTTTGATTTCTGGTAGCATTACTTTTAATTATACAAGCAAAACTAGTAACGTGAGTTTTGAATTTTGGTTTACCGATTTCAGGTAAATTTTTCCTAATTGATAATTATGAGTTGTTAAAGCGTTTATACGTGGCTTTCCACCCACCTCCTCGCATTCACGAAAGCTTCAAACCAAGGCGAGACTTCATCTGTGAGTTTTCCGTAAGTAGGCGGATAGTAAGGCCAGTTCCAGGGAAATAAACTACGCTCAATATGGGGCATGATCGCCAAATGCCGACCGTCTGTTGAATACAAAGAAGCAACTGAGTATTCACTTTCATTAGGATTACCTGGATACTCGGGATAGGTAAAGGTTGCGCCAATCTTATAGTTGGATTGGTTTTTTAATTTGAACATCCCTTCGCCATGTGCCAGCCAAACACCGAGTTGAGCGCCTCCATAGCTCGAAAGCATGACCGAATTATTTTTAGGGATACTAATCGTAATGAAAGTTGACTCAAATTTACCAGAACCGTTGTGATGCATTTTAGGATGATCGGCCATTGGCATTTCACGATAGACCAGTCCCAACTCCATCATTAACTGACAACCATT
>VYLB01000342.1_pt1 | contig 10859 bp, 12 predicted proteins | sample 5114431 | NCBI WGS metagenome assembly VYLB01 (sample SAMN12291786, study PRJNA351875) | freshwater metagenome | isolation source: freshwater lake | place: USA: Michigan, Gull Lake | collected 2013-08-08
CCAATATTCGTGTCGCCAAAAAACGAAAGGGGTGTTACTTTCTCCAAATAAGGAACAAACTTGGGATGATGCTTTAAATCCAGATAAGCCAAATACGCCTGTTCTGCCAAATGATCCAGCAAGTTTTTATCGGCCTCGGTCATTTGCATTTCAGTACGCGCAAAAACAGAGCCCTCCAAGCCGGCAGAAATCAACTGCTCTAAATTGTATTTACTGGAAACTATTTTGCCGAAATTTGAACTAATCGTTTGGCCCTGCACTGTCACTTGTACTTCTTCATGTTCAATCGTATCGCCCAAGGAGGCATAAAAGTCGTGTGTGTTGCCGCCTCCACGTGCAGGCGGCCCTCCCCTGCCATCAAAGAATAATGCCTTTAGTTCAAATCTTCTTGATACAGCCGTCAGGTTTTCTTTGGCCCTAAAAATTGACCAATTCGCACGCAAGTATCCCCCATCCTTAGTGCCATCCGAAAAGCCAAGCATAATCGTTTGGTGGTTTTTTCGTCTCGCCAAGTGTTCCCGATAGGCTGGAATAGCGTAAAGCTCTTCCATAATTGCGGGTGCGTGTGCGAGGTCATCGATGGTTTCAAATAGTGGAACGATATCCAAATCCAATACTTCTTCTTTTCCAATCAGTAACCGAGCCAGCACAAAAACTTCCATCAGATGCAACGCACTTTGGCAATTGCTGATCACATACCGATGACAGCCAGCTGCTCCATTCTCTTGCTGGATTTTTTTGATCGCCAAAACACTCTGAATGGTTTCATTCACCAACGCATCATCAAAGTCAACGAAAACCAAATTCGCCTTTAAGGAAAGAAGATAGTTAATCTGCTCGTGAGAGGGCAGTTTTTGGAATTCTGATGAAGAGATACTCTTTTTAGTGGCGCTCAGTTTGTCTAAAATTGATGTCCAAACAGAGTCATGTTTTCTGCTGTCCTGTCGAATATCAAGTGCGGCAAAGTGGAATCCAAAAATTCTTACTTTGATGATAAGCGCATCTAATAACTCTAAAAATAAACCATCATGCTCCGCAACGAGGCGATTTCTCACTTCATTTAGTTCCACTAACAACTCATCGGCTGACGAATAATTTTTTTGCTGGCGGAATACCAACCCATATACCTTTTGCTCAATAGCTGTGATCCTTTCTGCTACTCCATGAAAAGTAAGACGTCTTCGCAACAAGCGGATATCTTTGTAATAACACTTCAATATCGATTCCTGCAGCCGCGATGCGACCTTTACAGTGATCTCGCTGGTAACAAATGGATTTCCATCGCGATCGCCCCCAGGCCAAAATCCGATAACAATCAATCGATCGTTCTTCCACATCGTAAGGGGTTGGTTTGCTTTGGTTGATGAACCCGGTCTTCCCTAACTGTTGCAACAGTAAATTGATTTGATTGACATCGCTCACACGAATGGCATTTTCCAAGTCAGTTAGGATACCCAACACGTTGCCTGGGTAAAATTGAGTCGGGTGTGCGGTAAGTACTATTCGAAGGCTAAATTGATCGAGCCGGGATATTAATTCAGATTCCTTTTTTTCAATTTTTGTGCGGAGCAATAAAGCGGGTACCGTGCCTTTTCCGCAAATAATGCCACCTGCCGCTCGATGTATTGAATAAAACTAAACAACAAGTCAAACTGCTCTTCTTCGGTAAGTGTGGGCACCAACTCTTTAAAAAACACTTTAAGAATTTCATCAGCCGATTCGCCTTTGGCGAAGCCGGTAGTACAATACTGCTGCAAAAGCGGCAACAATATTCCCGTGAGACTCACATTTCGGAAGGGTAAGTTGAGAAACAAGCTATTGTAGATATGATAGCGAGAACCTACCGTCTGGTCATAATTGGGCATAATTTGAATGGCTAGACAAAGCGTTTATCTTTATTAACAAAAATGTGATGAACTATTTACATCCGTCCTTTGCAGTTCGTTTCAATTTAGCTTATCTTTTCATTTCGGATATTACAACTATGAAGAAAATATTTTGGTATTTTATCGCCCTAACACTTTTCACCTCCTGTCTGGGATTTAAAGAATTGCCTGTGGAATATGATTACAGCTACAGGGGTAATTTCAAACGATACCGAACATTCAGCATCATGAAACCGCTTGGTATTGTTGATTCTACCATGACAAATGCGATGATCGAAAAATCAATCATCGCCCGCATGAAGTTTTTGGGGTATCGGCAAACGGCAAGTAAACCGCATTTGATTGTAGGTTTCAAAATGTACTCCGATAGCCTTAAGTTCAATGGCTACGATCAACCAGATATCGAAGCATGGGTTAAAACACAAGATGAAGATCTGGATTATCACAAAAAAAAGCTAGACATGAAAAGTGGCACCTTGCTTATACAGTTTTTTGACAGACGTCAAAATCGATCTGTTTGGCAGGGGTATGCAACCACCCTCTACGGAGGAATAGATTTTAATAATCAGCGTCATCTCCGCAACGCGGTCATTTCAATTCTGGACAAGTATCGTTTTTGGGCAGAAGGCTTTGTAGAGGGTCAGGAAGTGAAGGAGACCGAACTTTAACCTATCTGTTTGCCATAAAAACAGACAAAATCACCTAAAATTCAGTTTTCGCTTTTGGAAATTAGTTTTACCTTTGCACACCTTTTTAAAGGATAGATTGTCCTATGGTGTAATGGTAACACTGCAGATTTTGATTCTGCCTTTCTAGGTTCGAATCCTAGTAGGACAACAATAGAAACCCGCCTCCTCAATTGGTGCGGGTTTTTACTTAAAATATGTCAGTAAAGATATTTTCTGGGCGCGCCACCACCTATTTGGCAGAAAAGATTGCTAATGCGTATGGCGAGCGTCTTGGTACGGTTGATTACCAACAATTTAGCGATGGCGAAATGTCGCCATTGATTGGCGAGTCGGTTCGTGGACATGACGTATTTATTGTCCAATCGACATTTGCTCCCGCTGATAACTTCCTCGAACTGCTGCTATTGATAGATGCTGCCAAGCGTGCGAGTGCACTGAATGTAAATGTCATCATCCCTTATTTTGGGTATGCCCGCCAGGATAGAAAAGACAAGCCGAGGGTAGCTATTGCGGCAAAATTAATTGCCAATCTTATCTCTGCATCCGGTGCAAGTCGTATTATGACGTGTGATCTTCATGCCGATCAGATCCAAGGTTTTTTTGATATACCAGTGGATCACTTGGATGGTAACTACATCTTTGTTCCCTACGTGAAGTCGCTGAATCTTCCCAATGTCATGTTTGCTACTCCCGATGTAGGAGGAATTAAGAGAGCTCGCAGCTTTGCCAAATTTTTTAATGCTGAGCTTGCAGTTTGTGATAAGTACAGAAAAGAAGCCAACAAAATAGAATCCATGCGATTGATTGGCGAGGTAGAGGGGAAGGATGTTATTTTGATTGATGATTTAGTGGATACGGCTGGCACCATTTGCAAGGCAGCCGCTTTGTTGAAAGAAAAAGGAGCAAGTTCAGTGCGCGCCATTTGCACGCATGCCGTCCTATCTGGAAAGGCGTATGAAAATATTCAGGGATCTGTGTTGGAAGAGTTAGTCGTTTCTGACACGATTCCACTTAAACAAGAGACATCAAAGATCAAAGTACTTAGTGTGTCTGACCTATTCGCCAAAGCGATTCGGAAGATACACGATCACGAATCGATCAGTTCATTATTTATCCGTTTGTAAACAATTTAAATTTAACCAATAAACAATTATGAAAACCATCGAGATTATAGGGTATCGCAGAGCAAATCTCGGCAAGACTGACTCTCAAAAAATCCGTGAAGAAGGCAATGTGCCATGTGTGCTTTATGGAGGTAATGACCAGATTCATTTCTACTCGCCAGTGATTTTATTCCGTGACTTAGTTTACACCAATGAGGCGCACTTTGTGCACCTGAATATTGAAGGAGAAGAGTGCCAAGCCATCATGCAAGAAATTCAATTTCACCCTGTAAGTGAAATTATACTTCATGTGGACTTCCTACGCATTACAGACGCGCGCAAAATTAAAATGGACATCCCCGTTCGCCTAGTTGGGCAAGCACCGGGAGTTGCTAAAGGAGGCGCGCTCGTACGCAAGCGTGCATCGCTAAAGATTTATGGCTTTGCGAAAGACATGCCTGACCATATTGATGTTGATTGTTCATCTCTTGATTTTCACCACGCGGTAAAAGTCGGAGACATGAAAATAGCTAACCTTGAATTCCTTGATCCTAAGATGGCGGCCATTGCCTCTGTTGAGGTGCCTCGTGCTGCTAAATTAGCTGAGGAAACTGCCGCTGCTGCACCTGCTGCCGGAGCTGCTGCTGCACCTGCTGCTGGAGCTGCTGCACCTGCTGCTGATGCAAAGAAGGCCGAAGCACCTAAGAAAGATGAGAAGAAAAAGTAATCAACTTTCGATCATTGAAATAAAAAATCCCGCCAATGGCGGGATTTTTTATTTATGTAATTTGCAACAGATCTAATTTGCATCGCTATTATGAAGTATCTGATTGCCGGCTTGGGAAATATCGGCCCGGAATATGAACTTACACGGCATAACATTGGTTTTCTAACATTGGATAGATTGGCTGATCTTCATAAAATTAATTTTACAACTGATCGTCTGGCAAACAAAGCAGAACTCAAGTATAAGGGAAAACAGTTGCACCTCATCAAGCCCAACACATTTATGAACTTGAGTGGAAAAGCGATTGCGTATTGGTTGCAAGACTTGAAAATTCCCAAAGAAAATTTACTGGTGGTGGTTGACGAACTTGCGTTGCCTTTTGGGAGTTTACGGATGCGTACGAAGGGAGGCGCGGCAGGTCACAATGGGTTGAAAAATATTGAACAACTGTTGGGCGGACAAGACTACTGCAGATTGCGCATGGGGGTGGGAAATGATTTCGCAAAAGGGCAACAAGTGGATTTTGTATTGAGTAACTTTAGCCAAGATCAGTTTAAAGAGCTGCCAACAATCATGGATAAAGCAGGTGAAATGATACTTTCCTTTTGTACGATTGGCGCAGAACGAACAATGAATTTTTTTAACACCTAACATCTATGGATTGGATTCAAATTGCTGGACATGTTGGTGCATTCCTAAGCAGCATCACGTTTATTCCACAAGTTTATAAAGTCTGGAAAACGAAGAGCGTTCAAGATCTTAGCCTGGCAATGATGTTGATTGTCGCATCAAGCACATTGATTTGGCTCGTCTACGGAATTGCATTAATGCTTTGGCCGGTGATCTTAGCGAACGGCTTCATCTTTTTTCTAAGTCTGTTGCTGATCTATTTCAAGTTTGCTTATTCGAAGATATAAGTAAAGGCAAACAGTCATCGATAGATTGAAATCTTCCGATAACTACTAACCAATCACACAAATCGGGTGATGACGATGGTTACAGAATTATGTCTAATTTTACTTGAACACAAAGTCTATATCAACACGTCCCCCATTTCTATGAAACAAGTTCCTTTTTATTTCTCAATTTTTATCATCGCGATGTTGATCAGTTGCAGAAATCAACCAGGCAAAACACTGATTTGGGCAGACGAGTTTGACAACGTAGGTGCGCCCGATTCAACGAAATGGAACTTCGACTTGGGCGATGGTTGCCCAAATGCTTGTGGTTGGGGAAATAATGAGGCGCAGTTCTATACGAAAGACCTTAAAAATGCGCGGGTGGAAAACGGTCGGTTGATCATTGAGGCCCGAAAAGATTCGCGAGGCGGAAAGGTCTTCACTTCTGCTCGTATGGTCACAAAAATGAAAGGCGATTGGCTATATGGCCGCATTGAAGTCAAAGCAAAGCTGCCCCGTGGCAAAGGCACCTGGCCTGCGATTTGGATGCTTTCTACTGATTGGAAATATGGAGGCTGGCCTGAGAGTGGTGAGATCGATATTATGGAGCATGTAGGTTATGATCCAGGAGTGATCCACGGAACGATTCATACTGACTTCTATAATCAACATTTTGAGGACCCGCAAAAAGGAGGTAAGGTAATGGTTGCAGATGCACAAGATGAATTTCATGTTTACGCCATTCGCTGGACGGCCGATAAATTAGAGTTTTTGGTCGATGATAAAAGATATCATGTGGTAAACAAAGGGGCAAATGATACGTTTAGAAAATGGCCGTTTGATCAGCGTTTTCATTTGATATTGAATATTGCTGTGGGAGGAAATTGGGGCGGGAAAGAAGGAATCGATGATTTGATTTGGCCACAACAAATGGAGGTGGATTGGGTGAGGGTTTATCAGTAAAAAATACGAGGTAAGAATTACGAAGTACGAGGCCGAAGGTTAGATTCTCGAACGTTGAAGGTTGGAACGTGTACGCAACTTTTGACGTGAATACGACATATCAACCATTTGCATAAAACCACAAAGTGAAACGCTTTGTATATTCGCAAACAACATCTAAAAAAATGAAAAAATACTTCACTCACATTCTCGCCATAACGATTTCTTTAACGCTCGCTTCTTGCAATGCACAATCGAGCAAAAAGCAACAAAGCGATTTAAAAATGAATCTGACTCCGCCAGCCGGCAAAGCAGTAGCCGCCTTCGCGGAAGGGTGCTTTTGGTGCTCGGAACATATTTTCGAAGCAGTAGAAGGTGTAGATGCTGCGATATCAGGCTATGCTGGTGGCAACGCAATAAATCCAACTTATGAATTGGTCAACACTGAAACGACTGGTCATGCAGAAACTGTACTGGTGTATTACGATCCGAAAAAAGTGAGCTATGCTGAGTTACTGAATGTGTTTTTTACTTCGCAAGATCCAACCACGCCCGATCAACAAGGGCCTGATCGCGGCAACTCGTATCGCTCCATTATTTTTTATAGCACACCGGAAGAAAAAGAATTGGCAGAGAAGGCCAAGGCATCCTATGCCCCTAAATTCAAAAAACCTATTGTGTCAGAGATAAAACCACTTACCGCATTTTACAAAGCCGAAGACTATCACCAGGATTATATCGAGCACAACCCCTACAGTCCGTACGTAATGGGCGTGTCTATTCCAAGATACGAACTTTTCAAAAAAACGTACAAGGGAAAATTAAAGCGATAGGTTTTTTCCTAAAGAATAGTTTGAGCGGAACTAAGTGGTTTTATCGTAAATACCGGAATTCTCTCAGCCGCGATTCGGTTCCTTTCAGTCTGGTGTTCCCTTCAAAGCTTGGCCTGTTTTTCAAGGGATTTCTTTTTGTACTCTTCTAGCTCGTGTGTTGAAAAATTCAATAAATCCTTTGTCTCTTTTGCCTCACTTGAAATCAGTCTTAGCTATGCCAAAAGACCTCCCAATAGAAAAAGCAGACCTAAAAACACGATTAAGACTCCCGACACAAATAGTGTCTTGCCGAATGAAACTCCAAAAACAGAAATATGAGTGCTGTGATATTCCAACCCTTGCTGCGAAGCTCGCACCTTCTCGATTAAACTACGTTCGTCTGAGAGGGATTTTTCCAATTGAGCAATGGATGCTCTTTGAGTTGCTAGAGCTCCTTTTAAACGGTTGACAGAGTCTTGCGAAATTTTCCAAACACCATCTAGCACAACTTCTTTGATTACTATGTAATCTTGAAACGTCTGTGATGTCGTTTTCATTAAATTACAACGATCTTGTAGATTGATCTCCTTCGGTTTTGCTGAATCAGGCTGACAGAATGCGGTAGTGCCAACCAACGCAATACATACAAGGAATAGATATTTCATAAAATCTTTTTGAGCACACTAAACTAGCTTTTCTCGGTAGACTTACTCTTAACGAACAAGCTAAACCGCCAGAAATAGCGGTAGATGAATTTCTAGCGGTGTTGAAATAAAAGAACTTCTGCTTTTAAAATCGGTATTTCAAGGTAAGTTTGCTAGGCGTTTTTGATTCTCTTTATCGGAAATCCTTTTTTGATGACAAAAGTTCTACTTTCCATTTCTCTTTTCCTGGTCGGTTTCGTCAGCTATTCGCAAGTACCAACTATAAGCGACAGTACTATACCAACTTTCACTTTCAGTTGACGAGTGTAACACAATATAAATTTGCACTACCTCCAACTTATGAAGGAGCCAACAGTCTTTCTGTGGGCGATGAATCGGCCAGCACATTAACGGCCACCATCTTTTGGGGTACCAAACTCTGGAAGGGAGCTGCTGTCTATATTAACCCCGAAGTAGCAGGCGGCAGTGGAATCAGCAGTGCCAAAGGAATCGCTGCCTTTACAAATGGAGAAGCTTTTCGGGTAGGCGACCCAGAACCGAAAATTTATGCCGCTCGGGCTTTTTTGAAGCAAATCATCAACCTTGGAGGGGAATTAGACTACATCGGAGAAGGCGCCAACGAAGTATATAAAACCAGATCAAGAAAATATCTAATGGCGGTAGCGGGAAAATTCAGTATTGCCGACTTTTTTGATAACAACTCGTACAGTCACGACCCCCGATCACAATTTCTCAACTGGGGTCTGATGAGTAACGGAGCGTGGGACTATCCTGCAAATGTGAGAGGATACACCTTGGGCGCAATGCTTGAGTACGGAGATAAAAACTTCAAAATACGAGGAGCAACGACTTTGGTTCCAAAAGAGGCAAATGGAAACGATCTTGATTTGAATATCGGCCAAGCAAACTCAAGCGTGATCGAGTTTGAAAAGCCAATAAAACTAGTTGAAAGGAAAGGTATTATCAGGGTACTCGGCTTCTACACCTCTGCCAAAATGGGTGTCTATAATCAGGCTACAAGTCAATCCCCCATCAACCCAGATATTACAAGCACGCGTAAATACGGTAGAAATAAGTATGGAATGGGAATCAACTTGGAACAAGAAATTGCAAAAGGAATAGGTTTTTTTACTCGAGCCAGTTGGAACGATGGTAAAAATGAAACGTGGGCGTTTACTGAAATCGATCATTCGGCAAGTGCTGGCGTTGTAATACAGGGTGTGCGCTGGAAAAGAGCTAACGATGTTTTGGGAATTGGATCGGTGGCTAGCGGGCTATCGCAAGAGCACAAAAACTACCTGGCCGCAGGTGGGTATGGATTTATTATTGGCGATGGACGATTAACCTATGGAGCTGAATGGATTACTGAACTCTACTATAAAGCAAAGTTATTCTCTGATACGTTTTACCTAACTGCGAATTACCAATATGTAACTAACCCGGGCTATAATATGGAACGTGGACCCGCACACGTTATCGGTCTTCGCGCTCACGTTGAATTTTAAATGAGGGAGCAGTTGTCGGAAATAGCGTGGGCAAAACTAGCCAACCGCTAATTTAACTTTTACAGCATTTGGCCCTTTGTGGCCCATCTCTACTTCAAAAGTTACTTTATTGTTGTCTTTGATAGGATCTAGTAAACCATTTGCGTGCACAAAAATGCTTTCCTGTGTTTCAGAATCTTTAATAAAGCCGTAGCCCTTAGAATCATTAAAGAAGGTAACAATTCCCTTGCGTAGGGTGTCTTGCACTACATCAACCCGCTTTGGTACTCCAATTTGAATATCCTCAGCGCGGACAGTATCCTTTCTGCGAATGGCAGATGGAGGTGTAGAACTTAGATTTCCATACTCATCCACGTAGGCGATCATATCGTCAAAACTGGTACTTTCCTTGGCATTGGCTTTCCGCTCCTCTTTCTTTTGTTCTTTGTCCTGCCTTTTCTTCAGGCGCTTCTTCTCCATTTCCTTTTTGTTCCAGGTGTCTTGCGATTTAGCCATAGTTAATAGTAGAGGTTGATTTACTGCAAGGTACGATTTCAAACAGAAATCTCTATCATTCGAGGAAAAGTAGGTCGCTATTTGAACATAAAGCCAAAAATAGTTTCGGAAGACCAAACGAAATAACAAAATAAGCCCCTCTCGAACCTTCAGTATGAAGCTAAGTTCGCAACCAGCACCATTTAAGGCGAATTGAATCGGTTGGACTTCTAAATCTCTACTAGTCGACTTTGCGCAACCGATCCACTACCTCAATACATATAACCCAACGAAAAGAAGAACGTTCTTCCATCGCCTGGCAAAAGGCCTGGCCCCGGATAGCCGCCAGACCTTCTGGTAAAGTAATGCACGTCTCCCAGATTATTGGCGCCTACTTTTATCTTCACACCCGTTTTGTGCTGGTAGCTGATCGTAAGATCATCAACGGTATACCCAGGGATTATCCCATTTTGTCCATTGGCGGTCGGTGTTACAGTATTATTTGCATCTGTAAACACTTTATCAGTATAGCTGCGCTGGAGCGTGGCAGAAAAACTTTTATAGCTATAAGTTAACCCGGCACGGAAAATATTTTCGGGTGCATAGTCCACTTTTCTGTCTTTGTAGTTGCTTTCCGATAGCTGATTGTCGACAACCGTTACTACTCTGAAGCTATTGTAGCGAGCGTTGTTGTAGGCATAAGAAACAAAGAAAGAGAGATTCCCAAACATAGCTGGAATACCCATCGACTCGCTGATATCGTTCTCAGCAAAAATCTCTACACCGGTGGTTGTGGTGCTGCCCACATTTGTTCGGAGATTAAAAAAAGATCCATCTTGCCGCTGCTGCCGAATGGTGCCAATTCTGTTTTGGTAGTCGAGCAAAAACAAACTTACGTCAAATTTGTGCAGCTGTGAGATCAGCAAATTGAACTGCCCTATACGATTGAGTTGCATTTGCATAAAGTGAAGTAGTACGTGAAATAGAATATTCTGCTCCCAGACCAGCCAACAAAAATCCTCTGCTACGAGATTGATCTTGTGTGGCAACAGGAACATTATTGTTCAATCCATTATAGCCACTCGCTTGAGAGGTAATGTATTCGTACCGAATGCCGGGCACCAACAGCAACTTATCGGTTAGCTGAAAAAGATTTT
>VYLB01000252.1_pt1 | contig 10849 bp, 14 predicted proteins | sample 5114431 | NCBI WGS metagenome assembly VYLB01 (sample SAMN12291786, study PRJNA351875) | freshwater metagenome | isolation source: freshwater lake | place: USA: Michigan, Gull Lake | collected 2013-08-08
GCTCGCGCCGTCGCGCCGTCGCGCCGGCGGCGCCGGCGCGCGAACCTACCCCGACAGCACAACGGCCTCGCGATCGCTCGCGAGGCCGTTGGAAAATCTGGTGGACGCACTTGGGCTCGAACCAAGGACCCGCTGATTAAGAGTTATCGCACACAGGGTGACAGGGGGTTTCCGACAGTTGCTCGGTGTTGCCATTCCCCTCGTCAGAGACGGTCTAGCCGTTGCCTGATGTAGCTGTTAGTTGCTCCATCGTGATGACTCGGTGCTTACACGCATGGCGACTGGACGAATAACCAAGCAGGCAGTGGACGCTGCCCCATCGGGTTTCCTGTGGGACGACGTGCTCAAGGGCTTTGGCCTTCGCGTCACCCCAGCCGGCGCGCGGTCGTATGTTTTCCAGTATCGATTAGGCGGCCGCGAGGCCAGTGCGCGGCGGGTGACTATCGGCACGCACGGATCGCCTTGGACCCCTGCAACTGCGCGCGACGAAGCGCGGCGCCTGAGCTTACTTGTGGGCCAGGGGATCGACCCGGCGGTGGCAGATCAGGAGCGGCGCCGGCAATCTGTCGATCTCGCATTCGACCGCTATGTCGACCTTTTTCACCAGCGATATCTGAGCAGCGAGTGGAAGCGGGGCGGGGCGGCGCATTCCATGCTGAAGCGCGACGCTGTTCCTGTCCTCGGGCGACGCGCGCTGCCGACGCTGCGGCGGTCTGATTTTACCGAGCTCTGGGATCGGTTGTCGGATCGTCCCGCGACGGCGCGGCTAATGCACGCCACGCTCGGCCGGATGTTCACTTGGGCGATCGAGCGCGGCGACTTGGATCATTCGCCCCTAGCGGGCGCCGCGGCGCCCAGGCCGGTGAAGAGCAGGGATCGGGTCCTCTCCGATTGGGAGCTTGCCTCCGCATGGCGTGGCGCGGAGACGATCGGCGAGCCGTTCTGCAATCTCTTCCGGTTGTTGATCCTGACTGGCCAGCGCAGGGAAGAGGTGGCGTCGCTGAAATGGGGTGAGCTGGATCGTGCGCGTTCGCTCTGGGTGCTCCCTGCCGAGCGCGCGAAGAACGATCAGCAGCATCTCGTCCCTCTCTCTGGCTTAGCCCTTCAGGTGTTGGATGGGGTCGCAGGATCAGCCAAATGGCCAACCGCCGGATTCGTCTTCACGACGAACGGTCGGACGGCTGTGTCCGGTTTCAGCCGTGCGAAAGAGCGGTTGGACATGAGCATGGCGGAGGACGAGGCCGAGCAGGCGCATCAGGCTCGCCGATCGTCCCGGCCAATCGAAGAATGGCGGGTGCATGATCTGCGAAGGACGCTCGCGACAGGGATGCAACGTCTCGATGTCCGCTTCGAGGTTGTGGAAGCTATCCTGAACCACGTGAGCGGCTCGCGATCCGGCGTGAGCGGGGTGTACCAGCGTCACGCATGGGTCGAAGAGAAGCGGGCGGCCCTCGACGAGTGGTCGTCGTTCCTTGTCGAGCTGGTCGCGTGAGAGTCTCGCCGCCGCGCGCTCCGACGCGGTCGGAGGCAGTGCGCCCGTGGATCGCCTTTCATGCTGCTGTCGAACAGCTGCGAATCCAGGCAGGCGGTGTCGCCTTTCCGCCTGACGGGCTCTGGGAAGATCCAGCCCCCCTCTATTACGAGGAGGTCGCGGAAGCGCGGGCCCAGGTTGTCAACGCGTGCGCCAACGGCGATCTGGTAGCGTACCGCAGTACCGACGGGGAGACACTTAGCCCAGCGTTCTGGATAGACGTTGGTGAAGATCTGGGCCGTAGATTTTTCGATCTGCGCGAGGTCTGGCTGAACAAGAGCGCTTTTGACGAGTGGAAAGCCCGCCAGGCGGGCGGCTTCAGAAAGGCCGCACCGCGATCCGAGATGGAAGTTCGCGTTCGTCCGATCCTTGAGGCGATACACGCTGAGAACCCGGGATTGTCGCAGGGGGCATGCGCGCGCGAGCTTGCAGCGCGTGCGAGCCGCGACGCGCCCCCGCATCCGTCATACGGCTCGTGCGTGGATTATGTGCGGTGGTTTCGTCACGGCCGGTAAACGGTTGGTCAAACGGTTGTTCGATTCAAAGTGGCAATTGGTGCCTTTAGGTAGCGTGTCGTTGCTCTTCGGAGGATGACATGGGAACGCAATTTCTTGACACCGTTGGCGTCGCCGACCGCCTAGGCGTGACGCCGCAGACCCTGCGCCGGAAGCGCCTTACCGGCGATGGGCCGCCCTACTACAAGGTGGGCCGCTCCGTCCGCTACAGCTTGACCGACCTCGAGAGCTGGTTGTCCGCGCGACGGATCAGCAGCACCAGCGAACAGGTGCCCGCATGAAGGCGCCCGATCCGGCCATGCACCCGATCCTGGCGCGGCACTACGGGACACTCGCCCCGCCAAACGAAGAACGCCGCCGGGTCGAAGCGGCGGCGTCCAGGAGCTTGCTTGGCGGCGAAAACTCCCGGCCCACATACGACATCGAGGCCTCGATCGCAACGGCGACGAACGACAACGTCCCGTCGCTGAGCGCGCATTGGTTCGCCAAGGTCTGCGAGCAATTTCCCGGGCTCGTCGATCGGATCGCCGCGCGCGGCCGAGCGGACGAGGTCGTAGTGTCCAACATCTGGGCTCTCGGCGTAAATCCCGACACTTGGCACGTGTCGTTTCGCGATGCCGGCTACGGTTTCATCATTGATGGTCGCATGGACGAATTGACGGCAAGGTTGGGACGGCTGTCCTACGTGCTGAGCTTCGACAATCCGGCCGGCGCGTTTCGCTTCGCGCAAATGCTGGCAGGTCATGTTGGTGCATCCGTGATCGACTGGACGAGCGATTACGACGATCCCGCGCCAGGCGGCGGGGTGGCAGCATGATCGCCCCCCTCTCGTCCGTGACCATGACCAGTGAGGCCATGCCGATTGGCAATGGTCTGACCGTCATCTTCACGATGAAGGCGGGGAAGCTCGCTGTCGATTGGAAGCCGCGAATGCCAGTCGGGCGGAAGGGGAGAAAATACCTCCCCGCCTATCGGCTTGCGCGTGACGAGTTCCTCCGCCGCGTTGCTGAACGCACCGGCCAAGTCGTGATGGTGTTGGACCTATGAGCGGCGTGATCCTGTCCTTCGCAGCCCGCCAGTCGGCCGAAGTTCAACGCCGCGCGATCGCGGCAGTCCAGCTTCAGCGTCGGCGCGCGATCGAGCCGCGGTCCCTGTCCCGTCTTCTCGGCGAGAAGCCCTCTGAAACCGCCAAGCCTGCAACGCTCGATGCGTGGTACCGCGCGCAACCCATCGAACCCGGGCGGATCAGTCCGCGCTTGGCGCTGACGGACGCGGAGAAGCGAGCCTATGGCTTGCCACCGTCTGCGCGCCTCGTCGAGCTAGGCTCGCTGGGTGACGATTGCTCTGAATGGGCCGTTTACCTGATCCCCGTGATGGGTGGCTTCGTCGTCGGCGTGAAGGCGCCGGACGGCGGTGGCGGTGTCGGCGTGCTCTGGAAGCGGTCGCACAAGGCGTCCGACTACGCACTGAGGCTATCGGTCGAGCATGGTATGCCGATTCGGGAGCGCTACGCATGAGCGGCCGCGTGGACCCCGCCCAGTTGGCGAACATCGTCGCCGGCATCCGCGATCGCTTCCCCGTCTCCGCGGTGGCGGCCAAGGTCGGCCTAAAGCTGCATCGGGCCGGCAACGAGTGGAAGGCGTGCTGCCCCTTCCATGCGGATCGAACCCCGTCCTTTACCATCTACGCCGACGACCGCAGGGGCCACTGCTTCGGCTGCGCATGGACTGGCGACGTGCTCGACTTTGTGCAGCGCGCCTATGGCGTGAAGCTGCGCGAGGCGATCGATATGCTGGACGGCGGCGCCCTGCGCGAGCTCGAACAACAGCGGGTCGCCGCCACGCCGAAGGCGGACTGGACGAAGGCTGCCCTGTCCATCTGGAACGAGGCGGCACCGATCGTCGGGACCCCGGCCGAAGCCTATCTTCGCTCCCGCGGGATCACGATGGAATTGCCGCACACGCTGCGCTTCGCCCGCCTCCGCTATCCGCAGGAACAGGGACGTCGTCCAGCGCTGGTCGCCGCGGTGTGCGATCCGGCTGGGGATCTGATCGGCATCCAGCGCACGTTCCTTACCGACGAAGGCCGCAAGGCCAACGTGCCGGAGGTGAAGCTGTCCCTCGGGCGGGTTGCCGGTGGCGCGATCCATCTTGGACCGCCGGTCGCCAGCGTCGTCGTGACGGAGGGGCTGGAGGACGGATTGACGCTCGCCCAGGCGCTCGGCCGGTCGGTGTGGGTGTCGGCGGGCACGTCGATGCTGCCCCGCGTGGAGCTGGCGGACGTCACCGGCGCCGTCGTCATCGGCGCTGATGGTGACGCTGCTGGCGAGGCGGCGGCGAACAAGGCAGCCCATGCCTTCGCAGCGGCTGGCCGGAAGGTACGCATCATGCGCCCGGCTCCCGGCTTCAAAGATTTCAACGCCGAGCTTCTCGGGGTGCAGGCATGAACGCGGCATCGATGCAGGATCGGTTCGACGACGCGCGGCCGTTCTGCCCGACGCCGTTGCACCAGGCACAAGGCGGTGCCGCGCCAGGGCCAGTCACGGTCGTTGCTACCCCCTACGTGTTTCGCGATCCGACGAGCATCAGGCCGCGAGAGTGGGTTTATGGTCGGTCGATACAGCGCGGCCACCTCCGCGCCATCGTCGCGCAGGGCGGTGCTGGCAAGACGATTCTAAGCGTCGGCGAGGCGCTGGCGATGGTGACCGGGCGCAACCTGCTTGGGCAGGAAGTCCCCGGCGGACCTAAGCGCGTATGGCTCTGGAACCTGGAGGATGACGCGGAGGAGCTATCGCGGATCATCCAGGCCGCCTGCAAGCATTGGGGCATCACCGCCGCGGACATCGGTGGTCGCCTCTTCGTCGACAGCGCGCTCGACGGCGCGATCTTAAAGCTCGCGACGTCGACCAGCGCCGAGGGCTTCACGATCAACCGCCCTCTCGTTGATGCCCTGACGGACGAGATGAAGGCCCGCGGCATCGACTATCTGCATGTCGACCCCTTTGTGTCGTCCCACTCCGCGAACGAGAGCGACAACATGGAGATCGATGCGATCGCCAAGGAGTGGGCGCTGGTCGGGAAGAACGCCGGCGCCGGGATCGGGCTTGCCCACCACGTCAGCAAGTCCGGGGCGGCTGTCGTCACCGCTCATTCTTCCCGGGGAGCGGTTGGATTTACGGATGCCTGTCGATCGGTCTTGGTGCTCAATCGTATGGCCGAGGACGAGGCAAAGCGGTTCGGGATCGAGGAAGAGCGTCGTCGCCGCTACTTCCGCACCTACGACGACAAGAACAATCGCGCACCGCCGTCGGACGCCTCCGATTGGTTCCAGATGGTTAGCGTCAACCTCGGCAATGGAGGGGAAGACGGTGGCGACAACATGGGTGTCGTCGTGCCGTGGGCACCGCCAAACGCCTTCGAAGGCGTAACTGTCGAGCACCTGCGCAAGGTTCAGCGGATCGTCGCCGGGGGCGAATACAAAGAGCACGCGGCGTCAGATCCCTGGGTTGGCGAGGCCGTCGCTGACGTGCTTGGTCTGGATCTGGATAGCAAATCTGATCGGGCCAAAATCGGGGCGTTGCTGAAAACGTGGATCGGAAATGGCGCATTGAAGCGAGTTCATAAGCGCGATCCGAAGAAGCGAGAGGATCGGTGGTTCGTCGAGGTTGGTGCGGTAGCGGAATAATCGCCCCGGTCTGTTTTTCGGGGCGGGCAGCGCCGGGCATCGGGGCGCACATAGCTGCCCCGCCCCGACCCGCCCCCTTTAGGGGCAGGGTGGGGCGGGCAGTGCTCGGGCACTGGGGCGGGTGCCTCGGCAAAGATGGGAGAGATACTTGTGCCTCACGATCCAGACTTCGGAAAAACTGGCTTCGCCCGTGACCTCTTCCGCCTGCGCTTTCGGCGCTTCCGGATTGAGCAACCCGCCTTCGCGGCGCGGTTCGGCCTTACCTTCGGGATGGTGAAGGACCAGGAGCAGGCGCGGGCCAAGCCATCGAAGGCGTTCAAGGTGCTGGTGGCGGCGATCGAGATTGATCCTGACCTGATCGAGCGGGCCGCTCGGATCGCTGAGGAGCGCTGGCCGGATTGACCGCGCGCTCGGCTTTTACCGCACACCTCGCGCATGCGCGCGCGAGGCTGTCTGGATCATTTCTCGGGTCATCGCGCACGTGCGCGCACGCGAGGGGCCATTGTTCTCAACACACAGGCGACGACCGAAAGGTGTTGCCATCATGGCAATACCTCCGGACTGCCTCTGGTTCGGCGATCCGTGAACAGTACGCGCCCGTGCGCGCACGTGCAGCGGAAGCTCCGCGAATTTGCGACCAGTACGCGCGCACGCACGTGGAGCGGGACCACCGCCAAGACGATGATCCAGATTTGGAGAGCCCGTCCTCGCCCAGCAATTCGCCGAGCGGGAGCAATACCCGCGGGCGCGCGTGCGTGCTGCGGCGCTCCCGCCCTTTTGTCAGGCCATCACGCGCGCGTGCAGCGGCCCCTCCGCATTAATCAGAGGCCTTAAAGGCGTGAGCCACCGACGCGTCGAAGGCACTTCGATTCAAACCCCGCGCCCGGCCCGATACCGTCGATCGACGGATTGAGGGACAGCGCGAATGGCACGATTGACGGAAGCGAATTACCTGAGCCGGCGGGTGAAGCTCCTCACCGCGCTGGAGGAGGCTCGGCAGGCGCACTCCGACATCGCGTTCCGACGCGAGATGGACGAAGCGACCGATCCGCAGGTCCGCGCCGCGCGAGATGCCGTCGTCGGCTTCGAAGAGCGCATTGTCGCACTCGACGGGGCATGGGAGCGCACCCAGGCTCTCGTCGCGGCTGAGGCTGCCGCCGTCGAAATCGAGAGCGCGGCCGAGGCGCACGCTGTCGTGCTCGATCTGCTGAAGCGCAGGAACGAAATCGCAGCGGAGATGGAGGACGCGGCACAGGCGCTCGCCCTCAGCTACAGCGAATATGCGGTCGCCGGCGCCCAGGTGAAGGAGATCGCGCTCGCTCACCGGTCGCGCTTCTCGCAGGACCTGCTGGGCCATGTGCGCGATCTGCTGGAAGGGCCGTTCCACGACATCCGCGCCCCGCTCGCCCGGGTCATCGGCAGCCGTGGCCTCGATCTGACTGGGCACGCCTTCCACGGCTACGCGACGGATCACCCCCACCAGCGCAGCGTGCGCGTGTTCGCCGACTGGCAGAACACCCGCGTCGCTCAGCACGCGCAGGCATTGCTACCCCAGGAGAACGTCGCATGACGATGCACACGGCCATGGTTCGCGTCTATTGCGACGGCACCCTCTACAACCCCGGCGAGGACGTCGATTATCACGGTCCGTCGGATTGGAAGTATCGGCCTGTTGAGCCCGGCGCGCGTCGCCAATGGGAGGCCACGTACCAGGATCCCGAACGCATCGCCGAGATGCTTCACCAGCAGGGCGCGATCGGGCTAGTGCCGACGCCGAAGCCTCAGGACCGCGGCTGATGTGCCTCCCGCCTCCCGTTCTGGCCCTGGCGGCGGCGGGTGTGGCTGCGGCTGGTGCTGGCGTAGGCGCCATGCAAGCGGCGGCATCCTCGCGCTATCAGGCGCGGATCGCCGATCGAAACGCGCAGCTCGCCAATGAGCAGGCGCGCGACGCGCAGGACCGCGGGCAAATAGCGGCCCAGCGGCTCTATCGCCAGATCGGGCAGCAGAAGGGCCAGCAGATCGCCGCCATGGCGGCGAATGGCCTTGATCTCGGTTCCGGCTCCGCGCTCCAAGTGCAGCGCGACGCGGCCATGATTGGGGCCGAGGATGCGGCGCAGCTGTATCGCGGTGTGGATGCCGAGGTGAAGGGCTTCGGGGTCAACGCCGCGAATTACCGTGCGCAGGCTTCCGGCGCACGTCAGGCCGCGACCGGCGCAATCGTCGGCGGCATCTTCGACGTCGGGACGACGGTGCTGGGCGGCGCGCAGCAGTACGCCAAGTTGCAGCCCCGCTAATGCCGCGCGTCTCCATCGCTGAGAACCAGGTGGGCGTCGCGCGGGTGTCCGACGCGAAGTTCGTGCCGGCTGCCAACGGCGGAGGCGTGGCGGGCGCGATCGCCAAAGGCCTGACGTCGCTCGGCGCCGGCCTCAACGATGCCGCGCAGACCGCCCGCTACGTCCAGCAGGAACAGGCGGAGACGGAGGCGAAGGCAGCCGACACCGAATATCTGCGTCGGGCGACCGAGATCCGCAGCGCGCCGGACACCGGCATCCTGAACCTGTCGGGCAGAGCCGCGGTCGACGCCTATAAGCCCGCGGTGCAGGCGCTGGACGAGGCAAGCCGCGAGGTCGAGCAGACGATCCCGTCGACGCTGGGTCGTCGTTTGTTTCGCGAAACCGCGAACCGCCGCATTGCCGCCTACCGCGAAAGCCTGGATCGTCATGTTGCTGTGGAGGACCTGCGGTGGCGGGATAAGACCTCCGACAGCGTGATCGACGCGAACATCGCCGCGGCGATCGGGGCAGCTGACGATACGAAGCTGGCGGATGCGTCGATCGTCACCGCCCAGCAAGAGCTTGCCGAGAAGCTGACCCGCGCGGGGCTGGGCGGCATCATCCCGCAGGAGTCCGCCAAGCTGGAAAGCGGCGCGCGGCTCGGCATCGTCCAGCGGCTGGCAGATGCGTCGCCCGAGGCGGCGGCGCAGTATTACCAAACCTATGGCAGCCGCATGCTCGGCAACGACCTCACCGCGGCCGAGCGGGCAATTCGAATCAGCGAGGCACGAGCGGAAGCAGAGCGGCGTCGCGCCGAAGCTGAACAGCGCGCGGCGACCGCGCACCAGCTGACGCTGACCCGCGAGCAGCTGGCGACGGCGAAGGTGCAGCTGGACAGTGGAGCGGGCACGTCCGCGGACTGGATGGAGCTTGCCGGCCGCTACACCGCAATCGGCGACACGTCGGCGGCTGCGGAGGCGCAGCAGCGCGCCACGCAGGTCCGCGCCGTCGAGACGTACCGCGGCGCCTCGCTGCCGCAGATCGACGGACGGCTCGCGGAGCTGCGCGCCAAGCCGACGCAGACCGTCGCCGAGGCGTCGGAGGCAAAGGGGCTGGAGCAGCTGCGCGATCAGACCGCGGCACGGCTCAACGCGCCCGGCGGCGCGCTGGCGCAGATGCAATATGCGACCGGCATCAAGGTCGCACCGCTGTCGCCGGCGGACCCGTCGACCTATCGCACGCGGGCTGCACAGGCGATCGCGGCTTCGGACACCTATGGGCGCCGCGTCGTCGAGCCGCTGACCGCTGCGGAGGCGCAGCCGCTCAAGGATCTGGTGGCCGGCGATTCAACCAAGCGCCTTCAGGCGCTGACGACCATCGCCAAGTTTGGCGATCCGCGCGCGATCGACGGCGCCGCTCGCCAGATCGCGAGCCAAGCCGACGGCAGCTTCCGCGTCGCCGCGACGCTGTCCGTGCTGCCCGGTGACGTAGGGATGCAGGCCGCGCGCGACATCCTGCGTGGCCCGGAGGCGGCGAAGACCAACGAGGCGGTGTATCAGCCGGCGCAGGGCAAGGTGGTGTTCACGCAATATGCCGCGCCCGCGCTTCGTGGCCTGTCGCCCGACTATGCCGCAGACGTCATGGACGCGGCTCGTAACCTCTATATCGCCCGCATGACCACGGCGGGGCGGACGCAGTGGGACGACGCAGCATGGCGCACAGCGGTCGACACCGCGCTCGGCGGCTACCGGAAGGATGGCGTTCGCTATGGCGGGCTCGCCACCTATCGCGACACCGCCGTCTCGATCCCGCCGGGCTGGACCGGTGATGGCGTGTTCCGCCGCCTGGCGCGCGCATCCGGGCCCGACCTGAGCAAGGCAGCGGTGAGCAAGGCGGCGATCTGGCCCGACGGCAGCCCCGTCTATTCCGGGCAACTGCGCGACCTGATCCCGGTTCGTGTCGGCGGCACACGATACGGCTTCATGACCCGCAACGACCGCATGCTGGGGGCGAAGGGCGGGGGACCGTTCGTCCTCGACATCGCGAAGGTGCCTTGGAAATGATGGAGCCCCAGAGGTCCTATGACCCGACCGACTTCTACGGCAACGACCTCACCGCGCTGCCGCTCGCCGATGCCAACAGCCGCCCGCAGCCGACGCTCGGCGAGATCTGGCGCGCCGGCGCGCAGGCGGCGGAGGGGGATCGCTCAAACGCCGAACGTGACCGGATCGCAGACGCTTACCGGCCTATTCTTGAGGTTCTGAACGAAGGACGCCCGCGTCGTATCTGGCGCACCGATGCGGATGACCGGCACGCCTATGCGAACCCCGGCCAGTGGGGGCCGGCGGACGAAATCGGCAGCCATGAGCGCGACCAGGAAGAAGCGCTGATCTGGCGAGAGATTGTTCGCCGGCGGCAGTCCGACCCCGGTTTCCTGCCCGGCGTTCCCGCGACGCTCGACGAGTTTCACGACAAGATCGGGCGCGAAGCCGTTGGTAAGCGTGCGGCGGCGAACGACCTGCTGTCCCGCAATGGCTCGATCCTCGGCACCGCCGCGGGCTTCGCTGGTGGCGCGGTTAGGAGCTTGGACGATCCGCTGACTCTTGCGACGCTTCCTATCGGCGGGGGCGGCAAGACGATCGCCCAGCGGATCCTGATCGAGGCGTTGGCGAACGCGGGCGCTGAAGTTGTGCAGCAGCCGACCCTTGCCAAGCGCCGCGCTAACCTTGGCGAAGAGCTGACGATCGGCGAAGCGGCGGCGAATGTCGCTGTCGCGGGCGCTGTCGGCGGCATCCTGCAGGGTGCGGCGATCGAGCCAGCCGGTGCGCTGCTGCGACGCGCGCGAT
>VYLB01000416.1_pt1 | contig 10844 bp, 9 predicted proteins | sample 5114431 | NCBI WGS metagenome assembly VYLB01 (sample SAMN12291786, study PRJNA351875) | freshwater metagenome | isolation source: freshwater lake | place: USA: Michigan, Gull Lake | collected 2013-08-08
CACCGAAGCTCTTACATTGAGCCTGTCGAAATGTCGTGCTTTGCTGTTTTATACTGGTCGGGGTTTCATCCCGTCGCTAAAAGCGAGGGTCTTCACCCCGACATTCAAGATAAAGGTTTCCCGTCCCATAATAATTTAACAAATAAAAACTCGGAACCATTGGTCAACATTCCATAATTAGGACGGTTTGGATGAGGATTGGTCATTAAATAAGCTAATAATTGCGGTAAACCTGCTTCAACGGAATAAATCACCCGTTTTGATTCAATAATCATTACCCATAATTGATCTTTTAGAATTAAAGTATCTAACCTTCCTTTAATTATTAAATCTTGCTCTTCTGTAATAATTTCAACGGAATCTTCTGCTTTAATGTGAAAGGGAAATAGATAAAAGTTACCAATAAATAATAATGGGTCTAAAACCGTCATCCTCACCGAAGTTTCCAAAAAGGGAGGATAATTCAATAAGTTAAAATAACCTGTTTTGATTTTATCTAACAATTCTTTTTCTTGGTCAGAGATTGCTTCTATATCTTCCTGCCATTCCCCAAAAAAATGCTCATCTTCTATAAACTGTAGTTGAAAATGATTAATTAAATCTCTGAGAGTGACTTCTTTTGCTTGTAAAAATTGAACCATATTTACCTACTTAATTAACACTTACTTTAATGGTAATTTTCTATTTTTAATTTAACCAAGCAAAATATCGGTTACTGATAGGGTTAACTGCTCTAAATCAGAGAGAACAGTTAAGGATATGGTCTTGTTTTGTTTACCTGCACATCGCTTCGGTTAGCATCGTTCAGGTTTTTATCAGCTGCTTTCGCTCTTCCTACATCATCCAGATTAGCCATCGTCTTCTCCTTAATTTAGAGTACATGAAAGGTTCACTTTGCTATGATTTATCCAAGAGATTTATTGAGATATAAGTAGTTAGGTGTTAAAAACTTTATTCCCCCCTTATTTCCCAGGGAAGGGGGGTTAGGTCATTCGGGCGATTTTTCATGTTGGCAAGGTCATATTCTGGTTTCATGGTTTTATTATCGATAATGTTTACTTTCGTTTTTACCCGTAAAAGTCCTCATTTAGAATCTGTTCAGGTGTGAAAGGACAAGCGAGGGGATACTCACTTTCTTGGGGAATACGAATACCAAATTGAGCGCGTTTACCCTGTTTGATGGCGACTTTACGAGCGCTGGAATAGGCTTGTGTGATGGAGATTAAGAGATAAGATTTAAGAGAGGGAGTCTTAAGTAAATCATCTTGAACGCGCTGGCGATGCTCATCTACTGAATTATACCAACTTGCTTTCATTGTCTCAGGAGCATCATGCTGTATCTTTAATTTGAGTAAGTGAATCAACAAGACCATTAAGTTGCTCTCTAAGGCGCGTTTCTCTGACTTACCCAAATCTTTTAACTCCTCAATTAAGTTTTCTATATCCAGTTGTTCAAACTGTCGATTCTGTAATTGATGAATAGTTTGCTCAATCCACAACTGAAGATCTTGTTCGTAAAGTGTTGTGGGATTTTCTTGAATGTCCGATTGTTTTAATAAGTTCATTTGGCTTTCATTAAGTTAACGGTAGATGAATAATTTGGTCTTTATATTTATTATTATACTTGATCTTTACCAGATAGTGTGATCGCATTGGGTTCTTAATTATTGACCTCTCCCCTGAACCCTATCCTACAAGGAAAGGGGAGAGAATTTAGCGAAGAGAGTGCAACTACAAACTGGGTTTGTTGTCAAGGCTCTCGCCCGAACAAGTTTAACCTGTTTTCTTTAGGTAGTGAGAAGCTAAATGGACATAACCCTATTGCCCAAATTGGGTAACTTATCTAGAATAAGTATATGAAGAGAGGAGGAGACGTGATGGAGTATCAGAATTTTTCGCTCATTAAAGAAGATATTCAGGCTGATGCTTGGGGACGGATTAGCCTTGGGACTGAATGTAGCAACCGTCACTATCGAATACTGATGAATGCAAGCGGGGAACTTCTTTTGGTTCCCATGGTGGCGATTCCAGAGGGAGAACTATGGGCTTTTCAGAATCCTAGTGTCCGCGAGTCGCTCAAACGGGGACTCGCAGAAGCCCGCACGGGAGATTTCGCTGAAGAAACAGTCGATTTAGACGCTATGCTTGAGTTTGCTGCATCTATTCCTGAAGAGGTCGAGGAGTAGGTGAGTTTTTCTTTACGACAGACACAGGAAGCTCGAAATACTCTATCTGAATTGCGAGCAGAAGCGGAACAGGCTCAAAAGACTCGCCTGGCTCAAGGTAGGACAAAAGCATCGAAACAAGAGGGTCTCTACAAACAGGTAACAAAAGCCCTCAAGCTCCTCAGTACAAACCCAAGACATCCAGGACTAAAAACCCACGAATTTAATTCCCTCGACAACCCTTATGATTCAACACAGAAGGTTTTTGAAGCCTACGCCCAACAGAATACACCGGGAGCCTATCGAATTTTCTGGTGCTATGGACCTCATTCGGGGGAAATCACCATTCTCGCTATTACACCTCATCCGTAGATCACAACATTGTAGGGGCGAAGCATTCGGGCAATAACCTATCGCTGAAACCGTAGATTTCCTATCCGAATGCTTCGCCCTTACTTTTTCAGCAAGCCCGAAATAGTTAGAGCTGAAGCGCAACAACAAGCCAGGTTCGTGAGGGAGTGAGGGAGGATCATCACCCCATCACCCCATCACCTCATCACCCTCTCTTTTTAAAGCCAGATTTAGTATTAGGGGGGAGTTAGACCAAACCCCGCACCTCCTCAACCCCAACCCCCAAAATATCAGCCACAGCAACGAAAATCTCCTCATCTTGCGTTTGCTGATAAAGAGCAACAAGACGGGGCAAAGAAAAGGTTTGTATGGTGTAATTATCGTTAAATTCTGCCAAAATTTGTAAGTCTTGCAGGTAATAACTTTTGGCTTGGCTCAATTCCCCAACTCCTTCCGCTACCATTCCCAAATTGTGCAGGGTGCTGGCTTGCTCGTAGCGATTGCCATATTCAATGTAGATCTCAAGAGCTTGCCGGTAGTAGCTTCGGGCTTGCTCCCATTCCCTCAAGTCTTGGGCTACTCTTCCCAACTGGTGCAGGGTGCTGGCTTGCTCGTAGCGATTGCCATATTCAATCTTGATCTCAAGAGCTTGCCGGTAGTAGCTTCGGGCTTGCTCCCATTCCCTCAATTCTTGCGCTACCCTTCCCAACTGGTGCAGAGTGCTGGCTTGAGAAAAGCGATCGCCATATTCAATCTTGATCTCAAGGGATTGCTGGTAGTAGCTTCGGGCTTGCTCCCATTCCCTCAATTCTTGCGCTAAGTTTCCCAACTGGTGCAAGGTGCTGGCTTGAGAAAAGCGGTCCCCATATTCAATCTTGATCTCAAGGGATTGCTGGTAGTAGCTTCGGGCTAGCTCCCATTCCCTCAATTCTTGTGCTACGGCTCCCAAATTGTGCAGGGGTCTGGCTTGGGAAAAGCGATCCCCATATTCAATATAAATCTTGAGAGCCTGCCGGTAGTAGTGCCCCGCCTGCACCCATTCCCTCAATTGTTGGGCTACCATTCCCAAATTGTGATAGCCACAACCCAATGAATAGGCTTTTTTTTGCTCGTCCACCCCTTGGAGATTTTGAGTTAATTCAATAAATTTTAGCTGGGTCTGTTTCGCTTGTTCATAGTTTTTTGTATCTTGATAGGCGATGGCGAGATTGCCCAAAGCATTGGCAATATTACCACCGATTATCCCAGTTTTAATCTCTTCAGGATAAGTTTGACAAGCCTGACAGACACTCTCGCATAGTTTCAGTCTGTTACTAACATCCTTAGTAACAGCGAAATATTGATGTAAACAGAAAAAAATATGAATATTTTCCTGCTTCTTCAAACAAATCTGCAACGCATTAAACAGATTTTCATACTCCCAGCGACAGAACAATATCCCCCACTGCTTCTCTTGCGGATTTTTGGAACCTAGTAAGTGATCATAATAACTTGCCAATCCTCGGTAATGATTCTTAAATCCCTCCCAAATTGCTGCTTGCGTCTCTGGTGCTAATTCCTTTAATTTCGTCTTCAGGAAGTAGGGAAAAATAGGCTGGATAGTCAAAAAACTCGGCATTTCTTCACTCATCGGCGAAAGCAGTCCCCAATGAATCGCTTCTTCTATCGCTGCATCAAATTGATCAAACTGATAGCCTTGTAAAGGTTCTAATTGCTGTAGTTGTTGGCTATAATTAGGAATAACATCCCTGGGAATAAACCCACTAAAAGGCGCTAAACATAGTAACAACTTCTGCGCCTCCTCCGACAAATTACTGTGGGAATATTCCACACATTTGATGATATTATTAGTCTTATTCTCATCCCCCACATTAACTAATTCCGCCAACTGTAACCCTTGCCAAATCTCCTCCGGTGACTGTCGCTTCAGATTCGCTAATACCACTTCCATCGCCAACGGATATCCCGCCAACAATTTCATCAAGCGTTTAAAATAATCATCCTTTTTAATCGCATTTTTCCGACTCTTCGCCTGACGTTCTAAAATTCTCTCCGCTAATTCAGTTCTCGACTCTTGGTCTAATCCTTGTAAGTGATAGATATTCTCCTTAAAAGTCCTGCGTTGCAGCCAAGTTTCCTCACTGCGAGAACCCAAAATCACCTTCGTTTTTCCCCCGACCAAATTCTTGAGAAATTCGGCGATTGCTTCCCTCTCATTCTCCGGTAAAGTATTCTGAATTGCTAACGGTTGTCCCGTCACCGACTCCAGATTATCTAAAATGAGAATATACGCCTCACTGCGGAGTTTTTGTTCTAGTTTCCTTACCCGCGCTTTCAGGTTCATCCCTTGGAAACTCCCCTGTTCAAAGCGATTATAAATTCCCTGACCGATTTCATAGACAATCTGTTCTAACGTCCAAGCTTTTTTATCATAACCAAAATAGAAAATATGGGTCGCCCAGTTGGTTTTCTGCCACCATTCTCGTAGATAATTGAGTAAAGTAGTTTTTCCTGTCCCTCCCATTCCTTTGAGTAAAAGGATATTATGTTTCAGTAGCGCCTTTTCCATCTTGAGAATTTCTAAATCCCTGCCGACAAAGCCGTATTCTGGTAAAGGAAAGACATATTGATTGCCGATATGTTCCCAGTATTTTTCCTCCTCTTCTGGAGTAAATGGACGCAAATTGAGATTAATTTTACTGCGACAATAAATCACCGGTAATAACCAATCTTCTAAATCTATTATCGTATTATAATAGGCGCGGCGTTGCTTATTATTGAATAACTCTAACCGTCCTTTTCGCATCGCTTCCGTTAGGTCTTTTCCGTTCAATAATTGCTGATAAATTGGTTTCATCATCAACTTAGCTGCAGAAACCGTCACCGAATATCCCATCGCTACCACAGCTTGCATTCCCGCAGTCATCAAACGACTCCCTAAACTGGTTTCCCGATAGTCTTCTGATTCCTGGGAAATTTGCTTTGCTGACTGACAAGCATTGAGAATACAAATAGGGATATTTTTCCCCGTGAGTAAATTCGCTAATTCCGTCGCTTCTACCGGAGTCGCTTGACCTTTTTCTTCTCCTTCCAGAAACAGAAAAGCTTTTACTCCCTCATATTCTGCTAAATCCTCCAGTCCCCATCCCCTTTGATAGCGCCAAGAGTCCCCGTGAACCTGTCTTTCGTACTGTTCATATTCCATTAATCCGCCATGAACATCGAAATGAATAACATGATAGTATCCTTCTCCCTTCTCATCCAGATGTCTGGTTAGTGATTCATAAGTTCCGGGACGCAAAATATCAATTTTTACTGGTATTTCACTACTATTTACCAGTTCTACTAAAGGACGGGAAATCGTGCGATAGTTAACATCAGATTCCTCATTAGGACGCGCAATCACCACCAGAAGATTGATAGTAGGATAAGTGGCCATTTGCACCGGGACAACTGTAGCCCCTCGACGCTGACGGGAGATGATACAATCTATAGAAAAGGGACGCGGTAAATCAGGATCTTTCAGCGCTTCCCAATGTAAAGCTTGAAATTCTGGCGACTGACTTTCGATAATAATTTGCAGTTGACTTAACTGCTTTCGCAAGTCTCGATATTCCCCATAAGCATTTAAATTAGTCTGGAAAACCTGTTTAAATAGGTTTTCGCCATAGTTTTGGACGCTGTTGGCGGCTTTTTGCGCTTTATCCCTGTCTAGGGTGGGAAATACTAACCATTCCTCAAAGTACCATTCTAGTTGTTTTTCTTCTTGGTTAGTAAAGGGGTCAGTAACCGTAATTGGGTAGCTGTTACCGCTATCAAAATTGAGACTAGCAGTAAAGCCACCATCGTTAATTCCTTCTTCGCGGATGGTGAGGACTAACATAGAGATAAGTTTAGAATTGTTCTATTACAACTCTTCAGCAGTTTAACGGTATTATACTGGGAAAAACCTATTGCTTTGAGCCTATGGATGTTCGAGCGGCAGTTGCCCTAGAAGCGGGAAAACCCCTAACTATTGAAACGGTACAATTAGCACCACCGCAAGCGGGGGAAGTGTTAGTAGAAATCAAAGCCACGGGAGTTTGTCACACCGATGCCTATACTCTCTCTGGGGCCGATCCTGAAGGCTTATTTCCCTCAATTTTAGGTCATGAGGGGGCCGGAATCGTGGTAGAAGTGGGAAAAGGTGTCACTAGCCTGAAAGTGGGCGATCCTGTGATTCCCCTATACATTCCCGAATGTCGTCAGTGCGAATACTGTCTCAGCTTTAAAACCAATCTCTGTCAAGCGATTCGTCTTACCCAAGGTCGGGGAGTAATGCCGGATGGAACCAGTCGTTTTTCCCTCGATGGTCAGCCTCTTTATCACTACATGGGAACCTCGACTTTTGCTAATTATACCGTGCTGCCGGAGATTTCCCTGGCCAAGATTCGCCCCGATGCTCCCTTTGAAAAAGTCTGTTATATCGGCTGCGGAGTCACTACAGGTATCGGTGCGGTGATTAATACCGCTAAAGTGGAACCGGGGGCAAAAGTGGTGGTTTTTGGTCTGGGAGGCATCGGTTTAAACGTTATTCAAGGGGCCCGCTTGGTGGGAGCCGATATGATTGTCGGGGTCGATATTAATCCCCAGAAACAAGCTTTAGCGGCAAAATTCGGGATGACTCATTTTGTTAATCCCCAAGAAATTGAGGGGGATTTAGTGGCCTATCTGGTGGATTTAACTAAAGGTGGGGCCGATTATAGTTTTGAGTGTATCGGCAATGTCCAGATTATGCGTCAAGCTTTGGAATGTTGCCATAAAGGTTGGGGTGTTGCCACTATTATCGGTGTAGCTGGGGCAGGCCAAGAAATTAGTACCCGTCCTTTTCAATTAGTCACCGGACGCGTCTGGAAAGGTACGGCTTTTGGTGGAGCAAGAGGTCGTACGGATGTACCAAAAATAGTCGATTGGTACATGGAGGGCAAGATTAACATCGATGATTTAATCACCCATGTTCTGCCTCTGGCAAGAATTAACGAGGCTTTTGACCTGATGCGACAAGGAGATTCTATCCGCAGTGTGATTACATTTTGAGCAGGGATAATGTTACATATAGTTAAGAAACACTTGACAAACTCTTAACTATATATGTGTGCCAGTTTCTTGGCTCTCTTTAACTTACTATAGAAGCGATCAATCTTTGTGTCCTCTGTGTCTGGTGTGGTTCCTTCCACTCCTTTGTATTTACTCCGATTTTGTTAAGATATATTGCGGATACCCTGAACTTTAGTAAAGAGAGGAGCTAAATCACCTAGTATTGCGTCCTTTTCAGTGAACAGTGATCAGTAAACAGTGATCAGTAAACAGTGATCAGTAACCAGTGAAAAGACATTAGGAAAGTGCTATTTGAAACCGCTCACTTAATACTCCTTACTTAAAACTCAAATCTCATAACTGATAACTGATAACTGATAACTGATAACTGATAACTGATAACTGATAACTGATAACTGATAACTGATAACTGATAACTGATAACTGATAACTGATAACTGATAACTGATAACTTTTAACTTTAAGCAAATGCGTAATAGCGGACTCCTATCAAAAACCAAAGTCAAACTAAAACCGAAAAAACCGCTCAACTCGCCGAAGCGGCCATCGCCGAATAAATTACAGAATAAAATCACAGATAAAGAGCGTCTAGTCGGTCGTCAGCGTCAGTCATGGCTAATTATGGGATTAATTAGCATTGTCCTGCTAGGAGGAGTCGGCTCACGCTTGGCATATTTACAACTGCAGCAAGGACAAATTAACCGAGAAAGGGCAGAAAATAACCGGATTCGCATTCTTCCCAAACCCCCAGTCCGGGGCAACTTATTCGATCGCAATGGCAAAGTTTTGGCCACGGCCCGCTTAACCCATGCGGCCTATATTTGGCCGAAATCCCAGCGTAATCCCGCTCAAAAACTCAATCTTGACCGTTTAGCCAGTATTTTAGGCATTCCCAAAAGCGACCTAGAAAAACGCATTAACGAAGCGGACGAAAACCCCTCCACCCTGATCCGCATCGCTAGGGGTTTAACTCCAGGCCAAATTATCGCCCTAGAGGAATACAAAGACGAATTAACCGGCATCGAAGTGGACGTGGAATCAGTGCGCTACTATCCCAATGGCAAAATCGGGGCGCATATTCTCGGTTATACCGGGGAACTAACCCCAGAGGAATATCAAGCCAAAAGACCCCAGGGCTACCGATTGGGAGATGTCGTCGGTAAAATGGGTGTAGAAGCCGCCTACGAGTCAAAATTGCGGGGAGAATGGGGGGGAATGCAGTTAGAGGTCAACGGATCGGGACAAGTAATCCAAATTCTCGGCCAAAAAATTGCTAAACCGGGGCAAGATGTCACCCTGACACTAGATTTAAAACTCCAAAAAGCCGCCGAGGCCGCTTTAGGAAAACGCAAAGGTGCGATCGTGGCGATCGATCCCCGGGATGGTTCCGTGCGGGCCATGGTCAGTTATCCTAGTTTCGATCCCAATGTGTTCTCGGCCCCAATTACCACCACCACTTGGAAAAAACTACAAGCGGAGGGCAACCCTTTTGTTAACCGCGCTCTGCAAGGATTCCCCCCCGCTTCCACCTTTAAAGTCGTCACTGCCACTGCCGGCATGGAATCGGGTAAATTTCCCCCCAATACGGTCTTAAATACCTTTGCCGCCCTTTATGTGGGGGGGACAGCTTTTGGAGAATGGAATCACGCCGGTTTTGGGCCGATCGGTTTTGTCAGGGCCATGGCTATGAGTAGTAACACTTTTCACGGTCAAATTGGTCGCGGGGTGGGGGGTCCGGCTTTAATTGCCATGGCTCGGCGCTACGGTTTCGGTCAGAAAACCGGTATAGAATTAGCGGAAGAAACTCCGGGGTTAATTGCCGATCGCGATTGGAAACTGCGTAATTTTAAAAACTGGGATTGGTCCGTAGGGGATACGATTAATATGTCGATCGGTCAAGGATTTACCCTCGCAACTCCCCTACAAGTAGCTGTGATGTTTGCTGTCCCCGCTAACGGTGGTTTTTTGGTGAAACCGCACCTTTTACAGGATGCCCGCGATGTTAAGGAATGGCGAAAGTCTTTGAACATGAAACCTAGCACCCTAGACACCCTGAGAAAGTCCCTGAGAGCCGTGGTAGCGGAAGGAACGGGTCGGGCCCTATCGGACCCCGCTTTACCGCCCGTAGCGGGCAAAAGCGGCACGGCAGAAGCACCTCCAGGGAAGTCCCACGCTTGGTTTGGAGCTTTCGCGCCCTTCGACAAGCCCGAAATTGTCGTGGTCGCCTTTGCGGAACATTCCGGCGGTGGTGGTGGTAAAGTGGCCGCACCTATGGTACGTCAGGTAATGGAGGCTTATTTTAATGTGAAGCCGAAAGAAGAAAAACCGAAGCCTTAGGGACCTGTGGCGGTAAGTGGCACACAGCGTACGGTAATTCCCGTGGACGTGGCAATTTTTTGCGCCCAAATTGCCAATATTTCAGCGTTTACGGGTTTGAGAATTTGCATTCCGTCGGCAGCGGTGAGGGGATTATTACCGCGGGTTTCTAATTGTCTTTGTCTTGCCCGGGGACGGGTCGGGGTGTTAAGTTGAATTTCATCGGGTTGTAGCTGTTGCATCAAATCGATATACTGGTCTTGATCTTGGGGCGACCAAGAGGCCAGCACCATGGTTTGAATTGCTAGTTTTCCCGACCATTCTTGGCGAAATTGTCTTAATCCCGACCAAAGAATCTGCCAATCCAGGCCGGGGACTGGACGGTTAACCCGTCGCCATTGGGCCTCGGAAACAGCATCGATTTTAGCGGCGACGATATCAGCTTTGCTCAAGTCTTGACGCACTCGGGCATCTCCCAAGAGGGTACTATTGGTTAAGACCGCCACCGGCCGCCTGGTCATTTCCTTGACGGTGGCCAGTATTTCCCCTAAATTGAGGGCGAGGGTGGGTTCCCCGCTACCACTGAGAGTGACTATATCCACATCCCAAGGAGCAAAATCCCTTAAATCCCTGCTAATTTGTTCGCTGGTGATAAAAGTTTTTCGTTGCTCGGTTTTTTGCTCAATTTCTCCTAACTGACAGTAGGCACAGTTAAAGGAACAGGTGGAAACTAAACCAATCGGATCAATGCCCAGGGAACTGCCGAAACGCCAAGAGGCAACCGGACCATATACGGAGCAGAATTGACATCCTCGCCGCCGTAAAACGGACGGCGATTCCTCACCACGCCACTTTTTTAGGGTGGTCGCTGAACGGGGTTGACGCTTCACCGAAAAACGCTTAATTGCTTAAGTC
>VYLB01000256.1_pt1 | contig 10747 bp, 12 predicted proteins | sample 5114431 | NCBI WGS metagenome assembly VYLB01 (sample SAMN12291786, study PRJNA351875) | freshwater metagenome | isolation source: freshwater lake | place: USA: Michigan, Gull Lake | collected 2013-08-08
GCCGCGATGGTGCGGTACGGCCCCTTCAGCGGGGTGGCGAGGTCGAGCTGCGGGTCGGCCAGCGCGGTGGCGGTCGCCATGTCGAACCACGGCGCGCGTTCGACCAGCACCGGGTGATCGGGGTCGGCGGCGGCGCGCTGATTGGTCAGCTTCAACGTCTCGGCGCGCCCGCTGGAGATCAGGATTGCATAATCGCCCGCACCCACGAACGTCGCCAGCCGGTCCGCATCCGCGGTCTCCACCGCCAGCATCGCGACGCCGTCGATCGCGATCGGCCACCCGCGCCGCATCGCATCGATCGCCCGCGCCGCGTCGCGCGCGTCGCTCACCAGTCGAACTCGGTCATGATCGGCACGTGATCCGACGGCTTCAGCCAGCTGCGGCAATCCTCGAACACGGTATGCGCGCGCGCCGTCGCCGCCACCGACCCCGTCGCCCACATATGGTCCAGCCGGCGCCCGCGGTCGTTCTTCGTCCAGTCGGGCGAGCGATAGCTCCACCAGGTGTGGAGACGCGCGGGTGCGGGATGGAAGTGCCGACCCAGGTCGACCCAGTCGTTGGATGCCTTGAGCCGCTCAAGCGCGTCGACCTCGATCGGAGTATGGCTGACCACCTTCAGCAGCGCCTTGTGGCTCCACACGTCGCTGGGCAGCGGCGCGATGTTGAAGTCGCCGGTCAGGATCGTCGGCACGTCCAGCGTCTCCGACCAGCGCGTCATGCGCTCGACGAAATCCAGCTTCTGCCCGAACTTGGGGTTGACGTCGCGATCGGGCACGTCACCCCCCGCCGGGACATAGACATTCTCCAGCCGCACGCCGTTGGGCAGCCGCACGCCCAGATGCCGCGCCTCGCGGTTGGCCTGCCAGTCGAGCCGATCGTCCTCGACCACTGGCACCCGCGCGATCGTGGCGACGCCATGGTGCATGCGCTGCCCATGCAGCAGGACATGGTCGTAGCCGAGCGTGCGGAACGCCTCGACCGGGAAGTCGCCGTCGATCACCTTCGTTTCCTGCAGGCACAGCACGTCCGGCTGTGCCTCGCGCAGGAAGCGCTCGACGATATCGAGGCGAAAGCGGACCGAATTGATGTTCCAGGAAACGATCTTCACGGCCCAAGTCGTTAGACCGCGCCGTGCAGACGGACAAGGTGGTGCAGGATGCGTTCGCCGGATGCGGAAAGGCCCCCGCTCCGGGGGCAAGGAGCGAGGGCCGACCGGCGTTCGTCACGCAGGCGGGACGGGAAATGTCCGGGCAACAGGGGGAAAATCCCGGCAGCACCCCCGACCGCGACCCGGCTTCTAGGTCACCTTCCCTGTCGCTTCGATGAACGAAACCGCCAGCGGCGGTTCAGCCGGAGCGTCCCTGCCGCCGTGGGTCGTTCCAGCGGAACGTTCCGTCGCTCACCGGCGCGTTGAACTTCTGGTTGGTCAGTCGGATCGTCGTGCGATTGCCCTGGCTGTCGAGCGCGACCCAGCCGTTTAGCAGCAGCCCCGCCGGTGCCGCGGCGCTCCGCTGGAACACCAGCGTGATGCGACCGTATTCCGGATGCTTGGGATCGTACGCCTCGACCGACAGTACGCTGGGGTTCACCGACGGCACCACCTTCGCGAACTTCGACAGGTCGCGCCGCGGATCGAGCAGCACGCCCAGCGGCGAATTGCCGATCGGCCAGCGCTGCACCTGCCGCACCGAATAGTCAATGAAGGTCAGCGCCTTGCCATCGCCGACGATCAGCAGCGGCACCCCCTTCTGATATTGGAAGCGGATCTTTCCCGGCTTCTTGAGCGTGAGGGTACCGGTCAGCACCTGGGCGTTGCGGTCGGTCTGGCTGAACGACGCGGTCATCGTCTCGACGCTGCCGAGATGCCGCTGCACCGCTGCTAGATCGGGGCTGACCTGCGCGGCGGCGGGAACGGCGACCATGCCGGCGAACGCCAGCGGCAGAAGGAAACGGCTCATGCGCACTCCAAGGGATACGGCATCACGCGATGCCCCGGCCGCGTTGAACGCGCCCTGAACCCCGCCGGTTCACCCGCGGGATCAGGCGAACAGCGTGATGATCCCCGGCGTGTTCTCCGCCCCGACCCAGCCTTCGTAGATCATCTTGCACGCCACGAAGACGATCACCGCCAGCCCGATATAGGCGATCCAGCGATAGCGATCGATGATGCGCGCGATGAGGTTCGCCGCCAGCCCCATCAGCGCGACCGACAGCAACAGCCCGATGACGAGAATCCCCGGGTGCTCGCGCGCCGCACCCGCCACCGCCAGCACGTTGTCGAGGCTCATCGACACATCGGCCACCGCCACCGCCCAGGCCGCGCTGGCGAAGCTCTTCGCCGGGGTCAGCGCGGCGCTTTCGCCGTCCATCTCGGAGGCATCGGGGCTGTGCCCGCCGTGCCGGATCTCGCGCCAGAACTTCCAGCTGACCCACAGCAGCAGCAGACCGCCGGCGAACACCAATCCGACGATCCCCATCAGCCAGGTGACGATCAGCGCGAAGAGGATGCGCAGCACCAGCGCCGCGCCGATCCCGATCAGGATCACCTTCTTGCGCTGGTCCGCGGGCAGCCCCGCCGCCAGCGCGCCGACGACGATCGCATTGTCGCCCGCTAGCACCAGGTCGATCATCAGCACCGATCCGAACGCGGCCAGCGCCGCGGGATCGGACAGGTTGGAGAAGTCGGCGACGATATGCTGCCAGATCTCGCCCAGCGACCCCGGTCCCTGAACGGACGCAGCCGCGGTCGATGCAGCGGCGGCCAGCATGGCGGTCAGGCTCACATCGTCACTCCCGGTATTTGACCCGCATCAATGATGGGCGCGGGCATAACGTTCCGCGGGCGGAATGCCAGAGGTGCGGAGATGGCGCCGCGGGCAAAGCTCCCGTCGTCGGTCGGGTGCGCCGTGCGCACCCGCCGGCCGGATCGGCACGAGTCCTGCGCCGACGCGGCGCAGGCCGTGCTCGGTCACTGGTTCATCGAGTCGAAGAAATCGGCGTTGGTCTTCGAATCCTTCATCTTGCCGAGCAGGAACTCGACCGCGTCGACCGTCCCCATCTGCATCAGGATGCGGCGCAGCACCCACATCTTCGACAGCTGGTCCTTCTGCACCAGCAGCTCTTCCTTGCGGGTACCGGACTTGCCCACGTCGATCGCCGGGAAGATGCGCTTGTCCGCCACCTTGCGGTCCAGCACGATCTCGGCGTTGCCGGTGCCCTTGAACTCCTCGAAGATCACCTCGTCCATGCGGCTGCCGGTGTCGATCAGCGAGGTCGAGATGATGGTGAGGCTGCCGCCTTCCTCGATGTTGCGCGCCGCGCCGAAGAAGCGCTTGGGCCGCTGCAGCGCATTGGCGTCGACACCGCCGGTCAGCACCTTGCCCGACGACGGCACCACGGTGTTGTAGGCGCGACCCAGGCGGGTGATGTTGTCGAGCAGGATCACGACGTCCTTCTTGTGCTCGACCAGCCGCTTGGCCTTTTCGATCACCATCTCCGCCACCGCGACGTGGCGCGTCGCCGGTTCGTCGAAGGTGGAGGAGACCACCTCGCCGTTCACCGTGCGCTGCATGTCGGTGACTTCCTCGGGACGCTCGTCGATCAGCAGGACGATCAGGAACACCTCGGGATGGTTCGCGCTGATCGCACGCGCGATGTTCTGCATCATGATCGTCTTGCCGACGCGCGGCGGTGCGACGATCAGGCAGCGCTGGCCCTTGCCGATCGGCGCGACGACGTCGAGCACGCGGCCCGACTTGTCCTTCAGCGTCGGATCCTCGATCTCCATCTTCAGCCGCTCATCGGGATAGAGCGGGGTGAGGTTGTCGAAGTTGACGCGGTGGCGGACCCGCTCGGGATCCTCGAAATTGACGCTGGTGAGCTTCGTCAGCGCGAAATAGCGCTCGCCGTCCTTGGGCCCGCGGATCTCGCCCTCGACCGTGTCGCCGGTGCGCAGGCCGTGCTTCCGCACCTGGTTGGGGCTGACGTAGATGTCGTCGGGCCCGGCGAGGTAATTGGCCTGCGGCGAGCGGAGGAAGCCGAAGCCGTCGGGCAGCACCTCGATCGTGCCCTCGCCCATGATCTGCTCGCCGTTCTCCGCCTGCACCTTCAGGATCGCGAACATCAGGTCCTGCTTGCGCAGCGTCGACGCGCCCTCGACGCCCAGTTCCTCGGCCAGCTGGACGAGCTCGGCGGGCGCCTTCTTCTTCAGGTCTTTGAGATGCATGAATATGTGTCCGAGATGATCGGGTGTGGGGAGGAAGCTCGGCCGGCGAACGGAAACGCGCTACGAACGAAGCTGATAGGAAGGGGCGCGGCCAGGACGGCCGCGTCGTGGGCGCGAGGTAGGAGTCGGCCGCGGCTTAGTCAAGCCGCGACGCGCGTCAGAACGGGCGGACGATCACCAGGATGACGATCAGCGTCACCGCGACGCCTGGCACCTCGTTCAGCATCCGCAACGCACGGTTCGACACCGTGGCGCGCCCCTGCGCCAGCTTCTTCGAATAGCCCACCGCCCAGCCGTGATACGCCGACAGCAGAACCACCAGCGCGATCTTCGCGTGCAGCCAGCCGAGCCCCGGCACGCCGTCCGCGATCCCCGCATTCAGCGCCAGCGCTAGGCCCAGCACCCACACGATCGCCATCGCCGGCGTCAGGATGATGCGGCGCAGCTTGCGCTCGCGATCGATCCAGCGTGCCTCCTCCGCGGCGTCGCCCAGCCCCTCCTGATGATACACCAGATAGCGCGGCAGCATGAACATGCCCGCCATCCAGAAGATGACGAAGATCAGGTGCGCGGCCTTCACCCAGTCGTAGGTCGCGCCCAGGAATCCAGCGATCATGCGCCCCTCACTCGTGCCAGCAGCTGCTCGACATGCGCGACCGGCGTGTGCTGACCGATGCCGTGCCCCAGGTTGAAGACGTGCGGCCGCTCCGGGAACGCCGCCAGCACGCGGTCGATCCCGCGTTCCAGTGCGTCGCCCCCGGTCAATAGTGCTAGCGGGTCGAGGTTGCCCTGCACCGGCAGCCCGGCGGGCAGCACCGCATCGGCCCATACCGGGTCGACCGTCTCGTCCAGTCCGATCGCATTGACCGCGGTGCCCGCGGCATAAGCGGGCAGCTTGCCGCCCGCCCCCTTGGGAAAGCCGATGATCGGCACACCCGGACAGCGCGCCCGCACGCCGTCGACGATCGCGCGATTGGGCGCGATCACCCAGCGGTCGAACTGGTCGGGGGACAGGCTGCCCGCCCAACTGTCGAACAATTGCACCGCCTCGACGCCGTTGGCGATCTGCGCCGCGAGATAGTCGATCGTCATCGCCACGATCGCGTCGACGATCGCGCCGAACGCGGCCGGATCGGCATAGGCGAACCGCCGCGTCGCCTCCTGGTCGCGGCTGCCCTGTCCGGCGACCATATAGGTGGCGACGGTCCACGGCGATCCCGCGAACCCCAGGAAGGTCGTGGCGGGCGCCAACATGCCCGCGACGCGGGCGACCGTCGCATAGACCGGGTCGAGCCGCGCCGGCACCGCCTCCAGCGTCGACAGCGCATGGTCGACCAGCGCGGGTGCCAGCCGCGGTCCCTCGCCCGCGCCGAAGGTCAGGTCCTGCCCCAGCGCCCATGGCACCATCAGGATGTCGGAGAAGAGGATCGCGCCATCGAACGCGAACCGGCGGATCGGTTGCACGGTGACCTTCGCCGCGGCGACCGGATCGGTCGCGAGCGCGAGAAAGCCGCCCTTCTCGGCGCGCAGGGCGCGGTACTCGGGCAGATAGCGTCCGGCCTGTCGCATGAGCCATACCGGCGGGCGCTCACGCCGCTCCCCCTTCAGGACGCTGAGCAAGGGCTTTTCCACGATCGGGCGTCCGTCCTTCTTCAGTAAATGAATCTTTAAGAGAATGGTTGTTGATGTGGGGGCGTTGGTTGCGGGGCTTATGCGGTCGCCCCCGAAAAGCCAACAGCTTGACCGTCCGGACTCCGCCGCGTGGGCGGGATTCGATTCATCGGTCCCCGTTATCCACAGCTTGTGGAGGAACGGCGCCGCTGGGGACGGGATTGTGGATGGAATGCGGTTCATCCACGACGCGACGCGCCGCTTGGCCGGTCGCGCGAGTTGCGCTAGCCCGCATCCCCATGTTGTCCACACTTCGGCCCCGCTGACCCGCCGATGGTCCGCCTGCACCTCCACCTGCTGTCCGATTCCACCGGCGAGACGCTGGAGAACATCGCCAAGGCCGCGCTGGCGCAATATGACGACGTCGAGACGGTGCGCCACTTCTGGCCGATGGTCCGTACCGAGATGCACCTCGACCGCATCCTGCAGGAGATCGCGCAGAACCCCGGCCTCGTGATCTTCACGCTCGTCAATCCGGTCACCCGCGCCGCGCTGGAGACGCGGTGCCGCGCGCTGGGGCTGCCGATGGTCGCCCCGCTCGACCCGGTCAACGACGCGCTGTCGATGATGCTGGGGCAGCAGGCCAAGGCGCGCCCCGGGCGACAGCATGTGCTGGACGCCGCCTATTTCGCGCGGGTCGACGCGATCCAGTTCACCATCGCGCACGACGACGGCATCGCATGGGAGGAATGGGAGGAGGCGGACATCGTGCTGGCAGGCGTCAGCCGTTCGTCGAAGACGCCGACCTCGATCTATCTCGCCAACCGCGGGTTCAAGACCGCCAACATCCCGATCGTGGTCGAAAGCCCGCCACCAGCGTCGCTCTATTCGTTGCGCAACCCGCTGGTGGTGGGGCTCACGACCAGTGCGGACCGGCTGATCCAGGTGCGGCGCAACCGGCTGCTGTCGCTGAACCAGGCGCCGGAGACCGATTACGTGAACCAGGATGCGGTATCGCGCGAGATCGCGTTCGCGCGGCGGATGTTCGCCGACAACGGCTGGCCGGTGATCGACGTCACGCGCCGCTCGATCGAGGAGACTGCGGCGGCGATCATCGCGCTGGTCAACGAACGCCGCGGGTTCGCGGCGCGGCCGACCGACTGATGCTGATCCTGGCGTCCCAGAGCGCGTCGCGCACCGCGATGCTGGCGGCAGCGGGGGTGCCGTTCGTGGCCGAGCCGGCGTATGCCGACGAGGCGGCGGTGAAGGAGGCGATGGCGGGGCAGCACCCGCGCGACATCGCCGATGCGCTGGCGCAGCTGAAGGCGATGAAGGTGTCGGCTCGGCATCCTGGCCACCTGGTGCTGGGGTCGGACAGTCTGGCGGTGCTGGACGACGGCACGATCCTGGACAAGCCGCGCAGTCGCGCGGAGGCGTTCGACCATCTCACCCGCATGTCGGGCAAGCGGCACGATCTGGTCAGCGCCGCGGTGATCGCGGAGAACGGGCAGCCGGTGTGGCGCGTCGTCGACAAGGCGAAGATGTTCGTCCGCGCGCTTTCCCCCGCCTTTATCGACGCCTATCTGGACGCGGAATGGCCCGCGATCGCGGGGTGCGTGGGCTGTTATAGGATCGAGGGGCCGGGCGTGCAGCTGTTCTCGCGCGTGGAGGGCAGCCAGTTCACCGTGCTGGGAATGCCGTTGCTGCCGGTGCTCGACTATCTGCGCACGCGAAAGGTGCTGCCGGCGTGACCAGGCCCTATGCGGAGGTGATCGGCGACCCGATCGCGCACTCCAAATCGCCGTTGATCCACGGATTCTGGCTGGAGAAGCTGGGGATCGACGCCGATTATCGCGCCACCCACGTGGCGCCGGACGCGCTGGGCGCGTTCCTGGCGGCGCGGCAGCGCGATTCCGCGTGGCGCGGGTGCAACATCACGGTGCCGCACAAGGTGGCGGCGCTGGACCACGTGCCCGATCCGGGGGGGATCCGGGGCTCGATCGGCGCGATCAACACGGTATTCCGCGGCGAGCGCGACGCGTTCGTGGGCACCAATACCGATGCCGCGGGCTTCCTGTCGCCAATCGCGGACCTCGATTTGGGGGGTAAAGCGGTGGTCGTGGTGGGCGCGGGGGGTGCTGCGCGCGCGATCCTGTTCGCCCTGTCGAAGGTCGGAGCGGGGCGCGTGACGATCCTGAACCGCACGCCGTTGAAAGGCGCGGCGCTGCTGGCGCAGTTCGGGCTGAAGGGCGATGCGTTGCCGCTGACGGCGCGGCTGCCCGCGGCGGCGCTGCTGGTCAACACCAGCGCGCTGGGGATGACCGACCAGCCGCCGCTCGACCTCGACCTGTCGCCGCTGCCCGATGACGCGGTGGTCTATGACATCGTCTACGCGCCGCTCGTCACGCCGCTGCTGGCGGCGGCGGCCGCGCGCGGGCTGGACACGGTCGACGGGCTAGAGATGCTGATCGGGCAGGCGGCGCTCGCGTTCGAGCTGTTCTTCGGCGCCGCCCCGCCGCGCGAGCATGACGACGAGCTTCGCCTGAGGCTGACCGTGTGATCCGCGTCGGGCTGACCGGGTCGATCGGGATGGGCAAGTCGACCGTGGCGGCGATGTTCGCCGCAGAAGGCGTGCCGGTGTTCGACGCCGATGCTGCGGTCCATCGCCTCCAGGGGCCGGGCGGTGCGGTGGTCGCCGCGATCGAGGCGCGCTTCCCCGGCACCACGGGCGAGGGGGGTGTGAACCGCACGTCGCTGGCCGAGGCGGTGTTGGGCGACGATGCCGCGATGAAGGCGCTGGAGGCGATCGTCCACCCCGCGGTGGGGGCGGAGCGCGCCGCGTTCCTGTCGGCGCATGCCGACGCGCCGATCGTCGTGTTCGACGTGCCGCTGCTGTTCGAGACCGGGGGCGACGCGCAGGTCGACGCGGTCGTCGTGGTCTCCGCCGCGCCCGCGGTGCAGCGCGCGCGGACGTTGGCCCGCCCGGGGATGACGCCGGCGAAGTTCGACGCGATCCTCGCGCGGCAGACCCCGGATGCGGAGAAGCGCGCGCGCGCCGACCACGTCATCCCGACCGATTGTTCGCTCGACGAGACGCGTGCCGCGGTGCGCCGCACGATCGCGGCGCTTGCCTAACCTCCGCCAAGGTCGGATAACGCTACGTCCATGCGCGAGATCGTCTTCGACACCGAAACCACGGGCCTGAGCTTCGCCGGCGGCGACCGATTGGTGGAGATCGGCTGCGTCGAGCTGGTCAACCGGGTCGAGACCGGGCGTACCTTCCACGCGTATTACCACCCCGAGCGCGACATGCCGGCCGAGGCGGAGCGCGTCCACGGCCTGTCCGCGACGTTCCTCGCCAAGCACCCGGTGTTCGCGCACGGCGCGGCGGATCTGATCGAGTTCATCGGCGACGCGCCGCTGGTCGCGCACAATGCCGGGTTCGACTTCTCGTTTCTGAACGGCGAGCTGGAGCGGTGCGGCGTGCCCGTCGTGTGTATGTCGCGGATGGTCGACACGCTGCAGATCGCGCGGTCGCGGCATCCGGGGGCGAAGCACACGCTCGACGCCTTGTGCAATCGCTACGGCATCGACCGTTCGCACCGCGTGCTTCACGGCGCGCTGCTCGATGCGCAGCTGCTGGCGCAGGTCTATGTCGAGCTGACCGGCGGGCGCCAGATCGGGTTGGGACTGGTCAGCGAGGCGCCGACCGCGATCGTGGTGGAGACGATCGCACCGGTCGCCGCGACGGTGCGCCCGGTGCGCGTCTTTTCGGCGACGCCGGAGGAACTGGCGGCGCACGCGGCGTTTGTGAAGGGGGTGAAGGAGCCGTTGTGGGGGGCCGGCGCGTCCGGTTGACGCGGGCAGGCGCCGACGGGGGAACCGAGGTCGGCGCGACAGACTGGAGAAAGATATGGAAATCCGGGTTTCAGGCCACCAGGTGGCGATCGGCGACGCGCTGAAGGCCCATGTCGACGACCGGCTCCAGGGAATTGCCGACAAGTATTTCGCGCGTGCCATCTCGGCCGAGGTGACCTTCGGCAAGGGGCCGCACGACAACGGATTCAAGTGCGACATCGTCGCGCACGTCACCCGCGGGCTGATCCTGAAGGGGCGGCACGACGCGCATGACGCGCATCTGTCGTTCGACGGCGCGGCGGAGAAGATCGAGAAGCAGCTGCGCCGCTACGTCCGGCGGCTGCGCGACCATGCGCCGGCCTATGCCGCCGCGGAGGCCGAGCGCGACAGCAACGGCTACGACAATGCCGGCTACACGCTGTTCGCCGAGGCGATCGACGAGGAAGAGGCGGGCGATGCGCCGCTGGTCATCGCCGAGACGCGCGTCGACGTGCCGGATGCCAGCGTGTCCGACGCGGTCATGATGCTCGACCTGCGCAACACCCAGGCGCTGCTGTTCAAGAACGCCGGCACCGGCGCGTACAACATGGTCTATCGCCGCGGCGACGGCACGATCGGCTGGGTCGAGCCGCAGCGCGGCGGATGATGCGCCGTCCGTCGCCCGGACCGGCCGCCCGGACCGCCGCATGATCGATCTCAGCGACCTGCTGGTCCCCGATGGCGTCGCCATCGGGGTGACCGCGGCATCCAAGAAGACGCTGTTCACCCAGATCGGCGGGCTGGCCGCGCCGTTGCTGGGGCTGCACCCGCGCGACGTTGCCGATGCGCTGCTGGCGCGCGAGAAGCTGGGATCGACCGGGTTCGGTGGCGGGGTGGCGGTGCCGCACGCGCGGATCGAGGGGCTCGACCGGATCGCGCTGCTGGTGGTGCGGCTGGCGCAGCCGCTCGCGTTCGGTGCCCCCGACGATGTCGGCGTCGATCTCGTTGCGGCGATGCTCTCGCCGCCGCAGGCGGGCGCGGCGCATCTCAAGGCGCTGGCGCGGGTGGCGCGCC
>VYLB01000257.1_pt1 | contig 10737 bp, 7 predicted proteins | sample 5114431 | NCBI WGS metagenome assembly VYLB01 (sample SAMN12291786, study PRJNA351875) | freshwater metagenome | isolation source: freshwater lake | place: USA: Michigan, Gull Lake | collected 2013-08-08
TCGACCCCGCCGCCCTCTTCGCCGCGCTGGCGCGGATGCGCGAACACCAGCCGCTCAACCGCGCCACCGGGGCGGCGCATGCCGCGATGCTGTGCGGCCCTGACGGCACGATCCGCGTCGCGCGCGAGGATGTCGGACGCCACAATGCGTTCGACAAGCTGATCGGCGCGATGGCGCGTGGGGGGCTGGCGTGGGACGGCGGGTTCGCGCTGCTCTCGTCGCGCTGCTCCTACGAGCTGGTGGAGAAGGCCGCGCTCGCCGCCTGCCCGTTGCTCGCCACCGTGTCTGCCGCTACCGATCTCGCGCTCGCGCGCGCGGCGTCCGCGGGGCTCACCCTCGTCAGCCTCGCGCGCGACGACGCGGTGCTGTTTTCCGATCCCGAACGTTAGAGGCTCCATGACCCAGCAGCACGACGATCGCCCCGATTTCACGCCCTATGACGGCCCCTCCGGCGGGTGGGGTTCGGTCCGCTCGCTCGCCGACATCATCCCGCGCGAGAAGAATGTCGCGGTCACCTCCGCGGAGCTGCTGCGCCAGAACAAGCCGGGTGGGTTCGCCTGCGTCAGTTGCGCCTGGGGCAAGCCCCACCCGCCGCACCCGGCCGAATTCTGCGAGAACGGCGCGAAGGCGACCGCGTGGGAGATCACCAGCCAGCGCGTCACCCCCGATTTCTTTCGCCGCCATACGCTGAGCGAGCTGCGCACCTGGAGCGACTATCGGCTGGAGGAGGCCGGGCGCCTCACCCATCCGATGAAATACGATCGGGCGACCGACAGATATGTCGTCGCCCCCTGGGAGGAGGCGTTCGCCGCGATCGCCGCCCGGCTGAAGCCGCTCGATCCCAAGTCGGTCGTCTTCTACGCCTCCGGCCGCGCCAGCCTCGAGACGTCGTTCATGTGGCAGCTGATGGCGCGGATGTACGGCAACCAGAACCTGCCCGACAGCTCCAACATGTGCCACGAATCGACCTCGGTCGGGTTGAAGGCGGCGATCGGCGTGCCGGTCGGCACCACCCGGCTGGAGGATTTCGATTCGTGCGACTGCATCCTCCATTTCGGGCAGAACGTCGCCACCAACAGCCCGCGGATGCTCCACCAGCTGCGCAGCGTGCATAAGCGCGGCGCGCAGATCATCGTCTTCAACCCGCTGCGCGAACGCGGGCTGGAGCGGTTCACCGATCCGCAGAACCCGATCGAGATGGCGACGGAGAAGGAAACCCCGATCGCCACGCAATATCATCAGGTGACGGCGGGCGGCGACATCGCCGCGATGATGGGGATCGCCAAATACCTGCTCGATCACGACGCGATCGACCACGATTTCATCGCGCGCCACACCCACGATTTCGCGCCCTTCGCCGAGAAGGTGCGCGCGACCGGGTGGGACGAGATCGAGCGCGAGTCCGGTCTCGCCCGCGCCGCGATCGAGGCGGCGGCGGCGGCCTATGCGCGCTCCACCGCGACGATCGCGATCTACGGCATGGGGCTGACCCAGCACGTGAAGGGCGTCGACAACGTCCGCATGCTCGTCAACCTGCTGCTGCTGCGCGGCAACATCGGCAAGCCCGGCGCCGGCCCGTGCCCGGTCCGCGGCCACAGCAACGTGCAGGGCCAGCGCACCGTCGGCATCACCGAGAAGACCGAGCTCGCGCCGGTGGAGAAGCTGAAGGAGGTCTACGGCTTCTCGCCGCCGACCGAGAAGGGGCTCGACACGATCGAGGCGTGCGGCGGGATCATCGACGGCACGGTGAGGGCGTTCCTGTCGCTGGGCGGCAATTTCGCGCGCGCGGTGCCGGAGACCGACCTGGTCGAGGATGGCTGGACCCGGCTCGACCTGTCGGTGCAGATCGCGACGAAGCTCAACCGCAGCCACCTGATCCCGGCCGCGGGCGATACCTGGCTGCTGCCGTGTCTCGGCCGGATCGAGCGCGACCTGCAGGAAACCGGCGCGCAGCGCGTCACGATCGAGGATTCGACCAGCGTCATCCACGCGTCGCTCGGCAAGGTGGAGCCCGCCAGCCCGCACCTCCTCTCCGAGCCCGCGATCGTCGCCGGCATCGCCAAGGCGCTGCTCCCCGCCAACCCCGCGGTGCCGTGGGACGCGTGGGTCGGCGACTATGCGCTGGTCCGTGACGAGATCGCCAAGGTTTTCCCCGATTTCTTCGCGCGCTTCAACGAGCGCCTGAAGGAGGAGCCGCAGGGCTTCTGGAAGGGCAACAAGGCGGCGGGGCGCGAGTTCGACACCGCCTCGGGCCGCGCCGAATTTCTGGTGCCCGAGGAACTGAACGCGACCGGGTTCACGGCGGCGGACGGACGCTACCGCCTGCTGACGCTGCGGTCGAACGACCAGTTCAACACCACGATCTACGGCTATTCGGACCGCTTCCGCGGCATCAACGGCACGCGGCAGGTGGTGCTGATGAACGCTGCCGACATCGCGAAGGCGGGGGTGGTCGCCGGACAGAAGGTGACGCTGGCGACCGATGCCGGGGACAATCACGACCGCCGCGTCGGCGATCTGATCGTGGTGGAATACAACGTCCCCCCCGGCTGCATCGCGGCCTATTATCCCGAGTGCAACCCGCTCATCCCGCTGTCGCACCACGCCGAGGAAAGCCACGTCCCCGCCGCGAAGTCGGTGCCCGTCAGGATCGTGGCGTAACGTCTACGTACGGCTCCGGGGCGGGGAATGGCGCTCGCCCGCAATACCTCGTCACCCCGGACTCGTTCCGGGGCCCACTGTTCCGCCGATTCGCCGGCTCGACGGTGCGCGGCTGGGTGGATGCCGGGACCAGCCCGGCATGACGGGAATGCGACGCCCCTCCACCCACTCCGTCATTCCCGCGAAGGCGGGAATCCAGATGTGCTGGCGGCGCGGCTCCATCATGCCACCCCGTTCGATACCTCGTCACCCCGGACTCGTTCCGGGGTCCACTGTTCCGCCGATTCGCGGCTTGACGGTGCGCGGCTGGGTGGATGCCGGGACCAGCCCGGCATGACGGGGATGCGCCGCGCCTCTACCCACTCCGTCATTCCCGCGAAGGCGGGAATCCAGATGCGCTGGCGGCGCGGCTCCATCATGCCACCCCGTCCGATACCTCGTCACCCCGGCGGACTCGTTCCGGGGTCCACCGTTCCGCCGATTCGCCGGCTTGACGGTGCGCGGCTGGGTGGATGCCGGGACCAGCCCGGCATGACGGGAATGCGACGCCCCCTCCACCCACTCCGTCATTCCCGCGAAGGCGGGAATCCAGATGCGCTGGCGGCGCGGTTCCATCATGCCACCCCGTTCGATACCTCGTCACCCCGGACTTGTTCCGGGGTCCACTGTTCCGCAGATGGGCCGGCTTGACGGTGCGCGGCTGAGTGGGTGCCGCACCAGCCCGGCATGACGGGGTATGCGACGCCGCTTCACCCACACCGTCATTCCCGCGAAGGCGGGAATCCAGATGCGCGGTCGGCGCGGCTCCATCATGATCGTCCGCGTCTCTGGATCCCCGCCTCCGCGGGGATGACGAAGCTATCGATAGCGAGGCGCGCCGGCATCGAGGCGGGATACCCTTCTCAACCTCCCGCCCCGACACCCCTTGACCCGACCGCCGCCATAACAGATGTTACGCCCACCCGACGGGGCATAATCCCGCGAGAATCAAAGGAGAGCGACGTGAAGCTAGGCCCCGATATCGCCGCGATCGTCACCGGCGGCGCCTCCGGGCTGGGGCGCGCCACCGCGGAGGCGCTGATCGCGCACGGCTGCAAGGTCGCGCTGTTCGACAAGAACGCGGAGATCGGCCCCGCCGTCGCCGCCGAGATCGGCGCTACTTATTGCGAGGTCGACGTGATGGACCAGGCGTCGGTCGACGCCGGCTTCGCGCGCGCGCGCGCCGCCAACGGGCAGGAGCGCGTGCTGGTCAATTGCGCCGGCGGCGGCTTCGGCGGGCCCAACAAGACCGTCGCGCGCTCCAAGGAGGACGGCGCGATCACGCCCTATCCGATCGAGAACTACCAGAAGACGCTGGAGTTGAACCTGGTCGGCTCGTTCCGCTGCCTCGTGGGCGCCGCGGCGGGGATGATGACGCTGGCGCCGACCGAGGACGGCGACCGCGGCGCGATCGTCAACACCGCATCGGTCGCGGGCGAGGAGGGGCAGATCGGGCAGGTCGCCTATGCCTCCGCCAAGGCCGGCGTGATCGGGATGACGCTGGTCGTCGCGCGCGATCTGTCGGGCGAGGGGATCCGCTGCAACACGATCCTGCCCGGCATCTTCGACACGCCGCTGCTGGGCCGCGCCAAGCCGCAGGTGAAGGCGGCGCTCGCCGCGATGGTGCCCTTTCCCAAGCGGCTCGGCCTGGCGGAGGAATATGCCCGCCTCGCGCTGGAGATGATCCGCAACAGCTATTTCAACGGCGAGGATGTCCGGCTGGACGGCGCCATCCGCATGCAGCCCAGATAAGGGGTCGGCCCGATGAACTTCGACTATTCCGACGATCAGAAGATGCTGAAGGACGAGGCGCGCAAGTTCCTCGACGCCAAATGCCCGGTGGCGGTCGTGCGCGGCGTGCTCGACGACGAGGCGCGCCATTATGACGAGGCGCTGTGGCGCGGCGTCGCCGAACAGGGCTGGCTCGGTGCCGCGATCCCGGAGGCGTATGGCGGGCTCGGGCTCGGCCATGTCGAGCTGTGCGCGCTCGCCGAGGAGCTGGGCCGCGCGGTCGCGCCGATCCCGTTCGCCTCGACCGTCTATTTCGTCGCCGAGGCGCTGCTGCTGCTGGGCAGCGAGGCGCAGAAGGCGCGCTGGCTGCCCAAGATCGCCGCCGGCGAGGTGATCGGCGCGTTCGCCACCTCCGAAGGCCCCGGGCCGGTCACCGCGAGCAACATCCGCACCACCGTCGTCAACGACCGCATCACGGGGACGAAGATTCCCGTCACCGACGGCAACATCGCCAACCTGTTGATCGTGCTGGCGAAGGACGGCCTCTATCTGGTCGAGGGACCGGTCGAGGCGGAGGTGCTGACCACGCTCGACCCGACGCGCAGCGCCGCGCGCCTCACCTTCGACAACATCGCGGCGGAGCGGCTGGGCGACGAGGACGCGCTGTCCGCGATGCAGCAGGTGTTCGACCGCGCCGCCGTCCTGCTCGCCTTCGAACAGCTCGGCGGTGCCGATCGCGCGCTGGAGATGGCCAAGGCCTATGCGCTCGACCGCCAGGCGTTCGGCCGCCCGATCGCGGGCTATCAGGCGATCAAGCACAAGCTGGCCGACATCTACGTCAAGAACGAGATCGCGCGCTCCAACGCCTATTACGGCGCCTGGGCGCTGAACGCGGGCGCGGCCGAACTGCCGCTCGCCGCGGCCACCGCGCGCGTCGCGGCGAGCGAGGCCTATTGGTTCGCGTCGAAGGAGAACATCCAGACCCATGGCGGGATCGGCTTCACCTGGGAGGCCGATCCCCAGCTCCACTACCGCCGCTCGCGTCAGCTGTCGCTGGTCGCCGGCGCCCCGTCCACCTGGCGCGAGCGGCTGGTCACCCAGCTCGAACAGCGCAACGCCGCGTAGAGGCGCCGCCGTTCGTCCCGAGGAGGGCCTGAGCTTGTGGTTCGAGACGAGGCTTCGACAAGCTCAGCCTCTCCTCACCACGAACGGAAAAGAGGATCATATCATGGATTTCAACGACACCGCCGAGGAAGCCGACTATCGCGCCCGTGCGCGCGGCTGGCTGGAGACGAACGTCGCCGAGCACAAGGCGCAGGGCCATGCCGACGACATGGCCGCCGCGCGCGCGTGGCAGGCGCGCAAGGCCGCGGCCGGCTATGCGCAGATCACCTGGCCCAGGGAATGGGGCGGGGGCGGGGGCACCCCGATCCAGAGCGTGATCTTCGGGCAGGAAGAGGCGCGGCATCCGGTCCAATACGGCTACTTCACGATCGGGCTCGGCATGTGCGTGCCGACCGTGATGGCGTTCGCGGACCAGGCGACCAAGGACCGCTTCGTCGGCCCGGCGCTGCGCGGCGAGGAGATCTGGTCGCAGCTGTTCTCCGAGCCCGCCGGCGGCTCCGACGTCGCCGCGATCCGCACCCGCGCGGTCAGGGACGGCGACGATTGGGTGGTCAACGGCCAGAAGGTGTGGACCTCGGGTGCGCATTATTCCGACTATGGCATCCTGTTGGTCCGCACCAACCCCGACGTGCCCAAGCACAAGGGGCTGACGATGTTCTGGCTCGACCTGCGCTCGCCGGGCGTCGAGATCCGGCCGATCCACCAGATGTCGGGCGGCTCCAACTTCAACGAGGTGTATTTCACCGACGTCCGCATCCCCGACGCGCAGCGGCTGGGCGCGGTCGATGACGGGTGGAAGGTCGCGCTGGTCACGCTGATGAACGAGCGGCTCGCGGTCGGCGGCGGCGGCGGAGCGGGGCCGAAGGAGATCCTGAAGCTGGCGCGCGAGATCGACGCCGCCGAGGGGACGCTGCTCCAGGAACCCGCCTTCCGCCAGAAGCTGGCCGATTGGTGGGTCCAGTCGGAGGGGCTGCGCAACACCCGCATGCGCACCATCACCGCGCTCAGCCGTGGGCAGACGCCGGGGCCGGAAAGCTCGATCGGCAAGATCATCGCCGCCAACCAGTTGCAGGACATCGGCAATTCCGCGGTGGAGGCGGAGGATCAGTTCGGCATCATCGCCGATCCCGCGCTCGCGCCGCTCAAGGGGCTGTTCCAGTCCGCGGTGATGAACGCGCCGGGGCTTCGCATCGCGGGCGGCACCGACGAGATCCTGAAGAACATCATCGCCGAACGCGTGCTGGGCCTGCCCGGCGAGATCCGCACCGACAAGGACGCCGCGTTCAAGGACCTGAAGGCCTGATCCCCCCTTCGTCACCCCGGCTCAAGACCCGGGTGACGACGATGAAGGCTGTTGTCGAGCGCTTGCCGGGCCTGCCGGATGAGCCTCACACCGACAAGGAGCTGCGCCCGAGCTGATCGAGCCGTCATTGCGAGCGCAGCGAAGCAATCCAGTGTTCCGCGCCTGACCCTGGATTGCTTCGTTGCGCTCGCAATGACGATGAATATTATCCCCTCGCGCCGATCCCGCGCGCCAGCATCGCCGCGATCGTGTCCGCGATCGCCACCGCGTCCTCGTCGGTCGACCACACGCCGTAGCGCAGGCCCAGGAACACGTTCATCCCCATGATCGCCCAGGCGTGGACCTCGCCCACGTCGTCGGTCACCTCGCCACGCCCGGCCGCATCGCGCAGCCGCGCCGCGATCCGCTCCGCGGTGGTGGCATAATGCTGGCGGAAGCTGTCGGGATCGACGAATTCCGCCTCGTCGATGATGCGATAGATCTCCTTGTGCGCGCGCGCGAACTCCAGAAACCCCAGCAGGCCCGCGCGCTCCGCCGCGATCTGGTCCGGCGCGGCGCGGATCGCGGGTGCGACATGGTCGCGCACCCGGTCCGACATGTCGCTCACCAGCGCGCGGAACACCGCGTCCTTGCTGTCGAACCAGGTGTAGAAGCTGCCCAGCGCCACGCCCGCGCGCCGCGTGATCCCACTGATCGAGGCCTCGTGGAAGCCGCGTTCGCCGAACTCCGCCGCCGCCGCGTCCAGGATCGCACGCTGCGTCCGCCGCCCGCGCGCGGTGCGCGGCGTCTTGTCCCCTTCCGCCGTCGTCGCCCCGTCCATCTGCCCCCTCCGATCGACCAAGTTGAAACCCGGTTCAAGTTTCATTATAGCCTCATTCCGACGCGAACAACCCGACAGGGGTTGGCGCAGGAAAAGGGGAGGCTGGCGATGCGCCGCATGACGTCCGTTCGTTCGATCCTGCTGCTGGGCAGCGCGCTGGCCGCGGCGCCCGCGATGGCGCAGGATGCGCCACCACCGCCGAGCGAGGCGCCCCAGGCCGCCGAAACCGCCACCGCCGCCAGCGAGGAGACCGACGCGAACATCGTCGTCACCGCACGCCGCCGCGCCGAAAGCGTGATCGACGTGCCGATCGCCATGTCGGTCGTCTCCGGCGACCTGCTGGAGAAGCAGGGCGCGATCGACATCACCGCGCTGCAGGACAAGACGCCCAACCTCACGCTGCAGATCGCGCGCGGCTCCAACTCCACGCTGATCGCGTTCAGCCGCGGCGTCGGTCAGCAGGACCCGCTGTGGGGGTTCGAGCCCGGCGTCGGCCTCTACATCGACGACGTCTATGTCGCGCGGCCGCAGGGCGCGGTGCTCGACATCTTCGACGTCGAGCGGGTCGAGGTGCTGCGCGGGCCGCAGGGGACGCTATACGGCCGCAACACGATCGGCGGCGCGATCAAATACGTGACCAAGCGGCTGGGGCACGACGTCTCGGGCATGGTGCGCGGCGCCTACGGTTCGTACGATCAGTTCGATCTGGTCGGGCAGATCGCGCTGCCGGTCACCGACACGCTGTCGATCGGTGGCGCGGTCGCGCGCTACAAGCGCGACGGCTTCGGCCGCAACCTGACCAGCGGGGTCGACCAGTACGACAAGGACGTGCTCGCCGCGCGCGTGTCCGCGGAATGGTCGCCCACCGACCGCATCTTCGTCCGCGTCGCGGGCGACCGCACGCTCGACAAGTCGAACCCGCGCCACGGCACCCGGCTCCAGCCCAACGGCGCCGACCCGCGCTATGCCCCCACCGCCAGCGTCTACGACACCCGCGCCGGGATTGGCGACACCAACCGCGTGCTGGCCCAGGGCGCGTCGCTGACGGGCGAGTTCGGCCTGTCCGACACACTGACCTTCAAGACGATCAGCGCCTATCGCGACGGGCGCACCGACACGCTGATCGACTTCGACAACACCGCGCTGCCGACGCTCGACGTGCCCGCTTATTACGCGGACTGGCAGTTCACGCAGGAGTTGCAGCTGCTCTATCAGGGCGAGCGCGCGCAGGGCGTATTCGGCCTCTATTATCTCGACGGCCGCGCCTCGGGCGCGTTCGACACCGTGCTCGGCGGGCTGAACACCACGACGCTCACGTCGGGCTCGGTCAAGACGAAGAGCTATGCCGCGTTCGGCGACGTCAGCGTCGACCTGGCCGAGCGGCTGAAGATCTCGGCGGGGCTGCGCTATACGAAGGACGACAAGACCGGCACCGTCTTCCGCCGCAACTACACCGGCATCCGCTCGCCCGTGTTCGGCAACGCCGCCGCGGTGCCGGGGCTGATCCGCACCGACTATACCAACAGCCGCAGCTTCGACCAGTTCACCCCGCGCGTCTCGATCAGCTTCGAGCCGCGGCAGGACCTCAACGTCTATGCCTCGTGGGGCAAAGGGTTCAAGTCGGGCGGGTTCGACATGCGCGGCGATGCGGTGCTGACGCCGACCACCGTCAACGGCTACGAGCCCGAGAAGATCAGCAGCTACGAAGTGGGCATGAAGGGCGCGTTCCTCGACCGTACCCTGTTCCTGAACCTCGCCGGCTTCTACTCGCGCTATACCGACCAGCAGGTGACGATCCAGGTGCCCAGCCTGGCGGGCGGGATCGCCAGCTTCGTCGACAATGCCGGCAAGGCGGACATCTACGGCGTCGAGGCGGAGGCGCGGATCGTGCCGGCGCGCTGGTTCTCGGCGCAGACGTCGTTCGGCTACACCTATGCCAAATACCTGGAGTTCTTCACCTTCATCGGCGGCGGAACGACCCCGGTCGACGTTTCCAACCAGCGCGTGTTCCAGAACACGCCGCGCTTCACCGCCGCCGCGTCGTTCACCGCCTCGGCCGATCTGGCGGGCGGCACGGTCTCTATCACGCCGGAGGTGACGCTGCGCAGCGACTATACCTTGTTCGAGATCCCGACGCCCGCGCTGGACCAGGACGGCTATGCGCTGGTCAATGCGTCGGCCAACTGGATCTCGGGCGACGGCCGCTATCGCGTGGCGATGAACCTGCGCAACCTGACCGATCGGCGCTACCGCGTCGGCGGCTACAATTTCCCCGGCGCGCTCTTCGGCAATTCGATCATCGGCTATTACGGCCCGCCCCGCACCGCGACCGCGACGGTGGAGGTGCGGTTCTAGGAAGAGTTGCCAGTGTCCTGCTCCACCCCCGTTCGCCCTGAGGAGAGGCTGAGCGAAGTCGAAGCCTCGTCTCGAAGGGTACGCGCGACCATGCTTCGAGACGGGTGATCGGGTCGGATCGTCCCCCGGACGATCCTGAACATGCTGGGGGCATGTTCACCGATCACTCGACAAGCTCAATGCCTCCTCAGCACGAACGGGTGAAGTAAGAGGCTCGATGCGATAACCCTCGTCAGCCCCTCCGCGACACCGCGGGGGTTCCCCTGCGGTATCGCATCGGTTAACGCTTCGGCGATGACGGCGGACGGTCAGGACCAGCCCGCGCAGGGACGTTTCGAGGGCGCGGTGCACCTGTTCCCCGTGCGCGTCTATTTCGAGGACACCGATCTGTCCGGCGTGGTCTATCACGCCAACTATCTGAGATATATGGAACGCGCCCGGTCCGACATGCTGCGCGTGGCGGGCATCGACCAGCGCGCGCACGTCGAGGGCGGGGGCGGCGCCTATGCGATCACCGACCTCGCCATCCGCTATCGCGCGCCCGCGCGGCTCGACGATGCGCTGCTGGTGACGAGCCGCGTGGTACAGGCGCGCGCCGCCAGCGTCGTCATTCATCAGACAGTCAGGCGGGGCGGGGAATTGCTGACCGACGCGCGCGTGACCGCGGCGCTGGTGGGCGCGGACGGTCGCCCGCGCCGCCAGC
>VYLB01000261.1_pt1 | contig 10697 bp, 9 predicted proteins | sample 5114431 | NCBI WGS metagenome assembly VYLB01 (sample SAMN12291786, study PRJNA351875) | freshwater metagenome | isolation source: freshwater lake | place: USA: Michigan, Gull Lake | collected 2013-08-08
GGCGTTGGCACCTGGTCCTCCGCTGGTGGTTCCGGTTCGTCGGGCATGTCGGAGGCGGGTGTCGAGGACGCCTCCGGCTCGGCCGCCAGCTCGACGACCATCGGCGCCGAAACGGGGGCGACCGTTTTGGGCCGTGATGGCGGCGCGAATTCGAACAGCAGGGCAGCGACGCCGACCGCATGCAACGCCAGCGAGATCGCGACGCTCCCGCTCCAGCCCAGCCAGGCGCGACGTCCATCGGCGGCAAGAGGGGATGGAGCTGCCGTCATCGGGTCAGCGCGCGCCCCGGTCGCGGGTGACGAGGGCGACCTTCAGGTAGCCGGCACCGCGCAACTCGTCCATCACGCGCATCAGTTCGCCGTAGCGGACGGACGTGTCGGCGCGCAGGAAGATGCGTCGTCCGCGGTCGCCGGCCACCAGCGCGTCCAGTCGCCCGAGCATCTGATCGCGCGCGATCGGCGCGTCGCCCAGATGCAGGCTGAGGTCCGAACGGAGGCTGAGCGTGACCGGCGGCAACTGGTCGGGCACGGCCGACGCGCTGGAGACCGGCAGGTCGAGTGGCACGCTGACCGTCGCGAGCGGCGCGGCCACCATGAAGACGATCAGCAGCACCAGCATGACGTCGATGAACGGAGTGACATTGATCTCGTGAAGGCCGTCGTCGGCGCCCTCGTCAGGACGAAGGTCAAAGGCCACGGCTCGCCTCCGACGCGGCGCCTGCTTCAAGCTGACGGCTGAGCAGGCACATGACGTGCACGGAGGCATGGCTCATGCGCAGGCGATATCCGCCGATCGCGCGAGTGACCGCGTTGTAGACCAGCACCGCGGGGATGGCGGCGACAAGGCCGAAGGCCGTCGCGAGCAGCGCCTCCGCGATCCCGGGCGCGACGACCGCCAAACTCGTCGTCTGCGTCCGCGCGATGCCGATGAAACTGTTCATGATGCCCCAGACGGTGCCGAACAGCCCGACGAAGGGCGCGGCGGCGCCGATGCTCCCGAGGATGCTGACCCCGCGCGAGAGGGAGCGCTGCTGGGCCGCCTCGACGCTGCGCAGAAGCGCCGCGACGCGCTCCTTGGCGGCATCCGCCGCCGCGATCGACGGCGAGGCCGGCTGGCGTTCCATCTCGCGCAGCGCGATGCGCGCCATGGCCGCGACGGTGCCATCGTTGATCTGTGCGGCATCGGCGAGGCTGGCGCCCGTTTCCAGTCGTTGCAGGGCAACGCCGATCGAGCGACGCTGCGTCACGATCTCCCAGGCCTTGCGGACCCCGATCGTCACGGTCGCCACCGAGGCGCCGGTCAGGATCAGCATCACCGCCTTCACCAGCCAGTCGGCCTGGAGAAACATCCCGCCGACCGAGAGATCGGTCGGACCGACCGGGCCGGCGTGCGCAGCCGTCGGGATCGTCGACGCCATCAGCGCGAAGTGCAAACGAGCCATCATCACGTCGTCGAAACCCCCGCTCTTGTCGCCTGGTCATCAGCATCGAGACAGGACGCGTGGCTGCGGGGTCGAACCCTCCGGCCCGACGACGGCAGCCCCGTTTGCCTGTCACACAATCGAAACGTGCGAGCGGATCGGGAATCGCAAAAGAATTTCCGACGCTGTCAAGGAAGCACTGCCCGACGGTGCGAAGCGGGATGTGGGGTTGGTCAGCGCAGGACGGTAAGCGGCCCGATCCGGGTGCGGAACAGCCCCTGCGACGCCGATAGAGCGGCGAGCCAATTGTCGATGTGCGCCAACTCGACCACCGCGTTCACCCGGCGCCGTCCGGCCTCGTCGTTCAGCAGCACCACTCGATGGTCGCCGTAGCGGTTGATTTCGGCGACGACCTTCGACAACGGTTGGTTCGCCATGACGAGGCGTCCCCGCGACCAGGCGGTGGCGAGTTCGGCGGCGACCGGTGCGACCGGACCGAAATCGGCGGCGCCGAACGCGATCGACTGGCCCGGCGTCAGCACCGCGGTGCGATTGCCCGAGCTCACCTTCACGCGCCCTTCCGTCACGATGATCGACACGCGCCCGTCGTCGTGCCGTCGTACGGAGAAGGCGGTGCCAAGCACCCGCACGACGCCGTCGCCCGCCGAGACGACGAAAGGGTGGGCCGCATCGTGCCTGACCTTGAAGAATGCCTCCCCGCGAGCGAGCGCCACGTGCCGTGCGCCGTCCTCGAACACGGTGTCGATCGCGGTGCCGGGGATCATGGTGACGATGCTGCCGTCGGGCAACCGCTCCCGCGTCATCGACAGCGGGCCACTCGCGTAATCGTACCGCCCGACATAGGCATAATGCGCCGAGCCCGCGACGACGGCAGCCGCGAGCATGGCCGTCAGCGAACGTCGCCACCGCCGGTCGGCTACCGGACGCGTCGACGACCGGTCACTCTCGAGCGACATGCCTGCCGGGAGGGACATCGCCCCGAGCCGCCCCCGCGGCTCGACCGCGTCCGGCGTGTGCTGGTCGGCATCGGGGAGGGCGAGCAGCGGGTCTCGCAGACCGTACCACAAGCGTCGCGCGCGGCCGTAGGCGATCGCGTTGTCGGTGTCCTCGCTCCAGCGCGCGAACTCGTCCCGGTCGCCGTCCGACGCCTCCCCGGACGAGAAGCGGACGACCCACGCCAACGCCTCGTCCTCGCAATCGCGGTTGGCCGCGTCACGACGGAAGGGATCGGAGGGATAGTGCGCCATTCGTCCTATACGCTCGGGAGGGGGTAAACTATCAACCGATACGGTCGAGGCCGCCCAAGGCGTCCCGGCAGGCCATCAGCGCCTGCACCATGTATTTGTCCACCAGACTTTTGGACACGCCCAACTCGCGCGAGACTTCCTGATGGGTCATGCCGCGCAGACGAACGAGAACGAACATCTGGCGCGTGAGCTTGGGCAGCTTCGCCAGGACCGCCTCCACCTGCCGGGCGGTGTCGTTGGCCAGCGCATACGCCTCCGGATCGTCGCACGGACCGCCACCGCTTTCGATGACCGGGAGCATGTCGGAGAGGATCTGAGCGCGGCGCCGCTCGATCCGCGAGTGATCGATCGACAGGTTCGCCGCGATCCGCAGCAGATAGGCGCGGGCTTCCTCCCGCGTCGAAAAGTCGCCGGCATGACCGCGGCATTTCAGATAGACGTCGTGGACGATGTCGTCCGCAGCGTGTGACGAGCCCAGACGCCGAGTCGCCGTCCGGCGGATCTCGCCGCGCAAATCGAAGAAGACGTCCGTCAGCCTTATCCTACGCGCCATCGTCATCCTGCGGCATCGCCCCTATCTGAATACATCGCATGACGAAGAGGCTCGAACATTGGGAGCCGGATGCGCCGGACAGCCGCGCGTTCCCGACGATCGAGGTTCGAGGTTTGACGTCTGCGCAATAATGCATGCCGCACACATCTTTGCCAAGATGGACGCCACGGGCTTGGCGAGGCGACAACGAACAGTCCCGGGCGGCCGCTAAGTCATTCGTAAGCGACAGATACTTGGAGTCAGGGTCCGGTGATGCGAGCGTCACGACCTGATTCAGGCTCCGCAAGGAGACCGGAGTGATCGACCTGCTTTGGCCGACTGGACCGGCTGGGACCGTTCTTTCCCGGGAGCCACGACAAGCCGCGGGTGGATGAGCGGCGAGTGCTGAGCGGCATCGTGTTCGTCAACGAGAACGGGCTGCACTGGCGAAACGCACTCAGCGCCTACGGTGCGCACGCGACGCTCTGCAATCGGTGGAAGCGCTGGGGCGCCAATAATGGCGCGATGGCAATCCCTTGGCCTTCAGGCCACCAACTTCTCCTCATGCGGAGCCGCTTCGTCTTTCCGCGGTTGACTGGATGGGCGAGGCAGGAAAAGCGCGGCTACTAATGCGGCCAACCCCAAGCCGCTGCAAATGAAGTAAGTCCATTGCGCGCCATGTGCCATGGCAGGAGCGATGGCCTCGCCGGCTTGAACATACCCCGCGCTAGCGGTGCCCATAACCGAGAACGCAATGGCGATCCCCGCTGCTCCGAATAGTTGCTGAAGCGTGTTCAGAATAGCGCTTCCGTGAGGAAGAAGCTGCGGGTCCAGAACGCCGAGCGATGCCGCGAAAAGCGGTGACCAAATCAGCGCCTGACCGACCACGATGAAGAGAAAGGCAGCAAGGAGCAGCCAGACCGAAGTGCCTGGTGCCAGTGTCGACAGGCACAACTGCCCCACTGCAATGATCGCAGCGCCGCTGACGATCAGCGGGCGTGGCCCGATGTTGTCGTACAGACGGCCTACCAAGGCCGAAACGACAGCAATCGTGATGCCGCTCGGCATCGTGAACAGGCCTGCCCCAACCGGGCTCAATCCGTAGGAGGTTTGAAGGATCACGGGCATGAGGGTCATCATCCCAAATGCCGCCGTCATGAAGAAGAGCATCGTCGCGACGCAAACACTGAACGTGCGGATCCTGAACGGGCGCATGTCTAGCAGGGCGCGATCGGACCTCTGAAGCTTGATCTGTCGAGCGACGAAAATCGCTACCGCCAGGGCACCCGAGGAAAGCGATGCCCACGGCGACAGCGACGCCCGGGGCGTTCCCTCCCCGAACGAGGCGAGGCCGTAGACGAGGCTGCCGAACCCGATTGCGGCAAGAAACAAGGACAACGTGTCGAACGCGACCTTTCGAGGCGTGCCGGGGACGCGGATCACGATGTTGCCCAAGACCAGCGACCCGATCGCGATCGGGAATATCGTGATGAACAGCCAATGCCAGCCGAGCCTCGACAGGATCGCGCCGGCTACGACCGGACCGATCGACGGTGCGGCCGCCGTAGCGACGGTGACCAGTGCCAGTACGCTTCCGCGTCGCGTCTCCGGCACGAGCGTGCTGACGGCCGTGTAGGAAAGCGGGAGCACGATCGCCGTCCCTACGGCCTGAACGATGCGGGCGATCAGCAACGCTTCGAAGCCGGTAGCAAGGACCGCCCCCAGCGTGCCGGCGGCGAATAGCGCCATGGCCAGCGTGAAGACCGTGCGCATCGTGTAGCGTTGCGTCAGGAATCCGGTCGCGGGAATCACGACGGCCATGGTCAGCATGTACGCCGTGGTCAGCCACTGACCAGTCGAGGCCGAGACGTCGAGATCGGTCATTATGCGGGGCAAGGCGACCCCCATGAGCATCTCGTTGAGGATCACCGTGAAGGTCGACGCGACGAGGACCGCGACTATCGCTGCCGCCTGCCGCGTCAGCTTCTCGCGGACCGGTGGCCGCGCAGTCCGTGGGAGCGACATATCGAGTTTCCCGTGTTCGCGACGATGATCGTCGACCAGCCTAGTTCAGGCGGCAATCGCACGCTTGCAATCATACAACAAGCTATTATGTAGTGCGCTATGGAATTGTCGGTCACAGATAAGCGCCCGGTGCAGGCATCTTCCGCGTCCGGTGCGGGGAACGAGCTGGCCTTTGCCCTGTACGGCGCTTCCAACCGCATGGCGCGACTGCACAAACCCTTCCTCGAGCCGCTCGGGCTGACATTCTCCCAGTATCTGGTCCTGCTCGAACTGTTCGCCGGCACTCCCCGGACGGTTGGGGACCTGTGCAGCAAGCTCGCCATGGACACCGGCACGATCACACCGCTGCTCAAGCGGCTTGCTGCCGCCGGAATGGTCACACGGACGCGAGATGTGAGGGACGAGCGACGGGTCCTGATCGAGCTGACGCCTGTCGGCGAGATGCTTCGCGGACCCGTTCAGGCTGTCAGCGGACAGATCAAAAGCGCCTGCAAGCTCGACGAGGTAGAGATTTCGCAGTTGCGGACGACGCTCGACGGCCTCGCCTGGCCCGCGGGCCAGGTCGAACGATAAGGATGCGGCGCGTACGCGCATCTGCATCGAAACCTTGGCATCGAGTTGGATGAAACCTCCCAATGGAGGGCATCGCGAAAGTTACCGCATAGCCTCCGCACCAAAAGCCGCGCGGAGCAGCCAAGAAAAGTTGGTTCGTTGCGACGGCCTTGGCACCTTACAACACAGAGAGGACAGACACATGAAAATCGGCATCTTGGGCGCCGGTAACATCGGCAAGACGCTCGTCATCAAGCTGAGTGCTGCCGGTCATGACGTCAAGGTCGCCAATTCGCGCGGCCCGGAGACGATCGACGGAGAAATACTATCCTTCGGCGCGCGCGCCGTAACCACTGACGAGGCGCTATCGGACGTCGAGGCCGTGATCCTGTCCATTCCCCTCGGTCGTTTGCCCGCACTCGCCGCCCAGGTCAGCGCGCTTCCCGATGACGTCGTCGTGATCGACACGTCCAACTATTTCCCGTTTCGGGATGAGACGATCGCCGACATCGAAGCTGGACAGGTCGAGAGCCTCTGGGTCGCCGAGCAGCTGGGCCGGCCGGTCGTGAAGGCCTGGAATGCCATCGGGTATCCCTCGTTCGCCAATAAGGGTAAGCCGGCCGGCGAGGCAGGGCGGATCGCCATTCCCGTAGCGGCCGACCGCGACCGGGATCGCCAGATCGCGATGGCGTTGGTGTCCGATACCGGTCTCGACGCCGTCGACGCCGGTGCGCTCGCGGACTCGTGGCGCCAGCAGCCGGGCGCCCCTGCCTATTGTACAGACCTGACGCGGGACGAAATTGGTAATGCGTTGGCCGCTGCTGAGAGGCACCGGCTTCCAAAACGCCGCGATCTCAGTGTCGCGGTGATGCGGGAACGCTTCAGCGACGACTTCACCGATATGGATGAGGAATGGGTTGTTCGCCTTGGACGCGTCATCTTTATGTAGTGGCTGATCGACATATGCGGTGATCGGCGACAAGAAAACGCAAGGCTGGTCGGGGTCGCGATCGCGATGTTGTGACGCCTTCGCGGCTTCCCTGGCCAGGCAGTTCCAGACTCGGTGCTCCGCGATAGGTGGTCGTCCATAGAAGAATGCATCGCGCCACAGCGTTCGCAGGGGCGGGGTCGCGCTCGAGAGAACCCCGACCTTCCATGTCCGAGAAGGCTGGACGATCCATCGTATAGCCTCCGCCCTGAAGACTTCGACAACACCGGTATGAGCATTGTGCTTTGGTTCGGCGACATTCTCCGTCCTGAATTTCCTTGAAGAGGAATCAAACATGAAGATCGGAATTTTGGGCACCGGCAGCATCGGCAAGACGCTTGTCACCCGGCTGAGTGCCGCCGGACATGACGTCAAGGTCGCCAATTCCCGTGGACCGGAGACGATCGAGGCAGAGTTGCTGTCGTCCGGAGCGCACGCGGTGACCGCTGAAGAGGCGCTGTCGGACGTCGAGGTCGTGATCCTCTCGATCCCCCTCAAGGGCTTGCCCGCACTCGCCGCCCAGGTCAGCGCGCTTCCCGACGACGTCGTCGTGATCGACACCTCCAACTATTATCCTATGCGGGATGGGACGATCGCGGAAATCGAAGCCGGACAGGTTGAGAGCTTATGGGTTGTCGAGCAGCTTGGCCGACCGATCGTGAAGGCTTGGAATGCCATCGGTGCCCCCTCATTCGCCAAGAAGGGCAAGGCGGCCGGCGAGGCAGGCCGGATCGCTATCCCGGTAGCGGGCGACCGCGAGCGGGATCGCGAGGTCGCGATGGCGTTGGTGTCCGATACCGGACTTGACGCCGTCAATGCCGGTACGCTCGCGGAATCATGGCGTCAGCAACCGGGCGCTCCCGTATACTGTACGGACCTGACGCGGAACGAAGTTGCTGATGCGTTGGCCGCTGCGGAGAGGGATCGGCTGCCCCAACGCCGCGATCTGGCGACCGCGGTGCTGCAGGAGCGCTACGGCGACGACGCCCCCAATCTCGATCAGGAGTGGGGCGTTCGACTTGTCCGCGCCATCTTCATGTAAGCGCTGAACGACAATCGCCCCGGTCGGCGGCAAGAAGACGTAAGGCTGGTAGCGGCCACCGTTGCGGTGTTGTGGCGCCTTCGCGGCGTCCCCGCGCTGCGGGTGAAAATCCCGCGGCGCGGGGGCCGGCATCAAGTTCTTTGCCGGCCCCGTCGGGAACGAATTTCGCTGGCTTCCCTGTCAGGGTATCAAAATCCGCGACATCGGATCATGCGGTGACACGATGGCCCTTCGGGGAACGTGTGACTGCCAGCATCAACATAGTGCCGTCGTGACGCGCTGCTCCAAGCATATGACGGCTTTAAAGGAGGTGCCGAATCGGTGACCATCCGCCCGCCTCACACCACGAGGCAGGAGCCCACCCGGCTTCTTCGGCTATCCGATCGGAAGGTGCGGTTCGCCCATGTCCCGCTGACGTCGCGCCACGCCGTCGGACCGCCCGATGTACGTACGTCAGCACCCCGGGCGAGTGCTTCGTTGATCAGGCTGGCGCACTCCGTTCACGATCCGAACATTGATCATGAAAGCGCGCGCCGCGGTTTGCCGGCTTACGCCGACGTATATTCGACCAATATTTGATGATCTAACCAATCGCTCGCCTGAGCCATTCGACAGGCTGGTGACCCCTACGAGAATCGAACTCGTGTTTTCGCCGTGAGAGGGCGACGTCCTAACCGCTAGACGAAGGGGCCGTGCGCGGTGTGAGGCGCGCTGTTACGGGTGGGGGCGGGGGGCGTCAAGGGGTTTCGGAAGGAAACCTCGCAGGAGCTGGCCCCTCCCGTGCGGGAGGGCCTTCTCCGCGCGATCACGCCGCCTTGCGGCGCTCCGCCATTTCCGTGTTGAGCATCTCCGCCAGCAGGAATGCCATCTCCAGGCTCTGCCCGGCGTTGAGGCGCGGGTCGCAGTGCGTGTGGTAGCGGTCCGCCAGCGACTGTTCGGTCACGTCGATCGCGCCGCCGGTGCATTCGGTGACGTTCTGCCCCGTCATCTCGGCATGGATGCCGCCGGCGTGCGTCCCCTCCGCGCGGTGCACCGCAAAGAAGCCGCGCACCTCCGCTAGGATGCGGTCGAACGGCCGCGTCTTGTAGCCGGTCGCCGCCTTCACGGTATTGCCGTGCATCGGATCGCAGCTCCACACCACCGGATGCCCGGCGCGCGTTACCGCGCGCACCAGCCGCGGCAGATGCGCCTCGATCTTGTCGAAGCCGTAGCGGGTGATGAGCGTCATCCGTCCGGGCGTGCGCGCCGGGTTGAGCGTGTCGAGCATCGCCAGCAGCGCGTCCGGCTCCAGCGACGGCCCGCACTTGATGCCGATCGGGTTGCCGATCCCGCGCAGGAATTCGACGTGCGCCGAGCCTTCGAAGCGGGTGCGGTCGCCGATCCACAGCATGTGCGCCGACGTGTCGTACCAGTCGCCGGTCAGCGAATCCTGCCGCGTCATCGCCTGCTCGTACGGAAGCAGCAGCGCCTCGTGGCTGGTGTAGAAGGTGGTCTGCGACAGCTGCGGCACGGTGTCGGGGTTGATCCCGCACGCCTCCATGAAGTCGAGCGCCTCGCCGATGCGATCCGCGGTCTCCGCGTATTTCGCTGCCCATGGGCTGCGGCCCATGAAGTCGTGCGTCCAGCGATGCACCTGGTGCAGGTTCGCATAGCCGCCCTGCGCGAAGGCGCGCAGCAGGTTGAGCGTGGCGGCGGACTGCGAATAGCCCCGCAGCATCCGCTCCGGATCGGGCACGCGGCTTTCCGCGGTGAAGGCGATGTCGTTGACGTTGTCGCCGCGGTAGCTGGGCAGCTCGACGCCATCGATCGTCTCGGTGCCCGCGGAGCGCGGCTTGGCGAACTGGCCCGCCATGCGCCCGACCTTCACCACCGGCAGCTTCGACGCATAGGTCAACACGACCGCCATCTGCAGGATGACGCGGAAGGTGTCGCGGATGTTGTTGGGATGGAATTCCGCGAAGCTCTCCGCGCAATCGCCGCCCTGGAGCAGGAACGCCTTGCCCGCCGCCACGCGCGCCAAATCGGCGGTGAGGTTGCGCGCCTCGCCCGCGAAGACGAGCGGGGGGAAATTGGTCAGCCGATCGGTCGCCGCCGTCAGCGCGGCAGCGTCGGGATATTCGGGAAGCTGGCGGGCCTCGGCCTGCGTCCAGCTGTCGGGGGCCCAATTGGTGGCCATCGGTAATCTTCCTTCCAATGCGGGCGCGTCCATGACCGAATCGTGCGCGGACCGCAAACAACTTCGGCTTTATAGCAGTCCCGGATACGCACCGCCGTCGATCAGCAGGCTTTGTCCGGTGATGAAGCCCGCCTGTGCGGAGCAGAGGAAGGCGCAGGCGTCGCCGAACTCGGCCGGATCGCCGAAACGCCCGGCCGGAATGCGCGCGCGGGCGCGCTTCTCCGCCTCTGCCACGTCGACGCCCTGCGCCTTGGCGGCAAAGGCGTGGACCCCTTCCAGCCGGCGCGTGGCGAACAGACCGGGCAGCAGGAAGTTGATCGTGACGTTGGCATGGGCCGCCTGCCGCGCCACCCCGGCGAGGAAGCCGGTGAGCCCGACGCGCGCACCGCTCGACAGGTCCAGCCCGGCGGCGGGCGATTTCACCGAGCCCGAGGTGATGCACAGGATGCGCCCGAAGCGGCGCTCGATCATGCCGTCGATCACCTTCTGCACCAGCCGGATCGGGGTGACCATATTGGCGTCGAGCCCGGCGTGGAGCGCGTCCGCGTCCAACTGGCGGAAGTCGCGCAGCGGCGGCCCGGCGTTGTTGTTGACCAGGATGTCGGGCGCGCCGCCTGCGGCCTCGACCAGCGCCCGCTGAACGCCGTCGTCGGCGATGTCGCCCGCCACCGCGGTGACGGTCGTGCCGCGGTCG
>VYLB01000266.1_pt1 | contig 10648 bp, 6 predicted proteins | sample 5114431 | NCBI WGS metagenome assembly VYLB01 (sample SAMN12291786, study PRJNA351875) | freshwater metagenome | isolation source: freshwater lake | place: USA: Michigan, Gull Lake | collected 2013-08-08
CTCGCGACCGGCTCGGGCAGCGTGACGCGGTGGAGCAAGCGCCGCCCGGTCGCCTTCGCCGTGCTATGCGGCGTGGTCGTCGGCGGCCTTGGCGTCGCGACCGGGCTGACGTGGGGGACGGGCTATGGCGCGGCGCGGGCGATGATCGTCGGCACCGATGCACCGCTCTGGTTCGGGCCCGCCAAGTTCGCCACGACCCTCGCCACCGCCGTCGCGGGATTGCCCGGCGGCATCTTCGCGCCGTCGCTGGCGGTCGGCGCGGGGCTTGGCAACCTTCTCCGGTCGCTGTTTCCCGGCTCACCCGCCTCGGCGATCGTGATCCTGGGGATGGTCGCCTATTTTGCGGGGGTGGTCCGCGCGCCGCTGACCGCGGTCATCATCCTGTCGGAAACGACGGCAAGCCGAGGGCTGATGCTGCCGATGTTCGCCGCCGCGTTCATCGCCGACGGCGTCAGCCAGCTCGTCTGCCGCGAGAAGCTCTATCACGGTCTGTCGAGGACGTTCGCCATGCCGCCCCCGGGGAGCGTGCGGACGTAATCCCGTCGGCGTCGCCCATGCTCTCCAAGCGAGCCTCCGCAGCCCGATCGTCTACTTCCCTCAGCTCCGCGGCAGGGCATAGGCGAGCGTGTAGTCCCCGTACCGCGTGCCCAGCGCGCCATGCCCGCCTGCCGTGATCACGACATATTGCCGCCCGTCGCGCCCGCGGTAGGTCATCGGCGTTGCTTGCGCACCGGCGGGTAGCCGCGCCTTCCACACCACCTTCCCGGTATTCAGGTCGAAGGCGCGCAGATACTGGTCGGTGGTCGCGCCGATGAAGGCGATCCCGCCTGCCGTGATGATCGACCCGCCGAGGTTCGGTACGCCGGTCTTGATCGGCACGCCCAGGTGCGAGCCGAACAGCCCGGTGTCGCGCGCGGTGCCGAGCACCTTTTTCCACAGGATCCGCCGGGTGTTCAGATCGACTGCGGTCAGGTGCCCCCAGGGTGGCGCGACGCAGGGTGCACCGAAGATGCCGACCCACGCCTTCACCACCGCGACATAGGGCGTGTTGTACTGCGTCTGGAGCTGCGCCTGCATGGCGTTCTCGCCGCCCTGTTTCTGCTTCATCATCGGCGCGACGCGCGGATCGTCGCGGCGCATCAGCCACAGCTTGAACGGCATCTCCATCGTGTTGACGGTCATAATGCCGCGCACCGGATCGACCGCCGCGCCGCCCCAGTCGGTGACGCCGTCGAAGGCGGGATGCCCGATGATCGGCTTCAGACCCATCGGCTGATAGATGCCGGTGCCCTGCGCGCGGCGAATGTCGATGCGGCAGAACAGCTGGTCGATCGGCGTCGCGCCCCAGGTGGCGACCTCGGTCGGTGCCGGCGGGGTGAAGCTCGGCATCCCGGTCGAGAAGGGCTGGGTCGGAGAGACTCGAACGCCGGGCGTCGCGCCATCGGTGCGCACCCGCTGTTCAGTGATCGCCGCGAGCGGCTCGCCGGTCAGGCGGTTGAGGAAGAAGACCTGCCCCATCTTCGTCGTCTGGATCAGGGCGGGGATGACCCGGCCGTCGCGCGCGCGATAGTCGAACAGCGAGGGACCGATCGGCAGGTCCATGTCCCACATGTCGCGGTGGACCAATTGCCGGGTCCAGCGCAGCTTGCCGGTCGCAATGTCGAGCGCGACGATCGACGAACCGAAGCGGTCGTCGAACGACCGGCGAAAGCCGATCCAATAATCGGGCGAGGCGTTGCCCGTGCCGAGATACACCAGCCCGTTGGCCGCATCGGCGGTGATCGCGCCCCAGACGTTGGGCGTGCCGCGCGTATAGGTTTGCCCTGCCGGCAACGGGGCGATCGCATCCTGCGAGCGGCCGACGTCCCAGGCCCACAGCGGCGCACCGGAAACCGGATCATAGGCCCGCACCACCCCGGACGGGATGTCGCGATTGACGTTGTCGATGATGCGTTCGCCGATGATGAGGCGATTGTTGACCACGACCGGCGGCGTCGTGCCGATCTGGTCCGAGGGCCTGGATGTGCCCATGTTGGCGCGCAGGTCGATCGCCCCGCCGTTCGCGAAGCTCGGGCATGGCCGCCCCGTATCGGCATCCAGCGCGACGAGCCGCGCGTTGAAGGTCGGCGCGAAGATGCGGCGCGGGCACGGCGTCCCCGCCGGCGCCTCGAAATAGGTGACGCCGCGGCAGACGAGATAATTGTTGCCCTGGATCGGCGCGCGCTCGTGCCAGCTCCATTTCGTCTTCCCGGTCGTCGCGTCGATCGCCTGCACGAACGAGTGCGGCGTGCAGGTGTAGAGCGTGTCGCCGATATGGATCGGTGTCGCCTCCGAATGATATTCGCGCTTGTGCTCCTTCGTCTCGGCCGCGACCGGCAGGTCGCCGGTGCGCTGCGTCCAGGCGAGCCGGAGGCGACCCACGTTCTGCGGCGTGATGTCCGCGAGCGCCGAATAGCGCCGCCCCGAAAGCGTCCCGCCATAGTCGCGCCAGTCCTCGTCAGCCTCGCCGGTGGCAGCGGGCGAGATGGTCGTCGGCGTCGTCGCCCCCTGCGCCTCGACGCCCTCGCCGTGAATAACAATGCCGCCCACGCCGACCGCCGCCAGAACCGCTAAGGCCGCGGGCACGGCGTACGCGGGCGACCGCCAGGAACGTGCCGACCATCCGGTCAGCAGCACCAGCACCAGCAAGACGGTGGGCGCGACCAGGCGCGGGACGAGTTGCAGGCCATCGAACCCAACCTCCCAGATCGCCCAGATCAGCGTGGCGCCCCAGATGGCGACGAACACCCAGCGCCCCAGCGGGGGACGACGACCGAGCAGGGCGCCGCTGACCACCATCGCGATCCCCGCGAGCAGATAATAGGGCGATCCACCCAGCGAAACGAGAACGCCGCCGGCCACGGCGAAGAAGCCGCCGAGGATAGCCACGCACCACGCCATCACCAGCCGGTAAAGCCGAGCCATTGCCGTTCCCTTTCGAAGTGTTGCTCGGTTAACGTTCGGAACGGGTGAAGTTTCAGCGCGAGCTGCCGCTGGCTCGATCAACATTCAGGGAACGGGCCTATCCCATCGTCACCCTGGCTCAGCATGGCCTGAACTCCGCCGAAGCGGCCGGGGTGACGCGATACGCCAGCCCCACCGCTGCGCGCTCGCTAACGAACCGCTAAGCAACGGCGGTTAGTCCGCGTGCATGTTCGTTTCGCTCTCATCCCGGATTGCCGCCCTGGGTCTGGTCGTGGTCGTCGCGGTGGCGGCCCTTGCCGGCTTGCTCGTCGACGCTTCGCGACAGACGCGGGAGAGCTTCGCCTGGGTGGAGCATTCCGCCGCTGTGATCGCCATCACGGAGGAGGCGTTGGGCGATCTGCGCGACGCCGAATCCGGGCAGCGCGGCTTCGTGCTGACCCACAACCAGGCGTACGCCTCCTCGTTCGCGTCGGCGACGATCGGTGCCGCCAAGAATATCCAGCAGGTCGTCCAGCTGACGCGCGACAATCCCGTGCAAAACACGCGCGCTTGCGAGATCGCCGACCTCATGGCCCGGCGCATCGCTATCCTGCGGCAGCCGCTCGATCTCGGCCGGCGTGGGAACTTCGGCGCTGCGCGGGCGGTCATCTCGAGTGGTCGCGGCCGCGAGCTGATGGACGCGATCACCGTCCGTACGCAGGCATTCCTAGATCAGGAGCGCGCGCTCCAGCACATCAGGCAGTCAGTCGCGGAAGAGCGGCTGGCCGTCGGCAAGTGGTCGGCGGTTATCGGTGCCATCGTCGTCGCGCTGCTGGTCTGCATCGGCTTTTCGCTGATCGTCCGCGCCATTCGCAAGCCGCTCGCCACGATGCAAGGCGCCATGACCGACCTCGCCAACGGCGAGCACGTTCGTATCGAGGCGGCGATGGGCTCGAGCGAGTTCACCCGGCTGGCGCGCGGGTACAATGCGATGGCCGATCGCCTAGCCGCTGCCGTCGCGGATCAGGCCGGGGGCGAGCAGCGCCTGCAGGTCGCCAACGCGACGCTCGAGAAGACGGCGGCGACCTTGCGCGAACGCAGCGACGTCATCGAGCTGCTCGGCGAGATGGCGCACCGCATGCAGGCCGCTCGCACGGACGACGAGCTGGCGCAGATCATTCGCGTCTTCGTGCCGCGGGTCCTGCCCGGTATCTCGGGCACGCTGTACGCCCACAACAATTCACGCAATCTGCTCGTCCCGGTCGCGGATTGGGGCATCTTCGAGCCCGGGCGGGAGGGCTTCGCACCCGATCAGTGCTGGGCGTTGCGTCGCGGGCAGGCCCACTGGGTGGCGCAACCGGGGGACGACATCGTGTGCGCGCACGCCGAGCACGGAGAAGCCTATCATTGCGAACCGCTGCTCGCCGGCGGCGAGGTGATCGGCGTCCTCCACCTGCGCGGTGAGGTCGGCGCGGAGAGCCGCTTCCGGCTGATGGTGCTCGCGGAAAACATCGCCTCCGCCCTCGTCAACCATCGCCTGCAGCGCAGCCTGCGCGAGCAGACGATCCGCGACCCTCTGACCGGGCTGTTCAATCGACGCTACATGGAAGAGACGATGGCGCTCGAGATCGCACGGGCAGCGCGCTCGGGCGCCCCACTCAGCCTCGTGATGTGCGATGTCGACCATTTCAAGCGCTTCAACGACGACCACGGTCACGATGCCGGGGACGCCGTCCTGCAAGCCGTAGCCGCGGAGATGAAGAACCGCTTCCGCGATGGCGACGTCGTCTGCCGGTTCGGCGGCGAGGAGTTCACCATGATCGCGCCGGGCACGTCGGCCGAGGCGCTGATGACCCGGGTCGAAGCCGTTCGCCTGGCCATCGCCGACCTCAACATCCAGCAGAACGGGCGCACGCTGGGCGCCACCAGCATGTCGTTCGGCATCGCGACGTGGAACGAGACGATGGCGCGTGACGGATCGTCGCTCGTCCAAGCCGCCGACGCCGCCTTGTACCAGGCGAAGCGCGACAGCCGGAACCGGGCCAGCATCTGCCGGCTCGCCGCATGAGGTCATAGTAAGGTCGATCCCATGACGCGGCGTGACGACGGCGACCGTGCGTCGCCGCGCCATCATGCAATCTGCCAGATCGCCGTTTGACGTTCGCAGATGCAGCAATCACAGTGCCCGGCGGGAGGATCAGATCCTGCGCATCGTGATCATCGACGACACGGGTCTCCGCGCGACCGTCCTGGAGGAGGGGCTGCGCGAGGCGGGCTATGACGACATCCATGTCGTGCCGCCACGCGGCGCGTTCGTCGCGCGACTGGAGCGAATGGCCCCCGACGTCGTCCTGATGGACCTCGGCGATCCCAGCCGCGACACGCTGGAGGAAATGCTGATCGTCAGCCGGGCGCTGGCGCGGCCGATCGCGATGTTCGTCGACCGGTCGGACGAGGCGATGATCGGGGCGGCGATCGATGCCGGCGTGTCCGCCTATGTCGTCGACGGTCTGCGCAAGGACAGGGTCAAACCCATCCTCGACCTCGCCATCCGGCGCTTCAACGCGTTCGCACGGATGCAGGCCGCGCTCGACGAGGCGACCACCGCGCTGGCCGATCGCAAGACCATCGACAAGGCGAAGAGCATCCTGATGACCAGCCGCAACCTTTCGGAGCCCGATGCCTACGCCTTGTTGCGGTCGACGGCGATGAACGCGAACCGCCGCATCGTCGACGTGGCGGAGGCGCTCATCACCGCGTCCGGCCTGCTGGGGTCGGGTGCATGACGCCGCTGTCGATCGCCTTCCTGCCGCTGACCGACAGCGCGGTCGTCGTCGCCACGCGCGAGCAGGGCTTCGCTGCCGAACAGGGTATCGACCTCTCGCTGGTCCGCACGACGTCATGGGCGACGGTGCGCGACCGGCTGGTGTTCGGGCAGGTCCAGGCCGCGCACATGCTGGCGCCACTCGCCATCGCGGTGACGCTGGGGCTCAGCCAGCATCCCGCCGCCATCGCCGCGCCGTTCAAGCTGAACGTCAACGGCAATACATTGGTGATGGCACAGCCCTTCGCCGCCGCGCTCGATCCCGACGTCGTGCGCCGCACCGCCGATCCGATCGGCACCGCGCACGACTTCGCCGCCGCGATCGGGCTGTACCATCGCAAGCCGGTGATCGGTGTCGTCCACCGCTTCTCCAGTCACGCGCTGATGCTGCGCTACTGGCTGGGGTATGCCGGGATCGACGCCGATCGCGACATCACGATGCGCGTGCTGCCGCCGTCGCTGATGGTGGAGGCGTTGCGCTCGGGGGAGATCGACGGGTTCACCGCGGGGGAGCCGTACGGGAGCATCGCCGTCGCGCACGGTCTGGCGGAAGCGACGGCGGTCGGGCCGCGCATCTGGCAACGCGGGGTCGAAAAGGTGCTGGCGATGCGCGCCGACTGGATGGCGGCGAACGCCGACACCGTCGACCGCTTGCTGCGCGCGCTCGCCGCGGCGGCGGCATGGTGCGACGATCCGGCGCATCACGAGTCGCTGGCGGACCTGCTGTCGCGCGATGACTATGTCGGACAGCCGGCCTCCAGCATCCTCCCCGCTCTGTCGGGACAGCTGACGCTGCGCGCCGGCGACGCGCCTGCGGACATCCCCGATGCGCTGCTCTTCCATCGCGAAGCGGCGGGATTTCCGTGGCGCAGTCAGGCGTTGTGGATCTATTCGCAACTGGTGCGGTGGAACATCATCGCGCCGAGCCCCGACCACGAGCGGCAGGCCGCCGAGGTATTCCGTTCCGACATCTATCGCCGCGCGCTGGGCGGGACGGGCGCGCCGATGCCGGGCGCCAGTCTGAAACTGGAGGGCGCGGTGGCGGCGCCGCTCCCCGTCGGCGCGCATCACGGCGCGCTGACGCTTGGTCCGGACCGTTTCTTCGACGGCGCGGTGTTCGATCCCGCGGATATCGCGGGCTATCTGCGGCGCTTTCGCCGCGATGACGGCAGCTGATATTTTTGCACTTGCGAAACGAAGCCACTTAGATCAGCTTCATCCCCGACCTGCGACGCAGCGGGTCCGCACCGGGATGCCGCACCAGCGCGGGTGAGCGCTCCCAATCGATTTCGCCAGCAATGCCGCTGACCTCCTTTCGATTCGGGAAGGGGGCCGGTGGCGTTTGCCGTTCGAGGATGAACCCTTTTCGACGGAGTGTTCCGATGGCCACCGCATATTGGAAGGACAGCGCCACCAGGCCCGCCAGCAGCTTCTGGGCAAGCGGGCACACCCCCACACTGATCGCGGCGTTCCTGTATTTCGACCTCGCCTTCATGGTCTGGGTCCTGCTCGGCCCGCTCGCGCCCGAGATCGCCAGGACGCTGGCGCTGACGCCCGCGCAAAAGGGGTTCATGGTCGCCACCCCGACGCTGGCGGGCGCGATCCTGCGCGTCGTCAACGGCCTGCTCGTCGACCGGATCGGGCCCAAGCGCGCCGGGGCGATCAGCCAGATCATCGTCATCGCCGGGCTGTTCTCGGCCTGGTCGCTCGGCGTGAACAGTTTCGGCGGCACGATCGCGCTCGGGCTGATCCTGGGCTTTGCCGGGGCCAGCTTCGCGATCGCGCTGCCGCTCGCCAGCCGCTGGTATCCGCCGGAGCATCAGGGCAAGGCGATGGGCCTTGCCGGGATGGGCAATTCCGGCACGGTGTTCGCCGCGCTGTTCGCGCCGACGCTGGCGAAGCTGTTCGGCTGGAATGCGGTGCTGGGGCTCGCCTGCCTGCCGCTCGCTTTGGTGTTCGTCGCCTATATGACGATGGCGAAGGATGCGCCGGGGCGGCCCGCGCCGAAGAGCCTGTCGGAATATCTCCAGCCGCTCAAGCAGGCGGATGCCTGGTGGCTCATGGGCTTCTACGCGGTCACGTTCGGCGGTTTCGTGGGCCTCGCCGCCAGCCTGCCGATCTATTTTACCGATCGCTTCGGACTGACGACCGTCACGGCCGGATATTGCACCGCCGCGTGCGTCTTCGCCGGCTCGCTGGTGCGCCCGATGGGCGGCGCGCTGGCCGATCGGATCGGGGGCGTCAAGGCGCTGACCGGGGTGTTCGTCGTCGCCGCCCTCGCGCTCGCCGGGGTCGGCATGGCGGCCACGCTCGAGGCGGCGCTGGTGCTGTTCGTGGTCGCGATGCTGGCGCTCGGCACGGGGAACGGCTCGGTGTTCCAGCTCGTGCCGCAGCGTTTCGGCGCGGAGATCGGCGTGATGACCGGGCTGGTCGGCATGGCCGGCGGGATCGGCGGCTTCTATCTCGCCTCCTCGCTCGGGCTTGCCAAGCAATGGACCGGCAGCTTCGCGCCCGGCTTTCTGATCTTCGCCGTGCTGGCGGCGGTGGCACTCGGCGGCCTGACGCTGGTCAAGGCGACGTGGCGGCGCACCTGGGGCGCGGCCGAGGGCGTCCGGATCTGATCGTATCGCGGGCGGCGACACCTGCGCCACCCGTCCGTTTCCAGGGGGCTTTCCATGAAGAAGCTGATCGCAACGGCGGCCGCACTGGCCGCCGCCGGGCCGGCGTGCGCCCAATCCGTCACGCTGTCGCCGCTGCTCGACGCGCGTAGCCGCTACGAACATGTCGAGCAGGACGGCATCGCGCGCTACGCCGACGCGCTGACCGTCCGGGTGCGCGCCGGGGTGGAGGCGAAGGCGGGCGCGCTGTCCGCGCTGGTCGAGGGACAGGGCAATCTCACGGTGATCGACCGCTATTTCGACGGATTGAACGGCGTCCAGACCCGCCCGCTGGTCGCCGATCCGCAAGATATCGCGCTGTACCGCGCGCAACTGCGCTACGCCGGCAAGGGCGTCGCGCTGACCGCCGGGCGGCAGCGCATCGCTCTGGACGACGAGCGGTTCGTCGGCGCCATCGCCTTCCGCAACAACGGGCAGACGTTCGATGCGGTACGCGCGGAACTCACGCCGGCCGCGCGGCTCAAGGTGGATGTCAGCTATGCCTGGGCGCAGCGGACGATCTGGGGCATCGACGGCCGCGGCGCGCGACAGCAGGCGGTGTCGGGCGATAACGTGCTGGCGAACCTAGGCTATCAGACCCGCCTCGGCACGCTGACCGGCTTCGCCTATCTCGTCGATCAGGACGAGGCGGCGGTGCAGGGCTATCGCCTGTCCAGCCAGACCTATGGCGGGCGCTTCAGCGGCAGCCATCCCCTCTCCAGGGCCGCGAAGCTCAGCTACCAGCTCAGCTACGCGCGTCAGCGGGACTGGCACCGCAACCCTAACCGCTACGCCGCGGATTACTATCTCGCCGATGTCGGTCTGGCAGTGGCCGCGCTGAAACTGGGTGCCGGCTACGAGGTGCTCGGCGCCGCCGACGGCGTCGCACTGACCTCGTTCCAGACGCCGCTTGCCACCGCCTTCAAGTTCCAGGGCTGGGCCGACAAGTTCCTGACGACCCCGCCCGATGGCGTGCGCGATCTGTACGGCAGCGTCGGCTACGGGCTGAAGACGGGGACGAGGCTCGGCACGATCGCGGTGCAGGCGGTCTATCACCGCTTCGACAGCGACCGGCTGGTGCGCCGCTACGGCGACGAGATCGACCTGCTCGCCTCCGCCAAGGTCGGGCGTTCCGCCTTGTCGGTCCGCTATGCCGATTACCGCGCCGACCGCTTCGCGACCGACACGCGCAAGCTGTGGCTCCAGGCCGACTGGACGCTGTGACGATGCTGCGCCTGCGAGAAGGCTCTTGCGGGCGCACAAGAATCACGGCATCTTCTGACACGAACGGGCGACGAAGCCCGTCGATCATAGGCCGACCGCTCCAACGCTGGATGCAGTCGGCGCATCGCTCGGTTCGCGGCTCGTCCGCTACCGCTCACGATGATGGCAAGGCCGCCATGCAGGCGCTGGGTTCACCAGCGTCCGCATGGCGGCCTTTTTCGTTTCCGGAGCATTGACCCATGGATTTCGAAGGCGTCGCCAATGTCGAACGGGAGGGGGCGGTCGACCCGTTCCTCTCCGTCGCCCCCACCACCGCCCGCCAGCACCTCGTCGTCGTCGGCAACGGCATGGCCGGGTGCCGCGCCGTTGAGGAACTGATCGCGCGCGATCCGGGTCGCTATCGCGTCACCATCTTCGGCGCCGAACCGCATGTGAACTATAACCGCATCATGCTGTCGCCGGTGCTGGCGGGCGAGAAAACGTTCGACGAGATCGTCATCAACGGTCACGACTGGTACGCCGGCAATGATATCGAGCTGATCGCGGGCGACCCCGTGGAGGCGATCGACCGCGCCGCCAAGACCGTCACCGCCCGCTCCGGGCGGAGCGTAGCCTACGACAAGCTGCTGCTCGCGACCGGCTCGGACCCGTTCATCATCCCGGTGCCGGGCAAGGACCTGCCCGGAGTCATCACCTTCCGCGACATGAAGGACGTCGACCACATGCTGGCCGCCGCGGAGGCCGGTCGTGCAGCGGGGGGCGGCAGCGCCGTGGTCATCGGCGGCGGCCTGCTGGGGCTGGAGGCGGCGCACGGCCTCTCCCTGCGCGGGATGAAGGTGACGGTGATCCACCTCGCCAAGACCCTGATGGAGCGGCAGCTCGACGACTCCGCCGGCTGGCTGCTGAAGACCGCGCTGGAAGCTCGCGGGCAGGTGATCCTGACCGAGGCCAACACCGCCGAGATCGTCGGCGAGGGCCATGTCGAGGGCGTGCGCCTCGC
>VYLB01000267.1_pt1 | contig 10642 bp, 7 predicted proteins | sample 5114431 | NCBI WGS metagenome assembly VYLB01 (sample SAMN12291786, study PRJNA351875) | freshwater metagenome | isolation source: freshwater lake | place: USA: Michigan, Gull Lake | collected 2013-08-08
TTTCTCGCCCATGTCGGACGAAGGCGTAATCGGATAAATTGCTGCTACTTCGCTAAAACCATAGGCAATATTGGCTACGGCCGAGTTTCCATCAGTATTAATATAGGTAGGTTTATTTTTCATCAGGTCAGCTTTTAGCATTTGTTTAATGCTGGAAAATTAGCCGAATGACAAGCCTTGCCACCTGCGTGTTGTCAGGGAATCTTATGATTAATATCAATATCAAATCTGAATTGAGTCATCCATTAAAGTAAATTTTGGGAGTGGATGTGATCAATAGGTGGAAAAATATATGCCTGCAAACTTGCAGCCGATATGTTCCACCTCAAGAAAGAAGACTTTTTACCCGAGGTGAAAGGGATCATCACGGTGAGTGATAGGTGTGCGCGTGCCATCCACCCTTTTTTTGTCTGGCACCCAGACCACTACAACTGGTGGCGAAATCTATGCAGTCAGCTGGCGGCAAAAAAGCTACATCTCAAAAGAAGACTTTCTTGCCTCATTTCCATGATATTATTATGAAGGTGATATGTATGCACTAGCTAATTGAGAAGGTACACAGATTAAAAAATAACCTTTATAACCTTTAGCTCTGCCGAAACATATTTTCGTATTGATAAATTAGGTTTTGCCAAAGGTCAGTCGCATACCGTTAATTGTTGAAATGGCTTCTTGAAAAAAGGCGGTTGCAGTATTGATTGACCGAAAGAGAAAAAAATCAGCAATAAAAGAAGCATTTGCGTTAACCCTGCTTACGAATTGGATAGATTTGTATTGGAGAAAGAAAAAGAAAGTGGACATTCTTATCAAATCATTTAACAGGCCGTATTACTTAGATCGTTGCCTACGAAGTATAGAACGCTTTGTAACTGGCTCCTATTCAATAAAAGTGTTAGATGACGGTACGCCCGCTGTTTATTTGGAAAAAATAAAAGATAAATACCCTGACATCCAAATCGAGAAGTCAAATTATTATGAGGCAAAATCTCAAGCTTTGATGGACCACGTGCTAGGTGCTAAGAAATATGATTTAAAGCCGATACCGACACAATTTTGGCGAGAAACAGTTGCTGAAGCTACTGATTACTTCCTATTGATGGAGGAAGATGCGTGGCTAACTGGTCATATAGACATAGATAGTTTATCCTCTCTCATCACCCAACAAAGCATCATGCACCTTAAATTTTTTTGGGATGGCAATCAGCATCTTATTGGTGGAACAAGATCGAGATTGAACAAAGATATAGTAGAGATTGATCCGTGCCTCCCCAAGTGGGATTTCTTAATTGATCCGATTGTTCAAAACACATTTAAACTAAGATCTGCTCTTTTCAAATCAGGTATGCTTTCCTACCATTATTTCCTTCCTTACTACGCGCTCTACACAGTTTCGTCTGCCATTTTTAAAAAATCATATTGGCTGAATATTTGGAACGACAGTCCAGAAAAAGTAAATGAGTTCAAACAACTTCAAGAGGCTTATCGCTGGAATTTGCTGCACCCTAATTCGCGCCATGCCCGATTTGAAAGTCAAATAGTAAAAGCTTCGTTGATCACCTCCTCTTTCAATACGTACCGTTCTTTACCACTTGACATGATTCAATTGAATTACAATTTGAACGAACATTGGCGGAATGGACGACTAGATTCAATGACGAACTTCCCAAATGATTTTACAGAAACATATATAGGTCAGTTTTTAGAAAATAGCGCTGTCGTAAGCTTTAGTCTGTGGAAAGACTGGATTGCAGCCAATAAACATGGTCTACAATCGATTGGTAGCGCCACAACCTAACTCTACATTTTAGCACTTTATCAACGTTAAATTCCAACTTTGTAATTCAAATTAACAAACTGAATAGGCGATTGTCAAAATGATGGATTGGTTGCGTGAGATCGCTCCATGTACTTGTCTATCTGTGTTTTCCGTAAACAAGGACACCATCCTACTAGAAAATTGAATCGCTATCTCTCTTAACGTAACGAGCTCTGCAGAACAGGTTGAAAATTCGGCTTTGAAGTCATCACCATAATAGTGATGAAATCGTTCTAGTGATTCAATGATTCTAGTGCTTGCGTAGAATTAATTCCCGCCCTTATATCTTTCATTGATAAATTGAATTACTTCATCGGTAACATCCTGAGATCTATCCGCATACATCAGACTGCCACTACCAACCGCGCCAAAAATAAGATCGTATCCCTCTTTTTCGCCAAATTCATTAACGGATTCATTAATAACTTTCCAAATGTCGGATGTATACTTGTCGGATAGTTGCCGCTCGACATTAGCGATGTTGTCAATCCTGTCTTGATAAAACTTCAACAGACTAGTATTTGATGTGCTTTCAAGAAGACCGACTAAAGAATCTAGAGTGACTCGGTCGCGAGCTCTTTGAACGGTCAGTTTTTTCTCAAGCTCCTTTTTTCCTAAGAATTCATTAAATACCTTTTGATTCACTATGAAGCCGCTTTTCCTGTTCTTCCTCTGTTGAATCAATAAAACGACCAGAAACACCAGTAGGACTGAGTTTACTAAAATCAAAGTGACCCCTATTCGATTAACTTTTATTTGCATTCAATTTGTCTATTAAGGTTTTATTCAACGGCTCTATAAATATTGAATTTATCTTCTTCTTTCCATCCTCGCATCTGATGTGAAGCATCTTCTTTTCCACGTTCCCACAGGCGTCCGTTACATAAAGCATCACATAATAATCCGGAGACTTATCCACCCGAATCACCATGGTCTGCCCAGGGTCACGAATTACTTCTTCTCTAGGCTGATAAAGGAAATCTGTTTTTTGATCATTGACAACATACCACTGCGTGGTATAGGGCGCCCTACCCCCTTTTATCACACCATAGAACTCCATCAATTTCGTGGAGATGTTATCGCACTTAAACTGAATAGGGTTAACCAATAGGTCCACCTCGGGATTAACTTTCAATAGCTTCGGAATCAATTTAATCAAGAGCTTGAAAGATTGCTTTTCTTCAATACTAAATTCAAACGAGTAGGTTTTCTCAAACTCCCACGCTCCTCCGACCTCGTCTAACTTTATCAGGAAATTATTTAAACCGAAGGATTTGCTCAACTTTAATGTCGCCACTTGATTTTTTTTCCAATCATAAATAGCCAAGATCATTTCTCGTTGTTGGCCATGGTAGTCATGATACTCCACCCCTACCGTTTTTCCCCGCACTTCATACACTTTATGTGGTTGAGACTCGTTGAGATTAATGTAAACTGGAATTGTTGCGTCTTGGGCGCTGACTCCCCAATTCAAAAAAAACCCAACTATCAATATGAGAATCTGAGTTTTACAAGGGTCATTCATTGGGTTTTTCATACTGCGATCTTTTTATTATAGTCAATTGCTTTTATCAGAGTCTACCGTACTAATGCCTAATCTAAATACCCATGGCGAAGCCCCAGCTACCTCGACCTCGTTTATCCGATACAATAATGAGAGATTAACTGCGATTTTATCAAATAATTTCTTGACTACTCCTCCTCCTACAAAAAAGCTACCGTTTGGAGGAGTGAAATTTTTCGAATCCACTTTATAAGGGCTTATCTGATGCTCTATCTGAAGATAACCTCGCTGTTTGAATAGCTCAACCTTTGCAAACGACCGGATTCCGATGGTAGAGTTAAAATCACCACCTTGCTTTTGAAGTGATAACATCGGCCCGATCCCCAGCGAGAACAAAGGCAAAAAATGATACCCGAGGGATGGGGCTATTTGCAAAATCGTTGCGTTTTCATTTCCCACCACGCCAATGACTCCATCAAAATAAGCTTTATCCAAAAAGGTTGGCTTCCTCTTGAATACAGCCTCTGTGGCATTCTTGCTAAGCTCTCTCTCTTTAAGCTTTAGCTGCAGATCGCTTAATTTCTTGTTTCTCAAACTGTCTAGCAACTTCAGATACTTCGTGTCGACCAAATTACCTGAAAGAGGTGGCAACTGCTGTAAAACTTCGGCAGGCAACTCAGCATTTTTTAAATCCATTCCTTTGATCAGATCGACAACTTCCTGCTTAGAGGCATTCATTACTTTCGACTCGTCTATCGCGGGTTGCTTTATTTTCTCTGCCATAGATTGATTCAACGCTTGTAGCAAATCTTCTTTGCTCACTTCTTTTTTTGATGCTAATAATGATGCCTTATTGTAAATGCTATCGAATTTTTTCAAACCCAATGAATCACGGAGTTTGGTTAATTGCCTTTCAGACAATATCGTTTTTACATTGGCCAGATCAGCTACTGCATCAAGCGCACCTCTGGCGTCTGTGTCAGCGACTCTCTTAGTAGTAGTTATCAGCTTTCTCACTCCCTTGCTTTCAAGAGATTTGTCGTCTGCATTTGGCTTTTCAAGGTCATTGATGTTCGGAATACTTTTCTCTTCTAGCTTCGATTTCAAATTTTCTACTGATTTTAAAGGTAAGCTGCCTTCGGGTGATATTGAAGGCTGCTGACCATCTTTGCTGGGTTCTAGTTTGAAATCCTTTATTTCCTTTAGCTTTTGTTCCCAATTATCTTTTGACTGGCTTTTGGTTTGGGTTCCATTATTTCCAATACTCAAGTCAAAATCAATAGGCCTACTAAGCTCCCCCTTCATCTTATCTTTCTCTCCTCGCAATTGATCTTTCTCTTTAGATAGCTGTTGATTACTTACCTTCCTAGCAACACTATCCAGGTTCTTTGGATTAATAGCTCGCACCGATGAGTTTATCCGTTCCTTTTGAATTCCCACTTCATCTTTTACTTGCTGTACCTCCGCTTTACTTTGTTGTTGAAGCGAGCCCTTTACTTTAGTAGGCTGAAGGCTCTGCACGGACGACTTTATTTTTCTCTTTTCATTGGCTATCTCACTCGAAATTTTTATCGTTTGTTCTTTCAACAAACTAGTGTCCCTTGCAATGAACACAGTCTGATAAATCTCTTTCACATCTGCTTTCACATCGTTCTTTTGCTTTACAATTTGCTGGGTTACTTCTTTTGCTCTTTTCTTTGTATTGAGTAGGGCACTATCGGCTCCTGTATTGACTCGCTTTTGCAAAGAGGCTTTCTTGCGTAGGCTGTCGCTTAGGGGCACTTTTTTGACTTGCCCATAAGTGGTGGCCAACGCCAACCACAAAAACATAAATATGACCAGCTTGCGCATGCGCTTTTTTCTTTTGTTCTGTTCGCTATTTCCTTTCGAGCTTCTTTTTCAACTCCTCAATTTCCTTTTGTTGTTGAATCACATAAAGCGTAAGCTCTTCCACCTTCTTTAATAGAATCTTGTCCATTTCACCTAGGCTATGTCCGTTCTTTTCAATCTCTTTAGCGGAAGGCACATTTTCTAAGTGCTTATTTTCTTGAATATATTTCTCTACTTCAGTCAGCGAAGGTAAGTGGTAATCTTTTGCAAACACATAATCAGGCCAGGTGGTACTTGCTGTTTCCACCTGCACATCCTTTGCGCCAATTTTGCCGTTGACCGCAAGGGTGTAGCCATTTGGGTTGTTCGTTAATGGGGTTCCGATTCCTACGGCACCTACTGGATAATTGATTCCTGAACTACTTGTAACCCATTGAGACAATGTGCTGGCGTCTCTTGACTTTAACTGCCCGGTGGTAGCATCTCGAACCACTACTTGAGTTAACGCATTATTTACCACGGGCGCTGTAACGATGTTTAGGTTTGGCACATACACTTGCTGAGGGTCATTGTCCCGCGCCTTTATACCTAGTCCACCTAACACGACAGAATAGTGTGAACCGGGTGGAATATCAGAATTCTTTCCTCCTAAAATGGCGGACGAATTAGCCCTTACTCCATGATTATCTATTTGACTAGGATCAGTTGAGTAATAGCCAAACGAAGATGTGCCGCTAACCTGAGGAACTTTTAAATTGGTTTTTCCTTTGGTGGAACCGGGCTCCCACCAACCACCGCTATACGAATAATATGCACCGGGTCTGATGGCTGTTCCTCTACCCATTGAATGACCTCCATATGCCCCGATGTAAACACCCTCACCACCGGCAATAGCGGCTCCTACGTTGACATCAATTTCAGACAGTTCCCCAAACATGGCCGAACCAAAAAGTCCCTTGTTTACATTCTCATCACCCGATGTGAACGTGTTTGAGCCACTTGGTGCGCTGTTATTATTTCCTGTAATAAATTGATTGGTAGCAGACGAAAATTTTAAGCCGGCTGACCCAATGTATCCACTACTGGTTTCGTTAACAAATGGTACTTGCCCAGCCGTTCCCGAAAAAGCACCACCAATAGGAAAACCGTTGATCAAAATATTGGTAGCGTTGATCGTACCATTTACGTCAAGAGGGTACGCTGGGTTAGTTTTGCCAATGCCGAGGCCAGTTGGGGTAATCCTCGCTACTTCAGCAAAATTGACATTAAGTTTAATTGCTGTTTGCCAAGCCTGTAAATCAACGCTTTTGTCTGCGCTGTTAAACCGCAAGAAACTGTTATTGTGTTGGTGAGGTGAAAAAATGGCATTTTCAAAAATCTTGGCCCCCGCAGGAAAAGACGCCTCGCCACTTGGAAATACCAATAACCACCTAGAACTATTTGGCATATGTCCGATAAAGTAGTTGTCGTAATTGCCCGGATTGCCAATGCCCAATTTCCATTGAGCCGTTGAGTTGGAGGCTGCTGCATTTCTAAAAATAACGCCCTCGGCAGAGGTTAACGAGGAACTGGCATTGCCGTTTGCGTAGATCGCTCCCGCTACTTCCAATTTCTGGGACGGTGTAGTTGTGCCAATGCCCACCTGACCGTTTTCATCTATGAGCAATCGATCGGTTGGCGTAGTGCCTGTCTGCATCCGTATCTTGGAAAAACTTGCTTGAATAGTGGAGGCTCGAATGTAGAGCTGACCCGTTACGGCATCATAAAGTTTTATCAATGCCCCACTCGAATTTGAAGAGTATACTGATTGGTCAGCGGCTAGGCCTACGGAACCGTCAACATTCAATGAGCCAATCACTCGAGCACCAGTATTATTCAACCCCTTTATATCTATCTGCCCGGTGGTGCTGTTGTAAAGATTGATGTAGGAATTTGCATTGAAGCCATAAAGGTATTGATCAGCCGCGCCAGTTCTGATGTTTCCGGCTGGGTCTATCCTCAGTAAATTTGAACCAGCGTTGTTTTGCCACTGCTGCAAGTCTGATGTTTGTGCCGATGCTCCACGAACAATTTGCCCAATGGTGGAAGCAGATAAGGAATTGATTTGCAGTTGAGCCGTTGGGCTGGCTGTGCCAATTCCTACTTTTCCAGTTTGATCTATTCTCATTCTTTCAAACGAACTCGTTTGAAAGGCTAGGGGATTTGCCGAACCATAATTATTTACTTTAATAATTCCAATCCCGCCACTATTCGGTGAAAGGGCAAGAATTGCATCGCCAGCTGTTACTGCTTTTAGGTCGACAGTTAAGGCGCCAGGCGTCCCGACTTGCCCAGTAATTGTAGTTCCACTTGTTGTCCACTGAGCAAGTGAAAGCATTGGACAAAAAATGAGCAGCACACGGAACGTTGTTAAAATAGGCAGAAAGCTGAACATGCAATTTTTCATAATATTTTCGTTTTTATTAAACTTTTGTGGGTGACTTAAAAGTTGCCATCTATTCCTTGCAGAGTCTCCGCCTCGAGACTCTGCGCCTATTTTTTCTAGTACACAATTCTCTTCTTCACTTTCACTTACCCAGCATCCGCCTTCCCTTGCTCCTCCTGCCTGCTTCCGACAGAATCCCCGAGGCGGGAGACTCTGCGGAGAAGAAGGGTACGAAGTACTCTGATCGAAAAATGAAAGTTGCTGTTTCATAATGTTAGTTGTTTATTCTATTCTTAAAAGCCTTTTTCAATTTGTAATTACCCTAATACCAAATCTGATACTCTCAAAAACGCCAGTTGATTAGCTTGCGCCAATTGAAGAATTTCCTCCAGAAACGTTACATCAAAACTAAGCCCCGGCTCATGACCATGAAGAAGCAGCGCTTCCTTCCGCTCTCTCGCTCTGCCCATTGCTTTTGTCAACAGTTCTTTGTTTAACCCTTTGCCCCTATCAATAGAAATAGCCATAATCAAACGCCCTCCATCAAAAGGATAAAAAATATTATCCATCTTGGCTATATCCCCTTTTATTGGCAGCGAACTTCTCAGCACATAAAAATAATTGAGAAGTTCTTTATCTGTGAACCAATACTTGGCACTATAGGGATACTTGGTGACAAAGAAGATAACTCGCGCTTCGTATTTTAAAAACAACTCGCGCAGCGTGAACCATTCGTTCACACCGTAATCATCAAATGAAAGGCAGAGGGAAGCTTGCGCTGCGGGATGCTGGCGGAAGTGGTCGTTTTTACAAGAAGATAAACTCATGACGAAAGCAAAAATTAGCATACAAAAAGCAATGCGATTGCCTCTATCATTTTGACTTGCGGTGAGTGATATATTATTCATTCTACTTTTTCAAAATCTAACTTCTACTCAATTAAAACTAAGCCTACCAAACTGCTGTGTTTTTTTTCGCTGGCCAAAGAGCACCACTTCGGTATTGGAAATCTGCTCGCATACTTTTGGTACGGTGATTACCTCTGCATCTTTGGCATTGAAAATTGGCTTTTTTGTAAGGTTGCCCTTTGGATCTAAGCTGGCCACTACTACAATGGATTTAGTGATTTTGAAGTTATCGGCTTTCTCATCGTCTTCCAAATCTAAATTGCTAGGGTTGTCATTAAAGATAAAACATAAATTACCTCTAACGATCGCCAGCGCATAGCTGGAATAGAAACCTCCATCTTCAACAGTATGCTGTGTTTTAGGTATTTTTTTCGCCCAGGCTATTTCCCCAGAAGGATCCATCTTTACCGCAATGATGTCATTGTAATAGTAATGATTTACTATGTATGTACTCGACACCCCGTTGATCATTCTATACCTCGTCACAGCACGCGCAAAATACTGCTCGGCTATCAAAATGGCACTCCCATCTTTGCCTACCAGCAATTTATCCAAATCGTATTCATACAGCTCTACTTCACCGCCTTGCTTTTCTTTTCGAGCGGCCTTTTTGGCTTCGCTTGCTCTCATATTTTGCGTGATGAATCCAATGTCAAACTCTTTGAAGTTTTTTGCTTTGATGGTTTTGGTGGCGGCATCTACTTTTAAGAAGTAAGTTCCACGAATGCTCACCGTGCCCTTCTCTGAATAAAAGCCAGCACACACAATGGTTTGGGCATCTTGTATTTCTATCTGCATATCGGTGAGGAAGCGGTCTTCGATGCTAATGGGGTATTGCTGGATGTTACTGCCTGCATCGCGACAAGCAATTACCTCGTAGCTATAATTAGGCAGCCCTCTGCGTTTCTCTTTTCTTTTTTCTTTGAACACTTTGCCCAATAGGTAAGCATTGCCTTCATTGTCTACACGGAAGTTGGTGATGTCAAAAAGTTCGTCAAGGTAAGGCAATACAATGTCTTTCTGCCAGATGGTATTTAGTTGATTGCCTAACACATGAAAACCAAATTTTTGTGGTGTGTCTTCCTCATATGGCAAAGAATAGACGATCAATATTTTGGAACTGTCTCTTGATGTTTTGCAATAGAAGTCTCCGTTGTTGCGCTGTCGCTTTCCTTCATAGTCAATCTCTCCAATTTTTTTAACATCGCCTTTGGGCTGCAGCGTGGCCTTGTCTATCTCCTGAAGGCCGAGTTTATTCTTTTTGGTTTTGCGATCGGGGGAGGCGTAGAAGATGTAGAGCTTGCCCTTTAAGTAGAGGATGTTATTTACCACGGCTTTTTCCCTACCTGTTTCTATTTCCAAATCAAACGATTTGGTAGGAGAAAAATCATTGTTGTAATGCTCGAGGGTATAATCTGAATTGGAAAAGCCAGTGCGCACTTTCACCGCATAGATGCCCGTGGCATCGTGCCCCACAATATCGCTGAGGGTGGACCTGCGCGATGCCTCAAACTCCTTGCCCCATTTAAGGGAGAAGTTTAACTCTTGGGCAGTGGCGCTAGTTGGTTGGTGAAGAACACCACCCAAGGCGAGCAATACCAAGAATAAAATACGTTTGTTATGCGCCTTCATCTACTTACTAATTCTATTTACCTGTTTTAAATCCAATTCTACGCCTCGGTTCGCTGGGCGGGTGGAGCAATTCCCGCAGGCGGTCGAAGATCACTTTTATTTCACCATCGTGCTGCACCACCACTCTTTCCAATTGCTCTAACTTCAACAGCACATCTTTGTGGGTTGACAACAACTCACGCATCCGTGTAAACACCCGGATGATGTGGATGTTGACCAACACTGCACGTTCGCTGTTTAGTACACTTGACAGCATAGCAACACCTTGTTCTGTAAAGGCCATTGGTGCATAGCGGGTGCCGCCCCATCTTGAGGTGCCAAATTGGCTCCTCAAGTTCTCGAACTCTTGATCGTTCAGCTCGAACATAAAATCCTTAGGAAAGCGGTCTGTGTTTCTTTTTACCGCTCGCTTTAATTGTTTTGTCTCCACTCCGTACAACTCGGCCAAGTCCACATCCAGCATCACCTTCTGCTTGCGAACAAGATGGATCTTATTGATCACTACATCATCGGATAGCTTCATGCTC